>WNGL01005105.1_pt1 | contig 22481 bp, 20 predicted proteins | sample 5400591 | NCBI WGS metagenome assembly WNGL01 (sample SAMN13153377, study PRJNA577476) | soil metagenome | isolation source: 80 cm soil or saprolite under Garry oak tree replicate 1 | place: USA:California | collected 2016-06-15 | reverse complement strand
GCGACTCGTCACCCGCCTGCGCGCCACGTACCCGCCGCTGTGGTCGTCGAAGACGCCCTACGTGATGCTCGCCACGACAGGGGACATCGTGATGATCCGCAAGGAACTGCTCAGCATCAAGGCGCGGGCGGAGCGGCTCGCTGCGACGGACCGGGCCTTCGGCCAGAGTTCGGCCCTGGCAGGAAGGGGAATGGTGTGATGAACGGACTGCAGACCATACGTCGGAGCCTCGGGTACGGGAGCGCCGCCGTCGCTGCGGCGGCCGTCTCGTACGCCACCTACGCCGCTGTGACGTGGGCGCGGTACGGGCGCGTGCACCCGGATCGATTCCCCCGCGACGACCTCCTCGACCGGTTCCTCCCTTGCCCAGAGGTGGATGAATGCCACCGCATCCGGGTGGGTGCGCCTGCGGCGGCAACCTTCGCGGTGGCCCATGAGCTCGACATCCAGCACTCGCCCGTGGTGCGAGGGATCTTCATGCTGCGGACGCTGCCGTCCCTCCTGCGCGGCGAGCCGCTTGCGGACAGCTCCCGCGGTTTGCTGGCCGAGACGCTCGCGATCGGGTGGGGAGTGCTCGCCGAGGTCCCTGATCGCGAGATCGTGGTCGGAGCCGTCACGCAGCCCTGGGAACCGGTTGTGACGTTCCATTCGCTTCCTCCCGAGGAATTTGCTGCGTTCGACGAGCCGGGTTACGCGAAGATCGTGTGGACCCTGGCCGCCGATCCGCTCGGGCCGAACGAGTCGATGTTCATCACGCGCACCCGTGTGGCTACCACGGATTCCATGGCACGAGAGCGGTTTCGCCGCTATTGGGCGGCGTTCTCCCCGGGCATCCTCATCATCCGCTACGAGGGCCTGCGGCTGGTGAAGGCGGAGGCCCAGCGGCGCTCGCTTGGAGAACCAGCTCACCATTGAGGGGACACGCAAATCACCATGTTCAAACATCGCCAATAAACTTGTGGTAGAATGATAACATAAGGTCTATCTTGTCCCGGCAGTTACTAAAATACAACGTGCGGTGCCATAGTCACTTTTGATGCAAGGAACGTAACAATGCATAATACACATGATACGTTATTATCCCTCGTAGAAAGAGCATTGACGGGCAACCAACGCCCACTCGAATTTTACCTCCGCGAACAAAGCCGCTTACCAGGGCCACGTGCAAATCTAGAACTCGCCAACGATCTCAGCCATCTTATCGCTGCCAACACAAAGGACCAGCCTGTCAAAGTGCGCACGCTCCTGGACTACCTTATCAGTGATGATCAGAAAAAGGTCGTCAGTAATACTCCATCCGAGTTTGTTGTAATGTGTGGTGTCGTAGCATATGGAGTATGTGCTGCTGCACAACGTGCCTGGCGTGTTGAAGTCTTTGAATTGCTCGATCGATATGCCTGTAGCCCCTGCTGGCGTGTTCGTCAAGGAGTGGAAATAGCCTTTCAGCACTTATTGACTGACGCCACCAGGGAAACCATCAGCTATCTTGTTTTTATGGCTTCTCAAGGCAACCTGTATCAGCGGCGCGCATCCATCGCCGCCGTTGCCGAACCTTCGCTCCTTTTCAACTCCGCTACTCTCGATGCAGCCCTATCTATTCTCGATATTATTTTAGAACGACTTCGTTCAACACCCGCGGCTGACCGTAAACGCGAAGATTTTCGCGTACTGCGCCAGACATTGGGCTACGCTGTCAGCGTCATTACAGCGGCTACGCCAGAAAAAGGCTTCGCGCTCATGCGCACCTGCGCCGCCTGGGGTGATCCCGATGTCGTCTGGATACTACGCGAGAACCTCAAAAAGAAGCGGCTGGCAAAGTTCGTTGCCTACACCACCGAGCTATCTGAACTTCTAGCTTAGATCAGGCCTGCTCTCTCTAGGTGCTCCACTCACGACCAATGCCAGCATCTCGCGCACGCACGATGGCTTGTGCCCGGCGATTACGTATATAGTAGGGTCGACCCTTGCGGTCGACCAATACGCATCACCCTGAGCTGCCTCACCGTGTCACCCTGAGCCGCAGCGAAGGGTCTGTCCCGCTGGCTCTCGAGATGCTTCGCGGAGTTTACACTGAGCGTAGCGAATGTGCTCAGCATGACAGCGTTCCCTTGTCACCCTGAGCGTAGCGAAGGGTCTCGAGGGCCATCCCAGCCACTCCTCACCACACTCCCCCCACAGCATTTGATGGGCTTTTCTTAGGTTGATGCGTATTGGTCGACCCTTGCGGTCGACCTGCCTATGCACGGAGGACGGCCCAGGTATGGCGTGCGATCATCAGATCTTCGTTTGTCGGGATCACCCACACCGGCACGGCACTGTCATCGGCACTGATCTTTGGCCCGCCTGCGCGGTTGGCTGTCGTGTCAAGTCGCACTCCTAGCCATTGCGCATCCTGACAGACCTGTGCTCGAATAGGAGCGGCACGCTCCCCAATGCCGCCCGTAAATACCAGCACATCAAGTCCCCCTAAGGCTGCGACAAGCGATCCAAGTTCACGCCCGATGCGGTACACAAACAGGTCGATCGCCTCGACTGCATGCGGCGAATCACTGGCCAATAGTTCTTGCATCTCGCTGCTCTCGCCCGAAACGCCAAGTAGGCCCGATCGGTGATACAAGAGGTCCGTCACCGTGGGGACATCCATATGCTGCTCGCTCAACAGGTAGAGGATGACGCCAGGGTCAAGCGCGCCACAGCGTGTGCCCATCGGCAACCCATCGAGTGCGGTAAAGCCCGTCGTGGTGGCAAGGCTTTTGCGGCCGCGCAGCGCGCACATACTGGCCCCGCCTCCCAGGTGGGCAACGACGATACGCCCGTCGGCCATATCACCCACGACATCGGGCAGGGCGTGGGCGATGTACTCATAGGAGAGCCCATGAAATCCGTAGCGCTTCACACCCAGAGCCGTCACTTCACGCGGCAAAGCGAAGGCCTGAGCAACGGCTGGTTGCGTGTGGTGAAAGGCAGTATCGAAACAGGCGACTTGTGGAACATCGGACTTGATCCGGGCAATCGCCCGCATCGCAGCGAGGTTATGCGGCTGATGTAACGGAGCAAGTGGCACGAACTGCTCCAGTTGGTTGACCACCATTGAATCCACCAGCACGGGCGCCGAATACAGCGTACCACCGTGGACGACCCGGTGACCGGCGGCGATCAGGGTGAACCCGGCCTCATGGCGTTCGATCCAATCCAGCAGCACGCTCAACGCCTCTTCGTGGCTGAATGTCACCGCTGTTTGATCCGTGAGCCGTTCGTCTACCAGTCGCTGACCCGCAGGATTGTACGCAAAGAAGCGCGCTTCTCCGCCAATACCTTCGACCTCCCCCTGATAGACAAGGGAAAGGGCATCTATGCTACTCGTAGTGGCGAATAGCGAGAACTTAATACTGGACGAGCCAGCATTAAGCGCGAGAATCACATCTGTCATGGTTTGGCCTTCCGTTTGCTATGTGCCAGCAACAGCGCGAGCGCACAGGAGGACATGTGCGCCAGGGGACTGTCAGCACGACTCGTCAGCATGATCGGCACCCGTGCACCCAGCACAATACCCGCTCCCTGCGCCTCGGCCAGATACTCTAATTGCTTGATTAGCATGTTGCCCGATTCCAGATCAGGCACGACCAGAATATCGGCCTGCCCTGCCACCGGGGACACAATACCTTTCACCTGGGCCGCTGCCACTGACACCGCGTTATCAAAGGCCAGTGGGCCATCCACTAGGCCCCCGGTGATCTGCCCGCGATCAGCCATCTTGCACAGCGCCGCCGCTTCCAGGGTGGATGGGAGCTTCGGACTCACCGTTTCGACCGCCGAAAGGACTGCGACCTTGGGCATCTCAAGGCCCAGCACGTGCGCCAGGTCGATGGCATTTTGCACGATGTCTCGCTTGGCCTCCAAATCAGGGTAGATATTCAGGGCGGCATCGGTGAGGAACAGCGGGCGCGGATAGGTCGGCACGTCCATCACGAAGACATGGCTCATGCGCCGAGCTGTCGCCAGGCCGATTCCCAGCGCGAGTACGGCATGCATGAGCTCTTCAGTATGCAGGCTGCCTTTCATGAGCGCCTCTACCTGGCCCGAACGAGCAAGCGCGACCGCTTGCTCGGCGGCGGCATGGCTGTGCTCCGTCGCGATCAACTTGTACGGCGATAGATCCACGTTCTGTGCGGCAGCGACCGCCTGAATCTTCTTCTCAGGGCCGATCAGGATGGGAATAATCAGGTTGGCCTCGGCTGCCTCGATAGCCCCTAGCAAGGCATTATCGTCCACCGGATGAACTACAGCGGTGCGAATCGGCGTGAGCCCTTTGGTCAACTCGATCAGGTGTCGGTACCAGGCTCCATGTTCGTGCAGATACACTTCTGGCAGTGTGGCACGCGGACGTTTCACTTTGGTCGTCGGAGCGATCACCTCTGCGCAACCACTAATGACCACTTCCCCGCGCTGATTGATACATTGACAATCAAAGCTGACCCGGTGCCCATCCATCTCCTTGGCGGTAACGGTGACCGTGACGGTGATCGTATCACCCAGGGTCACCGGGTGACGAAAGTTCAGCGTCTGCCCCAGATAAATCGTCCCAGGTCCGGGGAGTTTGGTGCCAAGCAAGGTCGAGATTAGCGCGGCTCCCCACATGCCGTGGGCAATGATTTTATGAAACATGTCGTTGCGGGCATATTCCTCGTCGACATGGGCGGGGTTCACATCACCCGACATGACGGCGAAGAGATTGATGTCCTTCATGCTCAGCTTACGCACAAGACTCGCGCTATCACCAACGTTGATTTCATCAAAAGTCCGGTTTTCAATCATGTCCATAGAAACACTATCCGCTTTCTGACAGAACCCCTTTTGCCACCATCATGCTGCTGGGCTGTCACTTCTTCGGCACATACATCCACGGCTCCTGCAGCAGCCGTTCAAATGCATATATATGTAACTTGTACATACCAATGATACTTCGTCACTGTCGCAAATCCATCACATTGTGCGCTAGTGCTCTCACAAGGTCATCACGAAGAATTGTAATGAGTAAGAAAAACCCTCTCCTTGCTTAATATGCGATTGTCCTGCTTTTCGCGCCATAAAAGCCTGCGTTTTTAGCATAATCTCAGAAAACAAAGGGTAGACAAAGACCTCCATACCCCCTATACTATTGACTGAATTACAATGTGTACTAAAGGAGAAACCCACACTTGGGAGCAACAACAACCGCTGATTTTCGCAATGGCATGGTCATTCGCTATAATGGCGAATTGTATACCGTCGTCGAATTCCATCACGTCAGTCCTGGAAACTGGCGTGCCTTCGTTCGTGTCCGCTTGAAAAATGTCAAGAACGGGCGTGTCTTAGAACAACGATTCCGCGCTGGGGAAGAAATTGAGGAAGTGCGCGTCGAGCATCAGAACTGGCAGTTCCTCTATGTCGATGGCGACGATTATGTCTTTATGAATACCGAAACCTTCGACCAGCAGCCCGTACCCAAAGAGATGCTCGGTGATGCTATACAATTTCTCAAAGAAGGGGACGTTGTAGAATTACTGGTAGACGGCGAGAACATTGTCTCCGTGGAAGTACCGAACTTCCTGGAGTTAAAAGTAGAGAGTGCTGAACCCGGCGTGCGCGGTGATACTGCTAACAACGTCACCAAGCCTGCTACCCTTGAGACCGGTGCTGTCATTAATGTTCCCCTGTTCGTCAATCCAGGCGACAAGATCCGTGTCGACACCCGCACAGGCCAATACGTCGAACGTGTAAAATAACAAACTAAGCCTGCAACTAAGAACTGCCACGATTCTACCACGAACCAGGGGTTGTAAGCCTCATCCCCCCCGGCGCAATCGTATATAGTAGGGTTGACCCTTGCGGTCAACCATTACCCCTTGCGGTCAACCAGCCCGGCGCTATCTGAACACTAATGCCCACAAATGTGGCCCCAGCACAAATAGCCCGATTACCACCGCCAGCATCGCGCTTAATAAAACAGCCCCTGCCGCCACATCTTTGGCAATTTTTGCTAGCGTATTGTACTCAGGTGAAGCCAGGTCAACACATAACTCGATCACCGTGTTAAACATCTCAGCAATGAAGACACTGGTTATCGCGACAAAGATCATCGCAAACTCAACCGCGGAAATGCGCAGTACAATTCCCATCAGAATAGCCAGAATGGCAAAAACAACGTGCACTCTGATATTGCGTTGAGTGCGCAATGCATACCACAGGCCGTTAAATGCATAGCCAAAACCAGCAATAAGCTTCGCCCACTCACTTTCCTTCCCTTCCTGCGGGAATTTCGGTTGGCTCATGAACTCTACGCTTTCCGCCCGGTGCTCTCCAGCACAGATTGCTGTAGTGCTACCATCTTGTGGTAGCCAGCCTCACTCTGATCATCATATCCAACTAAGTGTAGCACTCCATGAGCAATCAGGTAGAGAAGTTCATAGTCTGGAGAATGACCCGCTGACGCGGCTTGTCGTAGCACCGTCGGCCAGGAGACCACAATATCACCCAGGTTGGTGATCAGTTCTGGTGGTGTCACAAATGCTGGTCTGCTCGCCACATCCGCCTCTCGTGATCCTCTCACTCCTTCTATAGTTGCCGTCCACAGTTGGTCCGCTGGAGCATCGACCAGCGGCTTTTCGAGCAAAGGAAAGGAGAGCACATCGGTGGGTTTGTTCTGCTGGCGATACTGGTTATTCAGATCTTGTATGCCTTCGTCATCGGTAATCAGCAGCGTAAGCATCACCGCCTGCGTAACACCGGCAGCTAATAAGGTGTTTTTGACGACCTGGTCTAATTCAAGAGTGTCTACTAATTGTTGGATAGCAGCATTTTGTTAGCCTTTGTTGGCGCTTTTTCGTCGTCTCGCAGCTTCTTTTCTTTTGCGTTTAGCGCTTGGTTTTTCGTAGTGCTCTCTGCGACGAGCTTCAGCGAGAATGCCATCCTGTTGAATCTTGCGATTAAAACGCTTCAGGGCAGTCTCAAACGATTCGTGATCGCCGACTTTGACTTCCGACACCAGGGCTTCCCTCCCCTCGTGGCCTGTTTTCAAACTATAGTAAGTCTCTCAAACTCCTATACTTCGTGGACCTGCGGGAAAATTATAAGCCAGCCTCCTGTTTTGTGTCAAGATTTTTTGCTCGCTTTGTTGCTTGTCTCCCAAACGCTAACATGAACACGATAAACCCAAACACTATCACACTGGAATAGCTGATCGTGCGGTCAAGCAGGATAGCGGCGGTCGTAACGTTCAGCGCATTGGCTGTCCCCTGGTTGAACAATGCGATCATCGCGAGCATACCAGCCTCAACCAGCCCGACACCACCACCGGTTAACGGAACGACCGTTAACAGCGCCTCGCCAAGGGCTATGAAGCAGGCTGCCGTGATAACATGTAAGGGGTCGCCAGCAATAAGATTGAGCGCCGCTGCCACGAAGAAGAAGCGTAAAACCTCGCAGGCCCAAACGCCGAATGTCAGTCCTATCAACGTGGGTATATGCTTGAATGAGCCAAGTGTTCCTTCCTGGAATTGGTAAAAATATCTGCGAAAACGTTCTGGTATCAATCTGGCAATCTGCGTAGGGAATTGACGCATAATAAACAAGGCCGCCATTCCTACTACTACGGCTGCCAGCGTCACTTCCAGTCCTCCTCGCAACACTAACGGCAGGTGTGCATGCAAGCTGATGATCAATGCTGGGATAAAAAGTAAGAGCAGAACAATCAGATCCAGCAGTCTTTCGGCCATGATTGTACCAAAAGTCCGTGTCGCCGATACCCCCGATTCCTGCCGCAAAAGGTAGGCGCGATACAGGTCACCTAATTTGGCAGGAACAATGGAATTGACAAACCAGGAAATGTAAATAATTTCCGTCAACTTCCAGAATTTCGGGAGCTCAACGCCGTTTGCTTTGGTAAAGCCCACATTTTCTAACAAGATACGCCAGCGCGCCGCACGTATGGCGAAAGAGAGATAATAGACGACGAAAGCGGCTAGTAAAAAAATGAAATTTGCACTGCGTATTGCTGCCCAGGTTTTTTGCGGATCTATATGTAATTTTTGTACGAAGAAAATAACCGCCACAATGACGATAATTAATGGAACTAAGGTACGCCAGTTGAGCAATTGCTTACTCAGCGACAATTGGTCGCGTGTAATCTCCGGCTCTGCCTGACTGCTTTCCTCAAGGCGTTTCTGTTCTAGAAGTTCTGTCTGTTTCTTTTCTACTGTCTCAGATTGGTTGTCATCTACAGGAGACACACTATCATCTTGCGATTTCTGCGTAATCAAAATTTCCTCCATTGCCGCCAACGTTTTTGGTTACTCCATCTAGACGGATAAGCGCAATAAGGAGTAACGCTATGAGATTGGTAAGACTATGTACATATAAATCATCAACGAGATTATGGACACAAACAGACAAAAGTGCCGCCAATAGTCCTATTGCTAATGCCCGGTCATTCCCAAGCATCAGCTTGTAGTGGCGTGTTCCGTGAGAGCGAGTATGAGCGAACATCTTCAATGGATGAGCCAATAAGATGAGCTTGTTCCGCGTACCCAGCGGTGCATGTGCCTGTAAGTTGGGCAGGTTGGGAGGCAATAAACCTGATTGGGCCTTCGCCAGCTTATATTTCTTATTGATGTTGGTATATGCTGTCCCTCCGGCAACAAACATCGCCATCAGGAACAGTAAAAAGGCCGTCAATCCTATAGCGCCTGATTCGGCGGCGATATTGATGTAGTAGTTATGTGCATGCCCTAATGGATTGACGAAAATCGTTACAAAGTACTGCGGGTACGCGTCTGGGTAGTTACCAATACCAACGCCAGTTAGGGGGTGACCCACGAACATGCGCACTCCGGCGATCCAGTGTGCCAGTCGCTCTGCCGTTGAATAGTCCTCTATACTTGGATTAGTAAAAGAAATCTGAATAACCCCTAGATATTTCAAAAGCGGCGTAATCACGTTGGTCGGAATCCAGCCGGCGAAGAATATCTCTACAACAACGAGCCCCGCCAGTGCTAGCAACGCCACCAACTTCCGCAGGTGCGGCAATCCCACAATCACTATGAACAACAGTGCTGCCGCGATGGCGATTTCTCCCCCCCGTGATTTGGTGAGGTATATCGCTGCCGCGAGAAAAACGCTGGTCAGTCCCCCCAGTACGCGTGTCAACCATGTACTGCCAAGCAACATCAAGGCCAGTGCAATACTTAACGGTAGATTGAGATACCCCGCGAATGGATTAGGCTGATCAAACGTACCGTAAACCCGCAGGCTCGTATCGCGAATAAAAGACGCGGGCCCCAGATTAAAAAATGCCTGCGAATAGCCAAAAAAGGCTTGTGTTATCCCGCCCAGGCAAACAAGCACAATAATCGTCCAGATCTCGCGGCGGGTTCGAAGGTATTGTGAGCCAATCAGCACCAGCACCAGAAATTCCAGCCACTTGCTCACCTCTTTTAGACTCGAACTGATGCTGATAGCCCCCCCCATGGAGAGCACCATTGTGCCAATGAGCAAGAGCATTGCGATAACGAGATAGAGGGGAACAGTCAAGGCCCCCCGGTCAAGAGGCCCCGCGGCGCTGCTATATGTTCCTCTGCGCCCGTAGGAGATCGTTGGCAGCAGCGTGAAACTCATCAGCCAGCCGAAGCCCAGGAGGACTACCAGGATATCAGCGCTATTCAAATGCAAACCGGCAACATCGATTGTATCGAGTGAACCCCAGGGTACGGCAAAAGCCATCAGATAGAGTGCTGTGCGAGGACGAAGAATTGTCCAGACCAGAAGGACGCAATACAACGGTATGCGAAAATTCCATGGCTCTCGCAGCCCAATCAGGAGAAAAAGCGCGCAAATTGCCCCGCACAAACCTATCAGATTTGGAAGCGTCAGGTATTCACGCAAAAATAATCTGGCTCTTTGCAGCCATGAAACCTGGAGGATTGGAGAGAATCCGCCAACAATAGCTTTATGCATGTTGCTCGCAAATTTCTAGCTTGTCGCCATTACACTAACGTCGAAGGCTGAGAGATCGTGTTGCTGAACCATTCAATAGTGCGCCGCAGACCACTCTCGATGCTCACTTTAGGGGTCCATTCCAGGATGCGTTGCGCTTTAGAGATATCCGGGCGGCGACGTTCTGGATCGTCCGTGCGGTTGGGTTCGTATATCAAGCTCGAGCTGGCCTCACACAATCGAATAATGATCCGTGCGAATTCGAGTACCGTGTGCTCTTCGGTATTGCCCAGGTTAAATACCTCGCCTGCTGTATACGGTCGAAACATTGCCCGCATCAAGCCATCTACCAGGTCGCTCACATAACAGATGCTGCGCGTAATACTCCCGTCTCCATAAATCGTCAGCGGCTCATTGCGTAATGCCTGCGTAATGAAATTAGGGATCATACGCCCATCGTTTACCTGGCTATTGGGTCCATAGGTATTAAAGATACGCACAATCCGCGCATTGACCTGGAACTGCCGGTAATATTCCATCGTCAGCGTCTCACCAAGCCGCTTACTCTCGTCGTAACATGCGCGCGGCCCAACCGGATTGACATTTCCCCAGTACTCTTCGCGCTGTGGGTGCTCGAGTGGGTCCCCATATACCTCAGAGGTCGAAGATACCAGGAACATTGCATTCTGCTGCTTTGCCTGCTCAAGCATCTGGTATGTCCCCTGGCTATTGGTCAGGATGGTCTCAACAGGGTGTTCCATATAGCCCACAGGGCTGGCGGGACTCGCCAGGTGGAATATCGCATCGGCCTCAAAGTCAAATGGTAGAGTCACATCGTGACACATTAAAGTAAAGTGTGGATGGTTGAGTAGGGGCGCAATATTTCGCTCTGAGCCAGTAATCAGATTATCTACACACAGTACGCTGTGTCCTTCATCCAACAAATGTGTACAAAGATGGGTGCCAATAAAACCCGCTCCGCCAGTAACAACTATTTTCAAGGAACTAGACCTCCGAGTAACAATGTAATAAGCATTTTATCTATTATACCTTACAAGTCGAGACGGTTTGGATGCATAATGGTAACGACTCAGGACTGGCCATGCCATTATTACGTCGTGGCGTAAACCCCACGGCTTCAGTCGTGGGGAGGATGTCAATTCCCATGTTTCCGTTTCCAGCGCCTGTACATCGCCTCATCGCCCCAACTAAGAAAGCCTGCAGTCGTCAGGCCATGCACAATAATCACCGCCAGGAGCGAACGTGGCGTCGGTTGCACCAGGTAAATCAAGCTAAAGACCAGTCCCGCCAGCCCAACCCCGCCCACGCTTCTCCAACTCCACTTGCCCAATCTATGATAGAGCGTATAAGCTGCTGTACTTACCAGCCATCCCCAGCCAATCCACCCGGTCCATTGCGTCACGGCGCCCCATACAAATCCCCGGAAAAACAACTCTTCAATCGGAGCATTGATAAACAGGTAGAAAAATCCCTGCAAAAAATGATCGCCAACGGTAGGCCAGCGAAACCAGGGACCAACGATAAACATACGATACACCACCGCAAAGGCAGCCATGAAGATACCAATTAGCAAGCCGATGAATAACTGTTCAGGCACATTTTCCCATATTAACCCCAAAAATGACAACGGCAAATGTAAAACAGCAATATACAAAAAAGGTATAACGGCCATGGGGATAATGCGCATCAGCGTATCAGGCCACATCCACCTCCACGTGTCTGCAATAGTCGACCGTACGACTTCAGAGGACTTTATTGACGACACCAACTTCCCTCTACTTGTCTAGTTTTTCTTCTCCAACTTTTCCAACCCTTCCTCAACTTCTCTCTTTGAAAACCCGTTCATCCGTAAGTCTTCCTCGCTTCTACTCCGCAACCTCTTATAAAAAGCCTTTCCCTGCTCAATAATTTTGGGATCAACAGGCCCTTCTGCTTTGTTCACCGCCTCATTGAGCATATCACTTGCCCTTGTATACTGACCTGCTGCATCAAAATAACCGAACAACCTGCTATACGTCTCCTGCGGCAGGTCAAATGCCTCCAACTCCTGCAAATCATACTCAATGGCCGAAGCAACATCAATGTCCCTGGCTTCGTCCGCATGCTTTGCAACCTCGAGGAAAAAATGTAACGATTTTAGATACCGGAAGTAGCTCTCGTCCTCGTTACCCATGTCCACATAAATATCCCCCTCTTCTTTGAGCAAGAGCGCGATCCACGCACATTTTTGTACGTTCAAAATGCCCAGTGGCGAAATTAACTGCAAGAGCATCTCTTCTGAGGCGGAATTCACAAAGCTCGCAGTAAACCCGGTAGTCTGCAAAAAAACATCATCGATATAAATAAGCGATTCTTCAAACTGGTTGCTTTTTCGTAACTGCAATATAATCGCCAACGCCCTGCCAAATCGCTCCGCTATTCTCAGAATATAATCTTTGTTCATCATATGGGCATATCCCTCATGATAGTGTGAGTGGCGTCGCATTTCGCCTGGAGGCGAAATGCGACGCCACTCACACTCAAACAAAATCAGGCTAATCTCTCGATCGCCCTGTTGATCCTTGCCATGCTGCGCTCGCGCCCAAGCACCTCCATCGTCTCGAACAACGGTGGCGTCGCCGTTCGCCCGCTAATGGCAACACGAATCGCTCCAAAAAGCTGGCCTGGTTTCATACCAAGCTCTGCCGCCAGCCCCCGCATCGGCGGCTCCATCTCCTCGTGCTTCCATGCCGCGAGACTATTGAGCAACTCTCGCGCTCGCACCAGCCCATCACGCGTCCGGTCAAAATCCATCCCCTTCTGCACCAGCATCGTCGTCTCATAGTGCAGCTTGTCGACAAAGAAGAACGATACCACCTCTGCTGCCTCACCGAGCGTTTTCAATCGCTCATGCTCCAGGTGTAGAACACGCCCAGTATATCCACGCTCAAGCGGCCGCCTGACGCTATCGGGTAGCCCGCCCATGTCCTCAGGGCGCTCCATATATGGCAATGTCCGTTCGACTAATTCCTCTAATGACATCTGCCGGATATACACCCCATTCATCCACAACAGTTTGTCAGGATCTAAGATACCGCCGGCGGCCCCGATACGATCCAGCGTAAAGACACGAATCAGTTCCTCGCGGGTAAAAAGTTCGGTCTTATCATCGTAAGCCCAACCGATCAGCGCCAGGAAATTGAAGACTGCCTCCGGTAGGTATCCCTTCTCATGGAGTTCTACCCACGACGGTGCGTTGTGTCTCTTGCTCAGCTTTTTTTTGTCTTTCCCAAGCACATTCGGCACATGGTAGAATAGCGGCTGTTTCCAGCCCAGCGCTTTATACATTTGTACATGCCGTGGCGCGCTGGAAATCCAATCATCTCCGCGCAGCATATGGGTTATCCCCATCAAGTGGTCATCTACAATATGTGCCAGGTGATAGAGCGCAAAGCCATCCGACTTGAGAATGACCGCGTCGTCAATATCGGCATTCTTGAAGGTGATATCTCCATGAATCTCGTCATGCACAACCGTCTCACCATCTTCTGGCATAGCGAAGCGCACCACCCACTTGAGTCCAGCCGCCTCGTTCGCGGCCCGCTCCTCGTCAGAAAGGTAGCGGCAGTGTCGGTCGTAGCGCGGCGGCAACTTTTGTGCCGCCTGGGATTTGCGCATCTGCTCCAGGCGCTCAGCAGTACAGTAACAACGATAAGCGTGCCCAGATTCAATCAACTGGTGAGCATACTGCTGGTAGAGCGCCTTGCGCTGCGTCTGATAATAAGGACCATATAGGCCACCGATAAGAGGACCCTCGTCATAATCAATGTCAAGCCAGCGCATCCCATCCAGCAGTACCTCGATAGCCCCTTCTACCGTCCTGGCAATATCTGTATCTTCAATGCGCAGAATGAATGAACCGCCGGTATGGCGTGCGTAAAGCCAGCTAAAGAGGATGGTGCGGTACCCACCAATATGCATAAAGCCGGTCGGGCTAGGAGCAAAACGCAAACGTGGCTTACCCTCAGTCCCCTCCATACGCTGCTGCTCAACACCATTGTCAATCTGTGTCATAAATGAAAAATCTTCCTCTCCCTTATTGCCAAATGTTTTGCCCCATTGTAACACAAGCCTCAAATTCGTATAATAATATAGACTCACAGGCTCAAACGAGAAAAACGAGTTTCACTCTCTGGAATCCTGGACCTGTGTCTTAGGTTGATGTATATCGGATGACCCTGGCGGTCATCCAGGAGGGGGAGTCCGATCATGTGGCCTCATGATAAATACTTTCAAGAGTTAGATGAACACGATGCGCCAACCGAACCGCTAAACGCTATTCATCCACCATCGAACCTTGCAGGCATTCCCACTGGCGCACCCATCTATCCTGTCTTGCCGCCCTTACCAACGTCAGCTAGAAATAAAAAAAAGCCCAGCTCACTACCAACGTTTGTGGGGATATTCTTGGTTGCCCTACAACTCCTGCTACTGGTTCGCTTCGCGCTAAAACTCATAGGGCTACAGGGCAATGTACCTTGGGTATCTCTTGTCTACGCTGTCAGTAATATCTTTGTCTTGCCATTCCGCCTCATCTTGCACAATTTACCCATACCCCTACCCATTCCTACATCAATAGAACTCTATACCCTGCTGGCAATTCTTTTCTACGGATTGCTTTCTCGTATCCTCGTACGTATCTTGAAAGCCATCTTGCACTAATTGTGAGAACTTGTGCAGAAAAATCTCAACCCTTTTCGATTAATCTTTACCAAACTCATCCAACACATCCAGGGTATTGATAAAATCGCGGTAGGCATCCAGGTTATCTTGATCGATCTCTATTTTGTCTCTCCTCTGCTCTGCCTTCGATAATGCCTGCCCTTCATCCGTCTCAAGCGCCACACCCGCGCGCTCTAATACACTATCATCAACAAAGATTGGTGTCCTGACTCGCACAGCAAGGGCAATAGCATCGCTTGGACGTGAGTCAATTTCAACATGTCTACCCGCGACATCTAGCACGATTCGCGCATAAAAAATGTCTTCGATCAGGTCCGAAATGACAATACTCTCAATATTTGCCCCAAGCTCGCTGATGACATTCTTTAGCAGGTCATGCGTCAGCGGTCGAGGCGATGACGTTCCCTGCAGTTCAACAGCGATAGCGTATGCCTCCGCATGTGCAATCCAGATGAACAGGTAGCGTTCCTGCTTAGTAGCTTTCAAGATGACCACACGTTGTTGCGTGGCCAGGTTTATTCGCACACTTTCAACTGTCATCTCAACCATATATTTGAACTCCCTTTTCTATGGCTGGGGCCCGTCGAATCTCTGACGTTTCTTCTGACTTTTCTATTGTACACCTTTTCCTAATCAATTGGACGATGTCTCCATTGTACACTTATCCGAAGCCAGGCGCAAATGAAGAAGATTGTCCCATATCCTCTTTGCGGTCTACCACGACACGAGTAGGTATCTTTCTCTTTCACTCTTCTTTTGAAAGTATAGCAAAATGTTCCCATTATTCCAAGTCCCCGCACCCAAATATGACATAGGAAAAAATATTCTGAAAATACGTTCGATAAAGCTTGAATTGCATCAAAACTTATGATATCATTGATTTGAATGGCCGTTCTATTTTTTGTAGTCTGGCTACAGCAAAACAGGCCGAAACAGAAAGGCGGGAACAAGGCGCTATGTCACCAGATCAAACAACCGACATTCAGCAACGAATGTACAACTTTATTGTAAATTATATGAAAACAGAAAAGATGCCGCCAACCAATCGCGAGATCGGTCGAGAACTAAAAATTGCCAGCACTGGACACGTCGACTACCATCTCACCATGCTGGAGAAAAAGGGGTTGATCACTCGTCAACCCAAGAAAAGCCGTGGCATCAAGCTTACCAAAACCGTTACAGGTATTCCTGTTATGGGTTCAATCGCTGCTGGTCAACCTCTCGAAATCTCCACTGATCCTGAGGAATTGCTCGACGCAGGGCGCGAGTTGGAGCATGACAATACCTACGCCTTAATCGTAAGAGGTCGCTCTATGATCGAGGATCACATTTGTGACGGGGATTATGTCGTCATCAAACCTCAAGAGACCTGTGATAATGGCGATATTGTCGTAGCTGTTCATTTACAAGAAGGCGAGAAAGGTAGCGCTACCCTCAAACGCTTCTTCCAGGAGAAAGAGCACGACCAGGTACGTCTGCAACCAGCCAACTCTGAGTTAGAACCCATCCTCATCTCAAAAAGTGAATGGGATGAAGAATGGAAGGTACAAGGGAAAGTCGTAGCCATTTTCCGCCGCCATGCTGCGTAATAGTATCTCTCTCTGTGTAGGCCAACCAGGCACCTCTTGAGGGTAAGTGTACCGCAAAAACGTCATAGAATACTTACCCTTGAGGGATACTTGCCTGTTTCCATGCTTTGCCCCCCCAAAAAGTACCATATTTGGTCAATCCTAATGTTGTTTGTATTTTCTCTATCCAATGGGCGGGTTGTTCGTCTCCCCAGCACAGCTCTAGTTGCTCATTTATTCCACGTTTTTCACAGTATTTTCACCCTGAATCTGCATAAACCCTCTATTTTCCTTGTACTATCAAGCCAATTGTGGTATATTCTTAACATCGGGTCTTTCATTATAGCAGTGCCAAAACTGTATGTAACTTATCAGTTGGGGTTTCGAACATAGCCCCATAGGTATCTCCACTAAATACGGCAAGAGAATGAGGTCTGCATAGTAGATCACTGTGCAAACAGTGATATGGAAAGTACTCGTTAGGTATCTTCCTGGCTAAAGATAGTCGGGGTTTCCAGAATGGAGTTATTTTGATGAGAACTGCCGCTGTGGCCTTGGTCTTGATCGTTGGCGCTGCAGTTGTCCTCTGGTATGGTAACACGCTTAATTCATGGGTCCTTGGTGGATTGATAGGTGGGTTGGCGGCTTTGCTCCTGAGCATTCCGATTTCCCTGGTCTTATTCTCCTACTTTTCTCGTCGTCATGATGAGCACCTTCAGGCTGGAGTACAGCAAGAAATTTCCTTGGCCCAAATCCATGAATATGTTGAGGTCCCCGAGGACTTCTACGAAACAGCGGTTGAACTGCTTCCGCCAGCAGAATACGAACAGGGCGACTTCAGAACATCTACGGGACGACAATTTGTTCCGCCTTATCCCATGTTGCCCGCGGCTAGATATAGTCGGCAAGCGGCAGAGGAGAATCAGGTCTATCGCCAGCGTACAACAGAGTACCCGCTACAACTGGTACGACCACCTCAGTCTGCCCCTCTCGCTCCTATAAATCGCGGCAGCGCAAACGTGGTTCCTCCGCGTCGACCGAACCCTGACAGGCAGATGCGTCATCCAGGTTTTCCCGGGTATCGACCAACCTCCCCTCGTGGCCTTGGCCCGCATCAGACCGCCGCTATACGCGCAGCGCGCCAGGAAGCGGCCCAGCAGTACGATGGCCTTGAAGTCTATCCAACGAACGCCTCAAAAAGGCTTCCCGTAGTTCGCCCTGTGCAAAACCTGGTTCCACAACAGTATCAGCCGCGAGTAAAACGTCCTGCACAAAGACTGCAGCCCCAGGCCCCGAATCAGTATCGCCCAAAGCGTACCGTTGATGGCACCTCAGTTCCGTCTGCCCCTAATCGTGCACTGCCCGCTCCTGGTGAAGGTAATCTGCGCCAGTCCACACAGGATACGTATTATCGGCGTGAGCAGCAAACCGATCAGCTTGGCAGGCGCAATCCACAAACTGGTCAATTTCGACAGCCGACGGGACCGGTGACGCGCAATCCCCAGGTTGAGACCCAGCCACGCAATCCCGACATCATAACCGGCAGCCTCCAGAGGCCCCTGGTACGCCGCGCACCGTATATGTACGACGATGATCCTTTGCGCCATGAACTGGCCCAACAAATCAACGTCCCCTACCTACAACGCCGCGCTTCGCGTTTCGCAGACGAAGACGAAGAAGACCAGGAATACTAATTCCTACGTCTAAATATACAAAGCCGAAGTGGCAACAAAGTGCTCAAGCGCTTTGTTGCCACTTCGGCTTTGTATAGTAACTCTCTGCATTTGTACTATGGGCTAGCCTCCCCTCGTTAAATATGTTAGTATGACTAACAAATGTCCAGGAATTGCTAAGGAGGCCAATTTCATTGTTAACCAATCTAACGCACACACTGACAGTATGGATTTACAATCTTTATGCATTTACCGGTCTGGCCGGAATCATTCTGGCTATGGCCATCGAAAGTTGTTGCATACCTCTGCCTAGTGAAGTAGTCATGCCCGTTGCCGGCTTCATCATTGGTAGTTACTATACTTCAAACCCTTTACACCTACTGGGCACAAATCCATCATTTCCTTTATGGCTGAACCTTGTCCTTGTGGCACTGGCCGGAGCTACTGGCTGCCTCATCGGCTCCATCGCTGCCTACTACATCGGCTATAAAGGTGGGCGCCCACTCATGCTCAAGTATGGACGCTACGTCCTCATCTCCCAGCATGACGCCGACAGGGCGGATCAATTCTTCCAGCGCTGGGGTAGTGCCACCGCGTTCTTCTCGCGCCTTTTACCCGTCATTCGTACCTACATCTCCCTTCCGGCTGGTATTGCTGAAATGCCATTTGTAAAATTCTGCGTTTTCACCTTCCTGGGTTCGTTTCCCTGGTGTCTCCTTTTAGCCTATCTAGGTGCTGTCTTAGGAACAGATCTCGTGAAACTGGCTCCCTACTTCCACAGCTTTGATATAATCATTCTCCTTATCCTTGCCGTACTGGTTGGCCTCTATATCTGGCGACACATTCGCAACGACCGCATTGCGCGCGCCGCTCATGCAGCTCAGCCTGTCAACATGCAATCAGCCTCTCAACCTCAGCAACAGGGATGGAACCAGCAGCCGCAGCCCTTGCAATCTCAAACGGGTGATAATGACCGTACCGTTCGACGTTTATAGTGTATAATGAAAATAAAACGATTCGGGAACGGGGGAACGCGGGGTCTCCAACTTCCATATCCCCCCTAAAATTCCCCTTCTTAAGTTTAGAGGTGGTAGGGAGAGAAAACTCTATGCAGCCACTCATCCATGAAGGACCAATCCATGGAGAAAGACTCCACTATCTCGACGGGCTTCGCGTTTTGGCCGTGTTGGGGGTATTCTATGCCCATGCCGCAAGTATTTTCGATTTGTTCTACTGGCATATCAACGGTGTAGAACAAAACGTTAACTTGATTGTCCTGGTCGTCTTCGGCACGGAGTGGGGAATGTCTCTTTTCTTTGTCCTTGCAGGAGCAGGCGCCTGGTTTGCACTCAAATCCAGAACGAGCGGTCAGTTCATCAGCGAGCGCTTCAAACGGCTGATCATTCCTTGTATTGCCGGCACCATCCTGCTTTCTCCCCTTGAGGCCTATCTTATAGCGCTCAGTCACTCGCTCTTCAAGGGTAACTTGTTACAGTTTTATCCCTATTTTTTCACGAACATCCAAGTTAGCTGGAATCCACAATGGATCGGTACCGTTAGTTTCCATCTCTGGTTTCTGGCCTACCTCTTTTTTATCTCTATCTTGGCACTCCCTGTGTTGCTTTATTTGAAGCGAAAACGAGGTCTGAGCTTCATTACGAAGCTAGCTGAAATTTGTGATAGACCTGCAGGCTTCTTCGTGTTCGCCTTACCTATCGCGCTCATCCAGATCGCTTTACGGGCGTCATTTCCTGGTTATCAGAGCTGGGGAGATTTCTTTGTCTGGCTTTTTATCTTTATATACGGATTCATTCTCTATGCCGACCCCCGCTTCCAGTCAGCTATTCAGAAGCAGTGGATGCTTATGTTATTCATGGGAGTCACTAGCCTCTTGATTATGCTGGGCGCATATATTTCCGGTGTATTAAGCAGTTGGGATACTATCTCCAACTTCTCCGTAGGATATGTCCTCTATCAGTTGTTGCGCAGCATCTTTACCTGGTCCTGGATGGTCTTTGCTCTGTATTTTGGCATGCGCTTCTTGAATTTCAGTAACAGAATAATCGATTATTGCAATGAAGCCGTCTTACCATTCTATATCCTACACTATCCCGTCATTGTTGTCATCGCATTTTTCACCTTCTCATGGGATATCAATATGGGCGTAAAATTTCTCATCGTGACCACGGCCGCTCTGATTACAACGCTCGTTTTGTATGATCTATTCATCCGGCGCATCAATGTATCGCGCTGGCTTTTCGGAATGAAACCTCTTCATGCGCCCCAGCCAGAGCAAGTGCAGGAGCCTCCACTCAACTCCTCACCATCACCTCCTCTTAGTCTCTAAATCCCTTCCTTGACAAACATAGCCTCTAGCTGACAAAGACGGGCTTTAGCCCGCCGCAAGCCATGTCGTTTCAACGGCAGTGGTCAGGCGATTGCGGGCTTTAGCCCGGGTGTGCGTAGGATTTTTGCAAGCGGAAAGAAAGGATGGTAGAATCGGCGGCAGGGAAGAACTCCCCAAGAAATGCGAAGGAGAGAAGCGGATGCGAGAAGAGTTTGATAGGCGCTGGAACCAGCTGGCCCAAGAAGTGCTGAGCGGAATGCGTGACTGGCGGATACAACACGCGGTGGCCACGTTCGCTGAAATTGAGGAGGAGCTGGACAAGCGCATGGCACGGATGCGAGCAGGATTGTTGGAAGACCTGGCAATGGCGAGCGCGGCGGCTTCGGTGGGGGGAAGTGAGTCCAAAGATCCTCAGCGTTGCCCGACGTGTGAAGGAGTGCTGCAAGGACGAGGGAAGCAGGTACGCAAGCTGACGACGCAGGGCGACCAAGCGGTGCATCTCAAGCGCAGTTATGGCTACTGTCCCACCTGTGAGGTGGGCTTTTTTCCCCCTGGATGAGCAATTGGAACTGCGCCCCAAGGTGGCGTTCACGCCGCGGCTGGAAGAGAGCATGGCGCGGTTGGGGACGTGGATGCCGTATCGGCGTGCCAGTCGCGAGGTGGCGTTTTTCACGGGAGTGCAGGTATGTGAAGCCACGGTGCGGCAGGTGACCGAGCAGGCAGGGGCGGCGCAAGTGAGGCTGCAGGCAGAGCAAGTCGCCACCATCCAAGCGCAGTGTCCCCAAAGCCCGACCGGACCGCCCCTGCAACTGATGAGTGTGGATGGGGCCTACATCCAGATGGTGGGAGGGGAATGGAAAGAGGTCAAAACGCTGGCGTTGGGAGTGGTGAGCAAGCCGGTAGAGGAGCGGGGGGAACAGGTGATCCATACGACGGAGTTGTCGTACTTTTCGCGCATGAGCGAAGCCAATACGTTTCAGCAAGAGGCCTTGGGGGAAGTGCATCAGCGCGGCGTAGAAAGGGCAGGGCAGGTGTGTGCAGTCACCGATGGGGCAGACTGGATCCCAAAGTTTGTCGACTACCATCGTGCAGATGCCGTGCGCATTTTGGATTTTGCGCACGCGATGGAGTATGTGGCCCAAGCGGGCAAGGCAGCCCATGAACAAGGAGCGCCTTGCAGACCCGAGAGTCCGCTGGAGCCTGCACCACTCGTCCAGGAGCAGGAATCCCCTGCTGTGGCTGAGAGCCCAGCCAGTCCTGAAGAGATGGCCAAACGCAGGAAGGCGATCTTCGAGCGCTGGGTGGCCAAGCAAGCACATGAGTTGAAAGCAGGGGAGCCCAACAGGGTGCTCGGGGAACTGAAGCGACTGCTGAGGCTGATGCAGCAGTGCCGAGCCGAGCAGGCGGCTCAGACGGTGCAGAAGAGTCTGACGTACCTCAGCGAGCGTCGTGCCATGCTGGCCTATGCGGTCTTTCAGGCACAGGGCTATCCCATCGGCAGTGGCTGTGTGGAAAGTGCCAACAAGCTGGTGGTGGAAAGCCGCATGAAAGGCGCTGGAATGCGGTGGGGGCTCAAGCACGTCAATGCGATGTTAGCGATGCGCAACCTTGCCTGCAATGATCGCTGGGAGCAAACCTGGCCCCAGATCCGAAAGCGGTGGCAGTCCGATGCTCAAGCCAGGCGTCTGCAGAAACGCGCCCAACGGGCGCAAACGGCAGCCGACGCTCAACCAGATGGGGAGACTGCGCCGCCGACGAGTCAGCCCGATGTCACCCAGCAAACGCCTGCAGAGGAACCTGCGACTCGTCGGCTCGCCACCCAGCAGCCTCCCACCTTGCTGGTGGTGTCTTCCCCTACTCCCGCTGAGCAGGCCACTGCTGATCTGCGTCCCGCGGTTGAGCAGACCAGTCACGAGGGGCTGACCGCAGCAGACCACCGGTGGCGTCCGGCCCCCACCCATCCTTGGAACCGGAACTTTCTCCGACGTCGGCCTGCCTAACTGGAAAGGGCTCCTGCCCTTGCAAAAATCCTACGCACACCCAAAGAGCACAAAACTATTGACGAATAGGCTCTTTGTCTGCTATACTTGTTTCGTTCCAGTAACGGGGTGTAGCGCAGTCCGGTAGCGCACTACAATGGGGTTGTAGTGGTCGGAGGTTCAAATCCTCTCACCCCGACCA
>WNGL01002667.1_pt1 | contig 22484 bp, 16 predicted proteins | sample 5400591 | NCBI WGS metagenome assembly WNGL01 (sample SAMN13153377, study PRJNA577476) | soil metagenome | isolation source: 80 cm soil or saprolite under Garry oak tree replicate 1 | place: USA:California | collected 2016-06-15 | reverse complement strand
CGGGCGACCTTGCGGGCCAGGCCGGCGTTATGGACGACGTCGACCACGGCATCAATATCCTTGTAGGCTTCGGGGATTTCTTCCAGGATGCCGTCGCGCGTGGCGGCGCGCAGAATGATGCCCCGGTCTTCGAGTTTCTTGGTTTCCACGCGGGCGTCGCGGCCCTTCTTGGCCGCTGTCCGCGACATCGCGCGGCCGGCGCCGTGGCAAACGGTGCCAAACGTCTCCTCCATTGCGCGCTCCGTGCCAACCAAAACGTAACTCGCCGTGCCCATCGAGCCGGGAATCAGCACCGGCTGGCCAGCGTCCCGATACGCCTGCGGAATGAATGGCGAGCCCGCCGGAAACGACCGCGTAGCGCCCTTGCGGTGCACCAGGACGTTTTCCTCGGTTGTGCCGACGCGGTGGCGCTCGCTCTTGGCGATGTTGTGCGCCACGTCGTACACCACGCGGATCCGCGCATCTTCGCCGAAGATCCTGCTGAACGCTTTCCGTGTGAAGTGCGTAATGGCCTGGCGGTTGGCCCACGCGAAATTTGCCGATGCGGACATGGCGCCGAGATATTCCTGCCCCTCCGGGGACTGGCTGGGGCAGCAAGCCAGTTGGCGGTCCGGCAGCGAAATGCCGTAGCGGCGCATGGCTTCGTTCATCGTCTTCAAGAAGTCCGTGCACACCTGGTGGCCCAGCCCGCGGGAGCCGCAGTGAATCAGCACGACCACCTGGTTTTCTTCGAGGCCAAACGCCGCGGCAATCTCCGGCTCGAAGATGCGTTCGACGTACTGCACTTCGAGAAAATGGTTTCCGCTGCCGAGCGTCCCGAGTTGCGTGCGCCCGCGCTGCTTGGCGCGGTCGGAGACGCGGTCGGGGTCGGCGCCGCTCATCGTGCCGGACTCTTCGCAGAACTCGGCGTCGGCGGGCTCGCCAAAGCCGCGTTCGACGACCCACGCCGCTCCGCGCGCGAGCACATCGTTCAAATCGGCCCAGGAACAGGGAACGGTCCAGCAAGCGGACGCCGCAGTTGATGTCGAATCCCACGCCTCCGGGCGAAACCACGCCGTCGCGCAGATTGGTCGCCGCAACTCCGCCAATGGGAAAGCCGTAGCCCTGATGGATATCGGGCATGGCCAGCGAGCGGCCGACAATCCCCGGCAGGAAGGCAACGTTCATGGCCTGTTCGATGGAGAGGTCTTTTAAGATGGCCTCGAGAAGGTTTTCGTCGGCATAGATCAATGCGTCGGTTAGCATGCCGTCGCGGGTGGTTCGCGGCACCAGCCAGCGATACCGGTCGAGCTTCTGCAGTTGGCTCTTTTGGATCGGCAAGGAATCCCCCGGCCTATTGGAACGTGGCGCGGATCGGGAGCGCGGTCTCGGCTGAAGTGTACAACGTGGGTCGAGATAGGTGCTATAGGTCATGGCGGGTTGTCTGGAGGTCGGAGGGTAGAAGCTGGAGGTTAGACTGGGGGACTGTGGATTTGCTACCCCCTCCCCCCTATGTTTTTTGTAAGAGTATGATTCTAGGGAGTTTTAAGTCCTTTGTTTTTGCAAGAGTGTGATAATAAAGCAGTTGCAGGCGCGTTTTTTCGCAAGAGTGTGAATCTAAAGGAGATAGCGGAAAACGTGACTCGTCCCGACGAGTCGGGACTCGAATAAAACGCTCGTGACTGGTGATAAGTGACTGGTGGCAGACAAAAGACGACATGCGTGTAGATGGTGTCAGGCGACATTGGCATATTCGAGGCGCTCATGGTCATTTTCCAGGGGGCATTTTACCATAGTGGCATATAAGATGTCAAGAAAATTCGGTAAGTTGTGAGGAATGAGGAGGTTGGGGAGGGGCATTTGTCCGCGAGGCAGGCGGTTGCGGGCGAATTCAATCCAGCGTAAACTACTCGTTGTTGGATCAAGATTCGGGGCGTGGCTCAGCCTGGCTAGAGCGCCTGGTTCGGGACCAGGAGGTCGGTGGTTCAAATCCACTCGCCCCGACCAATTTCTCGTCTCGAATCATTATCTTACGGGGGAAAATTCTGCTTTGGTTGTGAGTTTTTTTGTGTACTAGGCAGCCGTTTTTCAAATCCCTTGGACGCCACCAATCTTTCTCCTTTCAATTCATTGCCTTGCAGTGCGAAGTTCACTTCCCTGGAACTCCCTTTCTGGAGGAATTACGGACAAGATCGCGCTTTTTGGAAGAAAAATCAAAAGCCCAAGCTCAAGTCCGGTGAAACTTGACCCGCAACTTTCCAGATTATACAGCTCGCGACTCGGTTGACATCCTCGGGATCAGCGTGAAGCTGTTTGCGGTACAGCAGGCGGTTGGTATTGATCCTGTGCGAGACTCTCTCCTCGCGTGCATCAAGTCGGCATGTATAGTGGCATCGTGATCGTACTACGACACATTCGTCGAAAGGGGTTCGCGCGAAGGGCGATTCGCCCGCAAGAGGCGGTTTTGTGAAGTGAGCTTTTTGGTGCACTCTGAGCCTCCAATGAGAAAAGGGGACGTAGAAAATAGCTACGGTCGGCCACGTGATACGGCAGACGTTTGGAGCACAGGCCGCTCCACCGCAGCTGGATACGGCCATTGGTCAAGAGATTGTCGCGGGGGTTACTGCTGTTATGTCGCGGATTGCGCGTGACCTGTCTATAAAACGCGATGAAGTCATTCTGTACGACATGAAAATGCGCAAGGCATATGCCGCTGGACTCGGCAAGAAGTGGGACGTTTTCGTTTGCCATGCTAGCGAGGACAAGGAAGACCTTGTTCGGCCTCTGGCCAATGCACTTGACAATTCCGGATTATCTGTCTGGTACGACGAGTTTTCTCTAAAAGTTGGCGATAGCTTGAGAAAGGCGATCGAAAAGGGCCTTGCAAACTCCCGGTATGGCGTCGTTGTGCTGAGTAACCACTTCTTTGCAAAGAACTGGCCACAGCATGAGCTCGACGGACTAATGAGCAAGGAAATTGCGGGCACGAAGGTAATTCTTCCTGTTTGGCACAAGATTTCGATGGAGGAGGTTCGCGGAAAATCGCCGATGCTTGCTGGACTCGTTGCTACAAAGTCCGATGAAGGGCTAGAGGTCGTCGTCAGGAAACTTCGCGAAGCAATGGGACTGTAGCTGTTGCAACGCTGCGTGTCGCCGCCTCAGCGTGCATCCCTTACGATAGAATCGCTGACCGCGAAACGTCGAACCGCGCCAGGTACGCCCACGCTTGCGCCTGGTCGTCCGCTTCCTGCTCCCATTCGGCGCGGGCAAAGAAACTTCTGGTGGCCGCCCCGGCTGGACGACCCCACCCACCCTCGGGTGCTTCACGATCTCCAACCTGAACTTCTCGCTGGCGACGGCATTCATAGACCTAACTGCCGGTGGTCGATGAACGTATAGAAGTCCCAAGAGGTGGGCATACGTACCTCATACATCGAGACCACGTCGGGTCGACGCGAATGGTTAGTGACCAATCCGGGTCAATCAAAGCACCATCGGGACCATCCCTACCTCCGGAAATACACTGAGCGGCTCAGAATGAAGCACGCCTGTATCGCCTCGGCGAACAGTCGAATCGTCTATTGTCAGAAAAATCGAAGTCAATGCTGGCGGAAAGGGAGGGATTCGAACCTCCGGTGCACGTTTTAGCGCCAACGGTTTAGCAAATTGCCTGGTTCCACCGCCTGGTGTTCGGAATCAATAGCTTACGGTCGGATGAGAGGCCCGTGCTCGGACGACAAAGCCCTGTTCGGCAGCAATTGTGCAACTACTGTGCAACCGCCAAATCTACAAGGCGCACGCTCGGATAGACAAGCGAGTAGTTTAATTGGAAGCTGCCGGGGCTAGGAGAATACTCAAAGCTCTTTGAAAACTTGAGAGAGGTTTTTCCGCATGGCCGCTGCTGTCTGGCTGATCTCGGTGTCTTTGTCTTTTTCCCTCGATCTAAGTGCTTCGAAAATGGCCCGATCACCTGCGGTTGGTTCCAATTTGTTACCGGAACTGTTTTTACCGGCGTAAGTCTTGGAGATGGCGAAAGCCGCCGCCCTGAAAACTCGCCGGTCATCGCTTCTCAGCAAATGACTCAAAGCTTCCTTCGACTTCTCGTCCGTGCTCCCCTGCAAAGCCATGGCAATAGCAGCATTTGCACTGGGCGAGGCTTTCCGGCTGGAGTCAAGATAATCGAGAATGATATCGTTGCGTCCCAGCTTTGAGAGCGAGCGAATAATCTCTACCGTAACTGCAGCATTACTCTCGCGGCCAGAAAAGAGAGTCTTCTTCAAGTCATCGATCGCTTCGCTGTCAGCGAGATCCCCGAGGAGCTTCGCGGCGCGAAGCCGCACCAGCGGGAGCTGGTTGCTGTCCTGGAAGAGCTTTCGCAGAGGTGGCTCGGCATCGCGGGGGTGTTTTGTGAGGAAGTCCCTTGCTTTTTCGTAGCTGGAAGGGTCTTTGCTGGCCAGCGCAGCAAGAGCATCTTGCAGCTTGTCTGTTCCCGCCGATAAGACCGGAACTGCTAACAACCACAGCAACAAAAATCGAGCTGTTATCCGCATTTTCTTACGCCTCCGGCAGGCAGCGAATCTGCTCGGACCCAGTGGACGTTGATGATTGTACTGCCTTCGATTCGCGCGAATGTGCTGAATTCGTGCGCCGAAAGAGTCAACGTCAGGGAGTTGCCTCCGTCCTTGGATTCCAGGTTTCGGCTGATGTTCTTGTGCCTCCTGCCCGCTTGAGTACCTTGCTGGGCGCTACAGGAAGCAATGCTCCATCCGTCTTCAGGGATGCGCAAGTTCAGCGAATAGTCCTGGCCCCCCAGCGGGTTTTGATGAGAGCCCCACAATCTTTGAAGGAAAAACAAAAGCGGTACGGTGTCGAGCGGTCCCCCTCGACTGCCGGCGTAGATTTTGAAGCGGGCCTGGATAGACGACGGGGTAGACTGGACGATATGGCTCGACATCAGGATTGCCGGAGCATGTATCTCCGTGCGGAAGCCGGTGGATACCAACGACGAACTCTTTGCGGCGCCTTCGTGGCCGCAATCAAATGCCCACCTGCCAACGATCAGCGCTTCATCCCCAGCTTCGGGAGCCATCTCGGGAGGGAAAAAGCCGGAGTCCCATTCGATTTCCATGAGGCTCTCAAGATCCGGGTTGTCCACACGCAAATCCTGTGCAATGGGGCTGTCATCCCAACCCGAGTCGAGAAAATTGGCAGGGGCCAAGAACATTTCAGATTCTTTATTTACGACAAGCAGGACGTTCCAATCCCTGTATCTATGATTCCCCCAAAAATCGGCTCCGGAGAATTCACTTGCCGCAGCCTTTCCGTGGACGAGCCACATATGACGAGAATCTGGCGTATCAGGTGGTGGCACATCTTGCCATTCGTGGAAAAGCTTGCCCGCCGGTCCACCACAAGTTTGAACCGAATAGTCCGCGAGCGCGGGTCCGGAAGGCAAGCTTGTAGGCCACTGATGATTCAAATCCGGTTGCTTCCATAGGATCATGTCGGTGTGCCCATCTCTGCCAAGCCCATCGACGTCGGCGTTGCGCGGCTGTGGCGTATGCCTAAGGCTCACGGGCACATGTGCAGGAATCGGCGCGCAGGCCGAAACGAAGAAACAACAAGAAAAACACAACGTAAACAGCACGGCGCGCAGCGGCTCGGTTGCTTCGCGGGCTTTGGGATAAAGGCAGCATGCACAAACCGGACTCAACATGCCCGCAACAGTGATGATGAGGTCCAATGCAGAGAGGTGCGTTGCATTCATCGGGTTTCCCTCTTCTATCTATGTTTCGCCAAGGATAGTCCCCCTGCCGATTTCTCACACTCAACCTACTTCCAGATGCCCATGATCGGTGCAGCATGGAAATCTTCGTATGACAATGGCACAAGCCCGAAATTATCTTCAATCGTTCGGAGAACGTTGTAGTGGTTGTAGGCTTGCGTCACTTTGTTAGCCTGGACCATATCGCCCAAGAAGACGGTGTAGATATGATTGCATTTCTCCCGCCCTTGCGATTCATCGAAGGTAATCACTATGAGTGTCCTCTGCCTTGCTGAGAGCGGGAATTTGTTATCCAGAAAATCCTTTAGCCAGGCAGAGGCTGTCTTGAGGTTTGAGCTGTGGCCATCGTTGACAACGTTCGGTGTATAGAACGCGTATTCGGGGAGTGAGTGACTCTTCAGATCCGAGACGAACCGGTTGTTAGGGTCGGCCGGATCAACGCTCACAATACTGGCAAAATACTCTTGCTTGTTCTTTGCAAAGCTTAGGAATGGCGCATGCCGGCGGACGAAGCGCCCTGCCTTTGGCCCCAGAAATTGATTCCCTGGATAGTCCTCAACGTAGTTCTTCCATTGCAGTCCGTGCTCCGTCATCAAGTCGGCGATTGTGCGGTGTTGAGAATCATTGGGAAAATCGACTTGATCGTCGCCATTCAGCTCGTTCATCTCGAATTCCTTGCCTCCGATCATCGCTAGATAGTTCGGGTATGAGGGATGAAATAAGGCGTGGAACTCAGTGAAGCTGGCGCCTTCTTGCGCCAGCGCACTCAAAGTGCTGTCTTTGATAGCCGTCTCATAGTTTTGATTCTCAAGAACAATGATCAAAACCCGGTCGAAATGATGGGCGGTGGGAGGGGCACACTGCAGTTGCAAGTCGCGCAGCGACCTTGTTCGCATGATGCAGCCCGCCAAACCAATGACCAGCGCAATCAGAAATAACGTGGTCAGCAACCGCGCAATGGTCTTTCTGTGCCACATACGGCGCCCCTCACACTTCCCGTTCCAAAAAATGAACATCGGGACCCAACTCACAGCAACTCTACCCTTCCTTTCCCCGGCGGCTCTTAAGGCAATCGAACCTCAGGGTGCTGGCTCTTATTGATAGCGTATGCTTCGACGTGCGGGGCGATCTTGAGAGCCAGAGCCACAATGGTCAGAGTCGGATTGACTGCGACGGGCCCGGGGACGATAGAAGCGTCCATCACAAAAAGGCCGGCATAAGTGGACTCCGACGCGTTCGCGGTGGTGTTGAAGACGCGTCCTTGCAGGTCCACGACGCCTTCAGAAGCTGACCTTCCCATCACACAGCCCCCCAAAGGGTGTACCGTGAGCGCCTTTGGCGGCAGGATACCCGCGAGTCCTTCCGAAAGCGGAAAAGGGATGTAGTCCGCGCACATTCGCGCCGTAATTGCCTTGCAGATTTCCTCCATCTTTGTATAGAGGTATTGGTTGATGTTGTACTTCAAATCCAATTCGTCTGAATCATTCAAGCTGAACACGCCGTCTCCCGAGTCCGTGCCCTGGCAATTGAAGAAAAACAGATCGGCGGTCATTTCCTGTTCCGTCTGCAACCTGTCAGCATCCTGGTAGGCCACGTTCGATTTGTTCGGATCATTGACGCAGGCGCCCTTCGGTGGTGTAAACGCGGCCGGTTTTCCTTTTGTCCACATTTCCCGAACCCGCTTCAAATGGCCACTGTTTAGCGCCTTGCGCTTATGCCGGATACCGGTCGGCCGGATATCATCTAAAGTGTCCAGGACAGTGCGCGTGATGGCAGAAAACATGGTTGGAATGGCGCTATCTTCGACGTTGATGAAAAGATTGTTTCTCGCATCCTTGAAGACCACGTGGCAAGTATTGATCGGCCCCTTGCCGGGAAAAGCCGGGTAAACCGGGTTGGCCCTAAGGTCGCAAATAGAATTGTCCGGCGGTTTGAGCCTTGCGAACGCGGCGAAGTCGCCATTTGACGAAAAATTCTTGCCAACTTTCTCGCTAAGTTGCAGCGTACCTCGGTTTCTCTGCCGGAGCAGCAGCTTGGTGCTTCCCAAACAACCGGCCGAGACCACTACCGCCCAACTGCGCTTGGTGGTGACCGAGCCATCCTTCGTCACATAGCTGACTTCCCATCCAGAGTGGCCGGCGTCCTTTCCAATCGCGGATATATCCTGAACTTCGGCAAGACTGATCAAATCAACGCTCCGCTGGGGGCCGGCGAGAATTCCGAAGCCGGGGTTAATTAGCGTCTTGTTCAGGGTGTGGCGTGCGGCAGGCAAACAGCCGAGGAAGCATCGGCCCTGTCGTTCACACACCGCTTTATTCTTTCCCGCGTCCGAAAGCACTACCAGGTTTCCGTTGCCGCTCTTTCCATCGTGAACCGGGGCGTCGGTCGTGAACCGAAAGGTGGTAGTAGTCTGCACTTCAGTCACGGTGCCGGCAACGTTGAAGTGATCGTCAGACGCCCCTGTGATGTCGACACCAACGCCTTCGTCCACTCCATGGGGCGCGGTCGTAGTCACGGTCACAATCTTTCCTTTACGGTCGATTCCGTCGGGGGATGGGGCGATAGGAATCTTGCGCTGGATGGCATCCCCATAGTCGTAGACTTGAAGCGTTAGAGGTTCCCACGGCTGTACGATTTCCTCCTTCCACTTCGGATTCGGATCTTGTACGAGTTGGTTAGTCGCATACCGCAGGGCACGACTCTTGGCGAGGTAGAGAAACTCGTACTCTGGAGGAAGATTATCCACGTTCAAATTTGGATCTGTGACCGGGGTCTTTGTTACGATTTTATTCAGCTTTCCCCTGTACTTTTCCATCCACACTTTTGCTTTGTCGTAATCGGCGTCGTTCAATAGCTGACTGCCGTCCGGATTTCGAGGCCAACGATCCATTACCGGAAACCGGTTATCCTCACGATGGGGCCTAATCGTAACGTTGGAATAAATGAGAGAACCGCCCCCAACTCCCCCCGCAGAGATGACGTCAATGGTGTCGAACATATGGTAGTGGTAGAGCGGCTTGGGAGGATTCGGGCCTTCCAGAAGCCCCTGGATCGTTTCGAGGGGCGAATTGTGAGCGCGAACCACCGATAGGAAATTCAGGAGACCATTGTTGTCCAAACTGTTGCTGTTATCGGGCCGCGGCCAGTACTGTATGCGATGGTCGTCGAAATCGCCGGCGCCGGGATTTCCGGATTGGAAGAAGGCGGGGAGCTGGCGCTCGGGCGTGTTCCACCACACACCTCGCTCCAACATCAAAATGCGAAGATGGTGCTTTCGAAGTTGCGACGCTGCTACTGTGGCGCCGAATCCGGTGCCGATAATGATCACGTCGTAATCCATTGCCGCCATGAAACCTCGCCTGGGTGCGGAATCCGATGAGCCATGTCAACCGCTCGCCACGGCTAAAACTCGACCGACCCCTGCCAAGGCCCCACACCGTCTAGAAGAGTTCCAGGATCGGCTCGACACCCGGCTCCACGATGCAAATTGACTCGCCCCGGAGGCCCAGAATGCGAGCGTCCAGGGGAACTCCAAGACAGTGGTATACAGTCGCTACTATCTGGGCGGGCGTCACTGGCCGGTCGCGCGGTTCAGAGGCGATCACATCCGACGCACCGACCACCTGCCCTCCGCGAACGCCGCCACCTGCAAAAACAGCCGTCCAGCAACCCGTCCAATGATCTCTACCTCCGTGTGAATTCATCCGCGGGGTCCGCCCAAACTCCCCGACGGCGAGGACCAAGACGGTCTGAAGTAGCCCGCGGCTCTGCAGATCTTCTAATAGGGCGCTGTATGCTCGGTCGAACATCGGCCCAACGCGATCCCGGTAACAATTGATGCTCGCGAAGGGCCGCGAACCGTGGATGTCCCAAGCGTTTTGGCCCGCTACGGCATCAAAGATGTCTACCGTCACGAATTTAACACCCCGCTCAACAAGCCGACGCGCCGCCAAACAGGCGCGCCCGAACTCATGATGCCCGTAGCGTTCACGAATCCACGGGGACTCTCGTCTGAGGTCGAAAGCTTCCGTGCGCCCTGTCGTACTTGGTCGATCCGAGTCTTGATTGGCACAAGGCGGTGCCCGATGCGACAGCTCTGCAACAGCAGTGGGGGCATACCTATCACCCACGGAGCTGCTCAAGTGACCGACAGGTACGCTCTTGCCGTTGTCGCAAACTGACCTGGATAACAGGACATACCCAGGCACCTCGCTGCTAGCCGCTTTTAGTCCGTCGACAACAGAACCACAGTGGGGAAATTCAAAGTCACCGGTGAAGGCACGCCCAGTTTGTATTTCTTGACAACCCAGACTGTGTAACGGCTTGGTGCAGCTGTGCACGGAGCGGACGAGGGCATATTTGTCTGCCTGTCTGGCCATGCGTGGAAAGATTTCGGATATTTGAATCCCATCAACGTTGGTACTAATTGGCCTGAAGGGGCCGCGTACCTCAGAGATAGTGTCTGGTTTCATGTCCCAAGTATCGAGTTGGCTCGGACCACCGGCCAGCAGTAGCATGATACAGTTGGTGGCAGACTCTCGCATGGGCGGGGCCGCAAGCGGTGTCAGCCATTTAGGCGTTGCTGCGGCAGCGACACCGAGAGAACTAGCGCAGAGGAAGTCTCGTCGCGAAATCTCTCTAGATGTCATTCGGCGCCGTCAGTTTCTGCGTTGTGCGAAGTAAAATACCGAACGTATTACGAATTCAGATGATGGCGCGGATGGTAAGGGTTTCAGGATTAGTTGTCAAGAGGGGTGCCAGGTGTTCTGGAGGTCAGCCTCCCACTTGTAGGCGAACCCTCGGTGGCGTATTTGGCGGACAATACGTGAAGACGGCCAGTGCGGACGCGGCGAATGCGATGAGGATCCTGGAAACGATGTGTGCAACTACTGCGCAACCCGAGAGGCTAGGAAGTACGCGAATCATGTAGGGGTTTTTTCGCGAGCTAGCCAGCAAGTCTCGACGCTAGATGCAGTTACGGAAATCTGGCGTAGAGGGGGGATTCGAACGCCCGGTACACGTTTTAGCGCGTACAACGGTTTAGCAAGCCGTCGTCTTCGGCATCTCCACCTCGTGATGAGATCGTGCTAAGACCCTAGGCTCAACTAGGCTTTTTCCATTTTACGGACAACATACGGACAATTAAGAGGGGAAAAGAAACGGGTCGTAGTCCCGAAGCGACACGAGATAAAGCACTTAGGATTTTTTGCTACCCTGGTTCGGGACCAGGAGGTCGGTGGTTCAAATCCACTCGCCCCGACCACTTATCCAGCTCGTTCTCACTGAATTACCGAATCTGCGCTCTTTGGTTTCCTGTCAGATTGGCTCCGCGGGGCCGCTTTGGGTGGCAGGGGCTTAATCATGGGCACAACCGCATTTGATTCGCATTGGAGATTATCTCAGGCGGCATGTAAGATTGAACTTGCCCGTGCGAGCGACTCCGGTGTGTATGGCCTCTGCGCAACCTTTTCGCTTTGAGAGCGAAATGCTCTCGTGCATCAGATCAGCCTTTCCTTCGTTGCTCGCCCTACTGAACCACAGCAGTGTTACCTGGCTTTGGAAAGCTGCGATAGGCAGCGTCGTGCCCGATTTACTTGCCGGGGTTTTTGGCGACGACATCTGCACTCCGAAGAAGCCTGTCACGAATGTGGAAGCGCATATACTGGCCCTTATTGATCAGTGTGGCAAACTTTCTGAGGATGAGGTCAGAGCGCACCTTCACTTGAGCGACTCAGGTGCTTTCCGGGCTTTCACAAGCCTGAAAAGGTCGGGCATGATCCGGCTAGAACCGACAGGTAAGCTGATTTTGGCTGAGCACTCGTGGCTAAGTAGCGTCCAAATTATAGCGTTCGAGGTCAAACTGCACCGATGGACAGATGCGCTGGCGCAGGCCGAGTCTTATTTGGTGTTTGCGGACAAGTCCTACGCCGTGCTTGACAGAATGCAGGTGAGACCGACCGCACGAATGGTTCGGAGATTTCAAGAGAGTTCTGTTGGCTTGATTCTCCAACAGGGGGATCAATTTGAGGAAGTGTGTGAAGCACGCCCCGTTGCGTGCTCAACACCTGAAAAAATTGTAGCGGTTCAAAAGCTGTGCTACGAAGGCACTTCGCTTCTGTCAGACTCGACTCAAACCCCGGCGTGGTCTTTCCACCGCTCAAATGCTTCGAGCCACACTCTCTGGTGAGAGACATCCGTATAGTAGGGCGTTCGGATGCCGGACTGCTTGAGAAGATCAGCCAGTCCGACAGACGTGCGCAGCCATCGGTGGATAACTTCCATTCGCTTTTTCGGATCAAGGGACGACAGGTACACGCCGATTTTGAAACACACCTCGTTGTAGTGAGCGCCAGCGGCTGCGATGTTGCTGGCTTTGTACTGCCACTCAGGAACTGAACCGGGGTAGCTGCCCGCTGCTAGACCAGCCGCCAAGTTTTTGCTCGCAGTGGTGTCGTCAAACAGACGTGTGGCTAAGCCAGCACGGTGGATCGCTTGAACATCGCTGTCGAGCGCGATGTCACCAGTGAGGCGTAGGCTGTAGAAGCGTGGGAAGGCACGTGCGATCTTGTCATCATAATCAGGCAGGCGAAAACGGCGCTGACTCAGATAGTAGCCGCTCGACCAAACGGAACAACCCGCAGCCGTCGCAATTGCCCCAAAAGTTCCCATGTAGTTGACGATCACCCGGCGAGCCGCACCTCGCACCAAATCGTCCACAAGAACAAGCAAAGACAACAGCGTGTCTCGAATCCCGCATACGTAACTGTCCTCTGCGGCCTGCTCAATAACGATGTAGGCCCCCGCCAGCTTGTCCCTTGCAGCAATCTGGTTTGTGATCGTATGAAGCAGAGGGTTCTGGGTCGGGTCAACTCCCCGAAGAACATTGTCAGAAATTGCGACAGTCGCGTAGGTTGGCAGGGCAACCTGCAATTCGTGGCAGGCTTCGAGTCCGGAATCTAGCCAGAGCGTTTCTGGTTCGTAGTTCTGTGCAACGACATTAGTCAACGGTGTGGGAAGGAGAATCCCCTCGCAGCCAAACTCGACCTGATGAATGACTGCTGCCCTCACGGCCTTCGTTATTTCTTCCGGGTCGAGAGGAGCCTGTCCCGGCCACGCCCTGAGAAGGTCTTTGGAGTGAGTTTCCTTCCACTTGCTCAGTGAGCCGTGCTTGTCTGAATCGTACTCTGGTACCCCACTCTCGCAAAACCACGGCCAAGAAGCGAGATTGATGACCGAGGGTTCAGCCGAGTTCGGATCAAGGCCCGCGAGGTAAACCTGTGGATCGAAAAGGCGGTGTTGCAGGTAGCGATGCTTTCTTAGGTCGCGCCGGATTAATTGCCCTTGCGGCATCGCCGAGGCTGCGATGATTCCACCAGCGATGGCCTGGGGAGACATCTCCCAAAGCGCGAACTTGTATTTCGTGTTGTGATAGAACATGTTCGACCTCAAATGCTGGCGGCCAGTTCAGCAAAGCCGACCGCTAAAGCCTCGGGGCTTGACCTGAAAGCGGCACGAAGTTTCATCATGCTGTCAACCAGTGCAGCAAGAGCGGCAGGAGCGTGTGGTGCCAGTTCCGCAGTTTGCCTCGGGTTCGTAACCAGCAGGGATTGGTCTCCTCTTGTCGGATGATGGCCGCACAATGCTTCCTGCAAAACTATCCCCAACGAAAAGACATCGGACTGGCACGTGAGTTGAGTTTCGGCACGACACTGTTCTGGTGAAAGGTAACCACGGGTTCCCCACGTCACGCCGGGGCTGGTCAGTGCTGACTCCGACAGATGGCGAGCGACACCGAGGTCAATCAGGACTGCTCCCCTTTCACCTTCGCGTAGGATGATGTTCTTGGGGTTCACGTCTCTATGTACGATTCGCTTCGTCCAGATATGCGAAATCGCCCTTGAGATGTCTCTCCCCACGCAGGCAACGGTTTTCGCCTGCAGGGCCTGGCTCGATAGCCGATGATCTAGCGCATGGCCCGCAATGAACTCCCACGCAACGTAACGCGTCCCCCTGCCTTCTTCTTCGATCCGTCCGTGTTCTATGAGGTTTGCGAGATTGGGATGGTAAAAGCCTTCTAAGGCCCTGATCTCTCGCTCCACACGCTCGATCTGTCTGGAATCTAAGTAAATCTTCAAAGCCACAATCTCGTTAGTGGGCTGTCCAGTGGGCGAGGCTGTCCGTAGCGCCCGATAGACAACTCCCTGTCCGCCAACGCGCAGGATTTCGTGAATAGTAAAGCGCCCCCCAAGTAGTCGGGCTACGAGTTCAGGCGGGAATGGGTTTTCCCGGTTCATAAACCTCAACGGTGCTATTTCGGCGAGCGAGAAGCTCAGGCTAGTGAGTAATGAACTCTGTCCTGCATTTCGGGGGTCTGGTCGGATACTGAAACGACCAGCCGCTCATTTCCGCCGCTTGCGCTGATAGGTGATGCAACGCTCGCAACCACGGAATCGGCAGGCACCTCAAAATGGAGGTGTGGGTGGTCAACCCAAATACGCATATGGTTATTGTCCGCCAGACCGATCACAAGAACGACCCCGGCCCCGATTATTCTGATTTTTCTCAGATCCACAAATGGATTATACCCCGGTCGTACTAGCAGCGCGAGTAACAAGCGGACCTTGACAGATCGAAACGCTCTAGTTGGGGATCAGCCAATCGGTCGGGAACAAACGAGTACAAGAAGGCGTCGGAACGGAATCCCGCGAGAATCTGGGAACAGAGCAAGGAAAGAGACGGGTTCGAGTCACTTTCAGTTGGAAGGTCAGCTCGAAGGTCAGGAGTCGGGAACGTTATCGGCAGCGGGCTGGGACGCCTGCTGGGCGCCTCAAGTTGTGCTCGAAGGAAAGCTGGAGTAATGTCTCGCATCTCCGGTCAGCACGCGGCCAATTTGAGTTGCGAGGAGGTGTCTCATGCGAATGGCCCGCTTCATCATCGCGGTTTGCGCGGTCCTGGTGTGCGGTTATGCCGCCGCACCGCCGGCCCCAACGGCGCAAGCAACGAACAGAACCAAGGCAACTCCCCTTATCCTGGAGAAGAATGAAGGCGAGCGGCGGGTTGTGAGGGGGTGGCCGGGACACCCTGACCCTGGAGAGACGTTCATCCTGAAGGTTGACCCGAAGAACGGCGGTTCCTCTCATTTGGTCCTTCTTACGGCAGACCTCGCGCCGGGAAAGGAAATCGTGGCTCACAAGCATCCCCATGCAGATGAAATCCTATTTTTGCAGACCGGAACCGCTCGGGTGCACGTGGGGGACTCCGCGAGAGTGGTGCACGCCGGCGCTACGGTGTTCATCCCCGCCAATACGTGGATTTCCGTCGACAACATCGGAAACGACGCCATCAGCCTGGCGGTCATCTTTTCCGCGCCCGGCTTCGAAGAGCTCATGCGGGACGGGTCCGTCCGCGAAGGGGAGAAAAACGTCCCGCTGTCAAAAGCCGAAGACGATGCGATGCAGAGGAAACACTCACACGTCGTGATTTACAAGGAGCCGTAGGTTCATTCCCTGTGGAGTGGAAGCAGCAAGAGAAGCCCTGCCATCCGGCGATGGGGAGTTAAACGACTATGTTTGCACCCGCGACTTTTGTCACCGCGCTGATCATGACCATCCTCAGCACGATCTGCTGGGGGTCGTTCGCCAACACCTACAAACTCACCAAGAATTACCGCTTCGAGCTTTACTACTGGGACTATGCGGGAGGAATTGTCTTGATTTCGCTGGCGCTGGCCTTCACGCTGGGCTCGAGTTCCGGGGGAGAGCAGAGCTTTCTTGCCAACCTGCATTCGGCAGCGCCGATGAATATGCTGGACGCGGGAGTCGGCGGCTTCCTCTTCAATATCGCGAACGTGCTGCTGATCGCGGGCATTGAAATGGTGGGGCTGGCGATCGCCTTCCCGATTTCCATCGGCATCGCGCTGGTGGAAGGCGTGGTCCTGAGTTACATCATTCAACCCAAGGGCGGCGCTTTCCTTTTGGGCCTCGGCGTGGCCATGGCCGTGCTCGCCGTCATTCTGATCGGCAAGGCTTACGGCACGCTGCAGAGCGGGAACAAAAAGGCGCCGCGGAAAGGTATCGTTGTGTGCATCACCTCGGGCCTGCTGATGGGCACCTTCGCTCCCTTCGTCACAAAGTCCATGACCGCCGCGCATCCCCTGACGCCTTACGCGGTGGCGGTGTTGTTCACATGCGGAGCGCTGCTCTGCTGCTTCTTTTTCAATGTGTTTCTGATGAAGAAGCCTCTCGTCGGCGCTCCGGTGGGGTTCTCCGGCTACTGGAGCGCGCCGGGCTCTTACCACGCTCTTGGTTTGTTGGGGGGTGGCATCTGGGGTCTCGGGACGGTGTTCAATTTTGTCGCTGCCAGTTTGGTCGGCGTGCCCATCTCATACGCCATCGGGCAGGCTTCACCGATGATCGCCGCATTGTGGGGAGTTCTTGTCTGGCATGAGTTCCGCGGGGCCAGCACCCGGGCGAAAATGTACCTGGCGGGTATGTTCGTGTGCTATGTACTGGCGCTGGTTCTGATTGCGCGCGCCTATCAGGTTACCTAGCCACGCGCCATACTTTTAGGGAGATCCCCGGATGCCGGACAAATGGATTACGGTCCTCGGAAGTTTCGTCGCCGACCTGGCTTTCCGCACGCATAAAGCGCCGGCGTGGGGCGAAACCATACTCGGGTCTGATTTCAAGCTCGGACCCGGCGGAAAGGGATCGAATCAAGCCGTGGCCGCGGCGCGGTTGGGCGGGAAAGTCGGTTTCATCAGTAAATTGGGGCGCGATCCCTTTGGTGATTTAGCGCGGAAGACCTACGCGCAAGAGGGAATCGACACCCGCTTTGTGTTTGAAACCTCGGAGCATGCCACCGGCGGGGCGGCCATCATCGTGGACGAAGTGAAGGGCGAAAACGCCATCATCGTGTTCCCCGGCGCGTGCTTTCATGTGACGCCCGCGGAAATTGACCAAGCACGCGCGCGGATCGCGGACTCGTCCGTCTTCCTCACGCAGTTGGAATTGCAGATGCCGGCCGTCGAGCACGGCTTGCGAACCGCTCACGAACTGGGCGTAACAACCATCCTCAATCCCGCGCCGGGGTTGCCGCTGCCGGGGCATATCCTGGCGTTCTGCGATTATGTGACGCCGAACGAAAGCGAGGCGGCAACCCTGACCGGCATTCCTGTGGCGAGCTTCGCCGATGCCGAACGCGCCGCGGATGCGCTGCTGGCGCAAGGGGCGCGGAATGTTGTTGTGACTCTGGGCGCGCAGGGGGCCCTGGTGAAGAACTCCCGCCTCACAAGTCACGTCCCGGCCGTTGACGCGGGCCGCGTCGTCGAGACGACAGGCGCAGGCGACGCCTTCAACGGCGGGTTGGCCGTGGCCCTGGCGGAGGGCCGGGACATTGTGGCGGCCACGCGATTCGGATGCGGGGTCGCGGGCATTTCGGTGACGCGCGCCGGCACGGCTCCTTCTATGCCCTCGCGCGCCGAAGTGGATGCTCTGCTGGCGAAAGTGTTTTGATCGCCTATCTCCGGGGTTGTCCCCTCCTACGCAAAAACCTCATCCAGTGGCGTCTTTGCGTGAAGAATCCAGAAGTTAGAACACCGCAGCGATTCGCGCCGGGAAAACAAAGCCGAAACCCTGGGGCGATTGCTGGTCTGCGTGAAACAGCCCGTACTTTAGTACTACCCGCGGGGGCCCGCCTGTACTATCGACCCCTTTGTGGCCAGATCAGAAACTCACAGCACTGACAGACCTAATGCACAGGCTCCCCGTCCCCCTGGAAGCCTTCAATTTAGTTCAGGAGTCCAGTTGATGGCCGACAGGCATGGATGTGGGACAGCGTCTGACGACACCGTACTCAAGACAACGACCTGGGGCGCACGTCTCGCGCTCTTGATCCTGATCACGCTGCTGGCTGCCGCGTTGTCCTTTGCCGACAGCAACAAGCACAAGCTGTCGACGGACCTCGATGCTCTCAAAGGCGGCCACAACGGCACCAGGGTGGACGTCATTATCCAATTTAACGAGACGCCCACCGAGGCCCACCATCAGAAGGTGCAGAACCAGGGCGGGGTCCTGAAGACGAAGCTGGACTTTATCAAGGGCGCTCACTATTCCGTTCCCGTTGAGTCGCTGGATGCCCTGGCGGACGACCCTGACGTGGCCTATATCTCGCCCGACCGGCCCGTGCGCGGCGCCCTGGACACTACAGTGGCAACCGTCAACGGAGGCTACGCGCGGACTCTAGGTCTGAATGGCGCGGGGATCGGCGTCGCCGTGATTGACAGCGGCATCTCGGATACTCCGGACCTGCATAATTCCAGCGGCTCATACGAAGTTGTCTATGCGCAAAGCTTTGTCCCGAACGATACGAATACCGGCGACCCGTTCGGTCATGGCACACACGTTGCCGGCATTATTGCCTCCAGTGGAGCGAACTCGACCGGCTCCGTCTACTACCGGCATTTTGTGGGTATCGCGCCGGGCGTGGACCTCATCAACCTGCGCGTGTTAGACCAGAACGGCATGAGCACGGATACTGTTGTCATCTCTGCGATCCTAAGGGCGATCCAGCTCCAGAGGCGGTACAACATTCTGGTGATGAATCTCTCTCTCGGCCGCGCCGTGTACGAAAGCGCGTCACTTGATCCGCTCTGCCTGGCCGTCGAGCAGGCTTGGAAAGCAGGCATAACCGTTGTGGTCGCAGCCGGAAACTATGGGCGGCTCAACACGTACGGCAACAACGGCTACGGCACGATCACCGCGCCGGGCAACGATCCTTACGTCATCACCGTGGGCGCGATGAACACGATGGGCACGCCCAGCCGTACGGACGATGTGATCACCACGTACAGCTCGAAGGGGCCCACGTCCTACGATAACTACATCAAGCCGGACATCGTCGCGCCCGGAAACCGTGTGGTATCTCTCTACCAGCCTGGTTCGGCACTGGCTGTTCAACTTCCGAAGAATCCGGCGGTGATCGACTACTACAAGTCTTGCAGCAGCACGATTCTATCCAACGCGTACTTTACGCTCAGCGGCACCAGCATGGCCACGCCGGTCGTCAGCGGAGCGGCCGCTCTCTTACTCCAGCAGAGCCGGCTTACGCCCGATCAGGTGAAAGCAAGGCTGATGAAGACGGCCAGCAAGACCTTCCCATCCAGCAGCAGCATTACGGATCCCGACACGGGAATCACGTACTACGAACAGTACGACATCTTTACCATCGGCGCAGGATACCTGGACGTTCAGGCGGCGCTGATGAGCACAGATGTCGCCACGGCAAGCGCTCTGTCACCAAAGGCGGTCTACAACACGAACACCGGACAGGTGGATATCGTTTACGGAACCAGCGTGGTCTGGGGCACATCCGTCCTCTGGGACACTTCCGTTGTTTGGGGCAATTCGGTTGTGTGGGGCAGTTCGATTCAGTACAACTCCAACGGCTCTGAAGTGAACGGCACGGCTGTGCTTTGGGGCAACAGCGTCGTTTGGGGCCAGTCCGGCACCACAGCATTTAGCGTCGTGTGGGGTTCCAGCGTCGTGTGGAGTTCCAGCGTCGTATGGGGCTCTTGGGCAGACAGAGTCTTAGCGATGAACATCTTGGCCGAGGGAGATCCGTATTAGGCAGGCACACGACGCCTTTGTGGCCAGATCAGAAACTCAGAGCACTGACAGACTTAATGCACGGCCCTCCCGTCCCCCTGGGCCTTCAATTTAGTTCAGGAGTCCAGCTCATGGCCGACAGGCATGGAAGTGGGACAGCGTCTGACGACACCGTACTCAAGACAACGACCTGGGGCGCACGTCTCGCGCTCTTGATCCTGATCACGCTGCTGGCTGCCGGATTGTCGTTTGCCGACAGCAACAAGCACAAGCTGTCCAAAGATCTTCAGGCTCTCAAAGGCGGCCACAACGGCGCCAGGGTGGACGTCATTATCCAATTTAACGAGACGCCCACCGAGGCCCACCATCAGAAGGTGCAGAACCAGGGCGGGGTCCTGAAGACGAAGCTGGACTTTATCAAGGGCGCCCACTATTCCGTACCAGTGCATTCCCTGCCAGCTCTGGAGGATGATCCCGACATTGCTTACATCTCGCCCAATCGTCCCCTCAGTGGCACCTCCACTTCGAAGCTCGACTACACGCCTGAAACAGTCAATGCCCCGGTGGCTTGGCAGCAGTGGGGACTGGATGGCACAGGCGTCGGGGTGGCAGTCATCGACAGCGGCGTCTATCCCGTCGGCGATCTCTATTGGTACAACCCGCTCACCGGCGCTTACGGCTTGCGCATCGTCTATAGCCAGAGTTTCGTACCAGGCACAACCGACGCGTCGGATTACTACGGCCACGGCACACACGTTGCCGGTATTGTGGCCAGCGCAGGCTGGTTTTCCTGGGGCAACCATTACACGCATACGTTCAAAGGGATCGCGCCGAATGCGAACCTTATCAACCTGCGGGCGCTCGACCAGAACGGAGCGGGCACGGACAGTAGCGTGATCGCGGCGATTCAGGCTGCCATCAGCCTAAAATCTACGTACAACATTCGGGTAATCAACCTTTCGCTTGGGCGTCAGGTGTACGAGAGTTACACCCTGGATCCCCTCTGCCAGGCGGTTGAGGCGGCCTGGAATGCCGGTATTGTGGTGGTCGCTGCGGCCGGGAACCAGGGCCGCAACAACAGCGCGGATACCGACGGCTACGGCACGATCGCGGCCCCGGGCAACGATCCGTACGTCATCACCGTGGGCGCCATGAAAACGGCAAGCACTCCGACGCGTACCGACGACACGATTGCGAGTTACAGTTCGAAGGGGCCAACCGCGTTTGACCAAGTCGTGAAACCTGACATCGTCGCCCCGGGCAATCAGGTAGTTTCCCTTCTGTCCCCCAACTCGCAGCTTCCAAAGACCTATTCGGCGGTAGATGTATACTTGCCTGAATACGTCGCTAAAACGAACAAGAACAACGTGTCGCAAAACTATATGCGTCTTAGCGGCACGAGCATGGCCACGCCAGTAGTGAGCGGGGCGGCCGCGCTTCTACTTCAGCAGAATCCAAACCTCACTCCGGATCAGGTGAAGGCCCGGTTGATGAAGACCGCCTCCAAGAACTTTCCGGTAGACAGTACGACGACGGACCCGACAACGGGTATCACCTATACGGATTACTACGACATTTTCACCATTGGCGCCGGCTACCTAGATATTGCCGCTGCGCTGTCCAGCAACGATCTGGCCGATGCTTCGGCTGTGTCTCCGACCGCGAGCTTTGACCCCACAACACAGAGCGTTTACTTAGTTACCGGGACCAGCGTCGTCTGGGGCTCAGACGCCGTCTGGGACACCTCTGCGGTCTGGGGCACGAACGTATTCGTAAACGGCACAGCGGTGCTCTGGGGTAGCAGCGTCTGCTGGGGCTCGAGCACCAGTAGTGGCTTCAGCGTGGTCTGGGGTACGGGCGTCGTCTGGGGTAACACAGCGAACCAGACGACATCCACGGCGCTGAGCATCATGATAGGTGGTGAAAAGTGAGCGCGGCGACGCAGGTTGGCAGTGGGGAGAGGGCGATGGCCACCAAAGCAAAACTGTACATCGCGATGATCGCCGCCCTCGCTACCGCCGTGCTGGCTGTAGCGGCCTCTCGATGGAATCCGGAAAACCTCAGGCACTTCGTCCTGTTCTTCGCCCTGGCGATGCTGGCTTCCGCGATGAAGATCCGCTTGCCGGGCTTTAAGACTACCATCTCCGCAAACTTCGTCTTCATTCTGATCGGCATCGCCTTATTTAGCTTTGGCGAAGCTGTGCTGATCGGTCTGGGCGGGGCGCTCGTGCAGTCCCTCTGGAAGGCGCAGACGCGGCCGAAGCCGGCGCAGGTGCTTTTCAACGGAGCGTGTCTGCCGGTTTGTACGGCGGCGGCATTTTCGGCTTCGCACAGTATCCTGGCAGTGCTGGGTTTGAATTCTCTCGCCGCGATGATGGTCCTGGGAGCTTGCGTGTATGTGGTGTTGAACACGGGGCTTGTTTCGCTGGTCATTTCCCTGGCCGAGGAGCGCCCCCTCAAGCAAGTCTGGCTCTCGTGCTATGAATGGACGTTCCCCTACTTTCTGGTGGGCGCGGCCGTGGCGGGTCTGGCCAGCGCCGCGCGGCAAGGGACCAATTGGGGCGTGACCTTGCTCGTCGTGCCGGCGATGTATTTCGTCTACATCTACTACCGGATGCACATCACCCGCGCAGTGCTCGAAGACATCTCCAACACGAGCCAGGAGAATGAGGCTGTACTTGTCAGCGCCTCGCGAGGCCGGTGAGTTCGCACTCCAACACTTCACATTCGACACCTAGAAAGCATGCAAGCCATGCGGGGCGCTAGGTCCAAGTTAGGCACAACAGGACAGGACCCGCTCTAGTGTATGGCCGCGAGTTTTGCGGCGGCAGCGTCAATCCAGGCGGCTTCGCCCTCGATCAGCGCAGCCACGCGCGCGATCTCCGATTCCGTCTGCTTCCATTTTTTCTGTTCGATGGCTTCACGGACTCCGGGAACCGTCTTTACGCCGTAGCCGGTGTAGAGACCCGGAGCGTACAGCAGGTGCTTGAACCACGGGCGCACCGGCAGTCCCTCCTCCGCTGTCAATTTGCGCTCGCTTTCGAAGAGCATGCGGTTCACTTGGGCGATTCCCGCGTTTGCCAGACCCGCGCCGCCGTCTTCGCGCGCTTTGGCCA
>WNGL01002450.1_pt1 | contig 22492 bp, 24 predicted proteins | sample 5400591 | NCBI WGS metagenome assembly WNGL01 (sample SAMN13153377, study PRJNA577476) | soil metagenome | isolation source: 80 cm soil or saprolite under Garry oak tree replicate 1 | place: USA:California | collected 2016-06-15 | reverse complement strand
TCCGCATCGCGAAAGTCCTTCTTCCGCCCGCGCCGCCCGCATCACCTTGCTTCGCCATTGTGATCCGCTGGGGAAATGGCATCTGAATGCCGAGCTGTCGCAACTTCGATCTGGAAAAGACTCACTCGTCACTAGAAAGCGCGTGTCCGCATTGCGGTGCTCAGATCGGGCCGGAAGAATACAAGCGTGTCGATGGGAACACCTGAGGTCGAGTTGTGACTAAGGTAATACTGTATGTACTGTATCGAACACGGCCGGTCAACAGTTTTAATATCAGCGACGAAATGAAAGCCCGCGAAGCGTGCGCAGGATCGCTGTACCAAGCTGCTGTCAGACGCACCCACGATGGCAGGTTCATGATCTTTGGTAAAACACACGGAAGAGCATTCATTCAAACATTCTCGGAGACAGGGAGGCCGGATTTTCAGGAAGTGAAACGGAAATTCGTTGAAGAGGTCCTGAACTACAACGATTGGAAACCGTGGACCGAACCCCTAGGGCTCCAAGACTTCCTCAGAACAAAGGAGGGAGCCGCCGCCTAGGAGAGCCTCCTAGTATTGGGACAAGCGGCTCCCTTGTTTGGACGTTGACGAGAGCATACACTTTAAAGTTCTCGTAGGGATCATGTGGTCTCTATCGACAACAGAAGAGGAATCGGGTGTTGAACCTGATGCGCTCCATTGACCATGCCCGCGTGAGTGGAGAGGACAAGCAACATCCCAGTTCCCCAAGCAGCGCACCCATTGCTGCTTTGACAATAGGCCGTAGGAATACCTGCATCCTTTATCCAAGAACCCGCCGGAATCGTGTTTGCCACGTTCCGCACATCCGTCCGCACTGCGCTGGTCAGCATTAGGTCAACTCGGCTCTCGGTGGTTCCCTTCGCCTCGAATGTTCCTGTACCCGTTTCGGTGTCGGAGCCAAGAATGGAAATCACATTGGCATTCAGGGTGACGTCGCTGACGGCCGCGCCCCCACTGAGCGCCGCTACAGATTTTTGAGCAAGAGAAACGGCGAAAGGATCAGTGGACGGCTTGGTCTGAGCTAACACGCCGACGGCGAAGAAAAGGAATACGAAGGCAACTGCGAGGCGAGGCATACACGTCCTCCGCAAACCTAAACAGGGTTCACAAATTGTGTACAGATGGCCCGACTGCCCTAGATGATCCGACAACTTCGGGGAAGTGAAGTCATCACTGTGGAGTGGATTCTTGCTTACAAATTCACCTCCATGAGGATCATCTACTTACGATGGGCAGCGAATATAAGCCCGCCTCCTTTTGGAAGTCAAATAAAAAGTTGAAAATAAAAAGTTGAAATTCGCTCAAATTCGCAAATCTTCGAGGAATTCCGGCTTTTTTTGGCTATTCATCGGGCAGCCTACGTTACGTGAGAGGCCCTGAAAAATGGAACTCGTATCCAAAAACGTATCCAAGCACGCACGCGCCCCGCGTCTGAGCGGGCGGGCGGGGGGTGTAGCAAAATCCCCTCCAGAGGAGTAACCCCGACTCTCGTTTGACACAGATTTCCTCCTACCCCTAACCTTGTGTCTCTAGCTTATGAAAGTTCTGGTTATCGGAAGTGGCGGGCGCGAGCATGCCCTGGTTTGGAAGCTGCGGCAATCTCCTCGGGTCTCGCAGATTTATTGCGCGCCCGGCAATGGTGGCATCAGCGGAGAAGCCGAATGTGTGTCAGCAGACTTGAAGAACGTGGAATCATTGCTGGCCGTCGCCAACCGGCTCAAGCCCGACCTTACCGTGGTCGGCCCGGAGCTTCCGCTTCAACTCGGAGTGGTTGACGAGTTCACGCGGCGTGGATGGCCAATCTTCGGCCCGGCAAAAGCTGCGGCGCAACTTGAATCCAGTAAGAGCTTTGCCAAGCAGTTCCTGCAGCGCCATCGCATTCCGACTGCGCATTACGCCATTTGCAGTTCGCCGGCAGAGGTCAAGCAGGCCCTGTCGCGCTTCAGTACGCCGTTGGTGGTGAAGGCCGATGGTCTCGCTGCCGGAAAAGGCGTGGTCATCTGCAAAACGAAAGACGAGGCTGGCGCTGCCGCAGCCGACATGCTCTCCGGCAAAATGGTTGGCGAGGCCGGAGCGCGAGTCGTGATCGAGGAATGCCTGCAGGGCGACGAGCTTTCTTTCCTCGTGCTTAGCGATGGAGAACGCGTCGCTCCCCTGGTCGCCGCTCAAGACCATAAACGTGTGGGCGACGGCGACACCGGCCCTAACACTGGAGGCATGGGCGCATATTCTTTCCCTGGCCTGCTTGACGAGCAGATGACCAACTGGCTCTTGCAGCATGTTGCTCGTCCGGTCGTGGAAGGCATGAAAGCCGAGGGAATGGAGTACAAAGGTATCCTTTATTGCGGGCTGATGATGACCGCGCGCGGCCCCATGGTCCTCGAGTTCAATTGCCGTTTTGGTGACCCGGAGACTCAGCCCATCCTGATGCGCCTGGAGAGTGATCTGCTCGAAGCCATTGAGGCCTCAATCGAAGGCCGGGTCAGCGATGGGGACTTCCGCTGGTCACAGGATGCGTCGGTGTGCGTGGTGATGTCCTCCGGCGGGTATCCGGGAACGATCGAAGTGGGGAAGAAAATCACCCGGATTGAAGAAGCGGACAAAGTGGAAGGTGTGAAGGTTTTCCACGCAGGAACGAGCACGCGTGATGGCGCGTATTATACCGCCGGCGGCAGAGTGCTGGGAGTGACGGCCCGCGCGGAAAACCTGCCAGCCGCAGTTGCTCGCGCCTACGAAGCCGCGAGCAAAATCCAGTTTGACGGCGCGCATTACCGCAAAGACATCGCGGCCCGCGCATGGAAAAAATAGCCGAGGCAAATCAATGAGCAAACCGCTGGTTTCGATTGTGATGGGCAGCGACTCCGACCTTGAAATCATGCGCGAGGCAGCGAAGGCGCTCGATGGATTCGGCATTCCTTACGAGATTGACGTAACCTCGGCGCACCGTTCGCCGGACCGTACAGCAGAATACGCGCGGAATGCCGCAGGACGTGGAATTAGCGTCCTCATTGCCGGGGCAGGCGGCGCGGCCCATCTTGCGGGAGTAATTGCGGCACACACTACGCTACCGGTGATAGGAGTGCCGATCCCTTCGACCTCCCTGAACGGCCTTGATTCACTCTTGGCGACCGTGCAAATGCCGGCAGGAATTCCGGTGGCGACGGTCGCGATTGGCAAGCCAGGGGCGACAAATGCCGGAATCCTGGCAGCGCAAATCCTCGCAACGGCCGATCCGGCGCTGGCCAAGAAACTTCAAGCGCACAAGGAAAAGCTGGCCAAGGGTGTGGAAGAGAAATCGCGCACGCTGAAAGAGAACACGCCATAAAGCCCGGACGAGGGAGTCCGGGCTTGCATAAAATCCATACAAGTAGAGGCGGTGGCCCTCACCCGTCCACCGGAGCGCCAGCTCCGCAGCCGAATCAATCCAGCTTAAGCGTCCGCAAATATTCTCTCAGCGGCCCGCCCAGGTCCTCGCGCTTCAGCGCAAATTCGATTGTTGCCTGAATAAAGCCAAGCTTGTCGCCAGCGTCGTGGCGTTTGCCCTCGTAAACGTAGGCGTACATTTTCTCCTGCTTCAGCAGGAGGCGCAGCGCGTCCGTAAGCTGAACTTCTCCGCCTTTGCCAGCTTCGGTTCGCACGAGAACATCGAAGATCGCCGGAGTCAAAATATATCTGCCGATGATCGCCAGATTTGAGGGCGCTTCTTCAAGCGGCGGTTTCTCGACCATGTTCAGCACTTCATAGAGCCGTCCGCCCTGATGGCCATCCGCTGGTTTCACATCGAGCACGCCATAGGCAGAAATCGCCGCTCCTTCCACAATCTGGGTCGCAATCACAGAGCACTGGGTCTGCTCGAATACCCGCATCATCTGTTTGAGCACAGGCACTTCGGCGTCAATGACATCATCGGCAAGCAGCACCGCAAACGCCTCATTGCCAACCAGCTCTCGTGCCGTGAGCACGGCGTGTCCGAGGCCCAGCGCTTCCTTTTGGCGCACGTACGCCACATGGATCATGTCAGAAATCTGACGCACTACTTTGAGCAGCTCCGTCTTTCCCTTTTCTTCAAGGATTCGCTCGAGCTCGAAGCTGACATCGAAATGATCTTCGATCGCGGTCTTGCCCCGGCCGGTGACCATAATGATCTGGTTGCAGCCCGCCGCCAGCGCTTCCTCCACGCCATACTGGATAATTGGCTTGTCCACGAGCGGCAGCATCTCTTTCGGCTGAGCTTTGGTGGCAGGAAGAAAGCGCGTACCCAGACCAGCCGCCGGAAATACCGCTTTGCAAACTTTCATGCTCATCATTGGCCTTCGACAGAATTGAAGAAAAGCTTTCGATGCCGATTTCGCTTACAGGGTAGGGCTATCATTTCCCAGCATCGCTCTCCGCACAATCTTGAGCGGCACCGCGCCCTGTTGCATCAGCCGGTCATGAAATTCCATCAGACTGAAATCCTTGCCACGCATTTTATGGTAGTCGTCGCGCAGTTTCAGGATTTGCAGCTTGCCTAGTGTATAGACAAGGTATGTAGGGTCCGCAGTGCCGCGCTTGGTTTCGACGTCGGCCACGGCAGGCGGCTGGTAGCCCTCCTCAATGAAAAAGTGTTTCGCCTGGTCGAGAGTCATATCGCCGGTATGCATTTTGATTCCGACGATGAAGCGCGCGTTTCGCAACAGGGCATCTTCCAGTTGTCCCATGCGCAGTTTGGGATCGCCATTGCCGTAGCCTTCATCAAGCATCATCTGCTCGGAGTAGTGCGCCCAGCCTTCGGCGTTGCTCCCGCAAGCAACCAGCTTCCGGACCTTTGAAGGCAATTGATTGATCCACAAGAATTGTACGAAATGACCCGGGAACGCTTCATGAATTGCCGTGCCCGGAATCATGCTGTTGTTGAAAGTCTTCATCCATTCTTCAATTCGGTCCGGCGTCCATTTCGGATCAGGGGTAGTCACATGAAAGAAAGCTTTTGTGTCCTTAGTTTCATACGCGCCGGGAGTGTCTATCGAGGCTTCGGTCGTCGCCCGCATAAATGGCGGGGTCTCTTCCAGGAGGGGAGGCACACCTGCAGGAATCGTAATGATCTTCTTTTCCTCGATAAATTGCTGTAAGCCGCCTAGGGTATCGCGAAACGCCTGCAAGAGCTGGCCCGCTGGCGGATGATTCTTCTGAAGTTCTGCCAGCCCCTCCTCCACGGAATGCTTGGGATCAATTTGCGCGGCGACCACTTTCATCTGCTGCTGGTTTCGGCGCAGATCGGCATAGCCAATTTCGAGCAGCCGACTGGTTGGGATGTCCATCATCTCGTCATATAACAGCTTCTTGCGATAATTCTCGGCTCCCAGCCTGAAGTCTCCATTCGCATGGGGCAAGACTGAATCCTGCAGATATTTCTGGTAGCTTCCGAATGCATCGATCACTGTCTGATTCACTGCTTTGAAATCGGCCAACAATTTCGCGTCTTTCACTTCAGAAAACGCTTGAGGCACGTCATTGCGGAAGAATTCAGTCTCGTCCGGCAGTTGTTCAAGTGCAATGTCTGTATAAATTCGTGGTGGGTTTTGCAGGTTCCGGCGCGCGGACTCCAACGCCGCAGGCAATTGCCGCTCACGCTCAATAACTGAACGCAGCCGCTCTTCGGGAGGAGCGAAGTTCCGCTTCATGAGAACGAAAACGCTATTCGTCACTCCAGAGGTGTAGCTGTCGGGGTCCTTCCTCCACATCTGAATATTTTCCAGTTCCAGCAAGTCGGAATGAATCGAACTGACAATCCAGTCGAGATCGGCAGCCGTATCCGGAGGCAACTTTGAGCGGTCGACCGCGGCGAACTTGTTGAGGAAGTCCTTGGAGCCCGCGATTTCGCGATTACGTGCGGCGGCGGAAAAGTCGTCTAGCTTCGAGTCGTACTGGTGAAAACCGGATTGGGTCGCTTGCGTGGGGTGGAACGGAAAGTAAAAATCGAAATACTGGTCTACAAGTGCGTTGAAGGCCGCAGTGGCATCCGCCGGCTGGGCATGCATTGGCATAGCCACGCACACGAAGAGGGCGACGGAAAAAATAATCCAGCAGGTTTTGTTCATAGAGTTCCGGTACAAACCGTATCACAAATTCGGGTCTTGGCTATTGGTCCCTGGCTGTTGGCAAGTGAGCTGACACTGAGACGGCTCACGCCACCGAAGGCGAGCCCTTCGGCTCAAACAAATTTTCCAGAAGATGTTGCAGCTGTTCCAGGAGCTCTGTCGCGCCTAGTCCCTTGGCGAGGAACTTGAGCGTGCCATCTGGAAGAAATTGCGCGCCTCGTTGCATCGAAACGAACCTCGCCAGTTTTTCCGCATCAACCGGAGCGTCCTGGCGGAATTTCAAGCTGACCAGATCGCGTTTCCGTTCGATTCCGGTCACCCCTGCCTGCACCGCCTGCAATCTCAAGGCTGCGTATCGCAAGAGCTGTTGCACAGGTACAGGCGGCTCGCCGTAACGGTCTCTTAGCTCAGCTTCCACGTCGGTCAGTTGGCGCTCAGTCTCAACTCCGGCGATCCTCTTGTACATCCGCAGCCGCTGGTTTTCCTCTGGAACATATTCAGCGGGAATCCGGATGTTGAGTCCGAGGTTAAGCTGGGCTTGTGGCTGCGGCTCGGCTTCGCCCTTCATCTCCCGTACTGCCTGCTCCAGCATCTGCGTGTAAAGGTCGAATCCGACCGCCTCGATGTGACCGCTTTGCTCTCCGCCCAGCAGATTACCCGCGCCGCGAAGTTCCAGGTCGAGCGCAGCAATCTTGAAGCCCGCGCCCAGATCGGAAAATTCCTTCAGCGCCGCCAGCCGTCTTCTCGCGATCGGCGTAAGTTCGATGTCTGAGGGAATCAATAAATAGGCATAAGCCCGACGGTTTGATCGCCCCACCCTGCCACGCAACTGATACAGCTCTGAAAGCCCGAATCGTTCCGCGCGGTTGATCAGAATCGTGTTGCAAAGCGGGATGTCGAGTCCGTTCTCGATGATCGTCGTCGCCACCAGAATGTCGGATTCGTGACGCATGAACTTCAACATCACCTTTTCCAGCTCACCTTCAGACATTTGCCCGTGCCCGACGATGATTCTCGCATTCGGCGCAAGTGTTTGCAGCTTCGCGGCGATCTCCCAGATGGTGTCCACGCGGTTGTGTACAAAATAGACCTGGCCTCCGCGCTCCAGTTCCTGCTCGATGGACGAGCGGATCAGCTTCTCGTCCCAGCTCGCCACCACCGTCTGGATGGCAATGCGGTCTTTTGGTGGCGTTTCAATCACGCTCATATCGCGCAATCCGACTAGCGACATGTGCAGAGTGCGCGGAATTGGGGTCGCCGACATGGTCAGAACGTCAACTTCTTTTCGCATTTGTTTCAGCCGCTCTTTATGGCGTACGCCAAAACGCTGTTCTTCGTCGACCACCAGCAGTCCCAAGTCGGCAAACTTCACATCTTTGGAGAGCAGGCGGTGTGTGCCAATCAGGATATCCACCTTGCCCGCCTCCACTCGCTGAAGTATCTCCTTCTGCTGTTTCGGACTGCGAAAGCGGCTGATCATTTCAATCGAGACCGGAAATGCCGCAAAGCGTTGTTTGAATGTTTCGTAATGCTGGAACGCCAGGACAGTCGTGGGCGCGAGAGCAGCCACCTGCTTGTTATCGTTGATGGCCTTGAATGCGGCGCGCATTGCTATTTCTGTCTTGCCGTAACCCACGTCGCCGCAGAGAAGACGGTCCATCGGAAGCGAGGACTCCATGTCGCGCTTCACGTCCGTAATTGCAAGCGCCTGATCTTCGGTCTCGCTGTATTCGAAAGCATCTTCGAACTCACGCATCCACTCGTTGTCCGGAGGAAAACTGTGGCCTTGTGCGGTCTTGCGCTCGGCATAGAGCTTCAGCAATTCCTCGGTCATGTCCTGCATTGCCTTGCGGACACGCGCCTTCGTCCGGGCCCACGTCGCCGAGCCCAAATGGCTCAGCACCGGCTTGGCGCCTTCGGCAGAACGGTATTTCTGTACCAGATCGAGCCGCGTCAGGGGAACGTAAAGCTTGGCCCCCTCTGCATATTCCAACAGCATGAATTCCGCATCACCGTTGCCCTGGTTGATCTCCTTCAAGCCCTGGTATTGGCCGATCCCGTGTTCCACGTGGACAACGTAGTCCCCTACCTGCAGATCGCGGAAATCCGAAAGGAACGCGGAGGTCTTCGATTTTTGCCGCTGCGGCCGCGAGACCACCGACTCCGATTCGTCGAACAGGTCGCGGGTGCCAAAGACGGCCAAGCCTGCATCGGGGAGGATCATTCCATCCGGGATATAGGACTTGACCAAAGTCGTGGTGAGCACCTCCCCTGCGAAATACGCGGTTTCATCGGCGTAACTCTCGCCGCCACGAGTTCGGCTGCCAAGGCGGAATGAGACTCCGTATTCGGTGAAGAAATCCGCCAGCCGTTCCAGTTCACCCGTATTCGGCGTAGCAACCAGGACACGATGGTTCTCGCCAATGTGTTTTTTCACTTGCTCTAGCATCATTGAAATCGAGCCGTGGAACCGCGGACTTGGCTGCGAATGGAATTCAACAGAATCGAAGTCCTCCGCGCGCGTTACTCCCAGATGTTCAACATCGGCGCCGGGAAGGGCATGAAGTTTGTGCCACCACTCTTCGGGTGGAACATACAGATCGGACGGCCGAACCAGGTTTCCGATCCCGCTGCGCTCGTGGGCTTCCTCGATCCTTGCCCAAAATTGTTCGGATTCGATTTTCAGAAGTTCGAGTTCGTCGGCAATCACCGAGGCATTCGGCATCAGGTCGAAGAGTGTTCCCGAGGCGCCAGCGACCGGAGCATAGAATTCCCATCCGGGAAAAGTAGTTACTCCGCCTGCTCGCACCGCCTCCTCGACAATTTCTCCCGAGCCGCTGACTCGCCTTCCTGAGAGCCGCACATGAATGGCCCCCAGCAGGTCCTCACTGACCGGAGTCTCGGAAAGCGGAAGCAATATGGCCTCATCGGCAGGAGAAGACGAGCGTTGGGTCGTGGGATCAAATTTTCGGATGGACTCCATTTCATCGCCAAAAAATTCAATCCGGACTGGTCTGTCTGCTTCAGGCGAATAAACGTCAAGAATGCCGCCGCGCAACGCATATTCGCCCGGCATCTCGACGACGTCTGTCGAGTTGTAGCCGACTGAGTTGAGGTGTTCCAATAGATCGCTGGTATCAAAGCTCTCGCCACGACGGACGGTGCGTGCCAGGCCAGAGTAATATTCCACCGCGCCAAGCCGCAAAGCACTGGCGGCAACGGGTACGACCACGATGGAGGCTGCGCCGGTCGCAATTCTCCACAGCGCGATCGCGCGCTGCTCCTGAATTTCCGGGTGCGGTGAAAGATTTTGAAAGGGAAGGACGTCTCGCGTGGGCAGCGCAACAACGCTTTCAGGAGGGGCGCCGCCAACCAGCTCGCAGTACGCCTGAATCACAGGCACGAACTCATCCGCAGTCTCATTGTTGCGGACAATTACGATCAATGGCCGCGCAGCGGCCTTCTGCAGCTCCGAAATCAATAGAGCCTTCGCGGAAGGGTTGAGCCCGGACACACGTATCCGACCCGTGTTCGCCCGGAGGTGGGAGGTAACACGCGAAAAAGCCGGCAGTTTTTCAACGTCCGCAAACAAATCGCGGACGAAAGGCAGAACCATTGCTCTGATTCTAACAGCAGAACAGCTCTGCCCTTCGCACGCCAATGTTCTTCATTGGAAGGTCCAAGCTTATCTTGCTGCGCCGGCGGCACCTGACGCGCCGGCCTCGCCAGCGATCTCCAGGGCGTATTTCTTCCCGCCAAAGTTGATTCGCGACAATGACATGCTGCCATCGCCATTTGTGCTTACCAGGACGGCGTCACTGGGGAACGGACGTTCTACCGTTACCAGCCGTGCCGAAGTCGAGGCCACAACGTTCTTTCCCTGGTAAATTTTTAACTCAACCTGGTCGCCTGTGCCGTCCCACTGCACCTTATAGGTTCCGCTGGCTAGTTTCTTTCCGCCAACATTGGTCGGATGTTGCAGTTCCAGCGAACCCTTGCTGCTTGCGAACCCACTTGTGGCAGCCAGGACTACTGCTGCTAGGAAAATGCTTTTCACACTGCGTGATGCGTTCACCAATCCTCCTCTTTTCCCAAAACGTCAGGAAAACGGTTAGTGGCGGCCGCTCTCCCTGCCAGGGGTTGCGTTTTTCCCCGTAGGGCCTACAATGCTGCCTCGGGTAAAGCAAACGAGTCCGCCTGCACGAAGGCGTGCTCTCTTGCGCGGGGATTGTGCTCACCTGGCCGCCAAACCCAAGCGTGAGCCAGTCCCTTACCCTGTTGTTATCAGGTGGCTCGAACTGCAGAACGTTCTCTGCTTCTCTTCACCTCAATACGCAAACGCTAACTTTTTGAGTTCTTTAACGAGAGCGCTTGGCGGTTGGACGAAGTTGCGACTCTGTTGTTAGCAACTCCGGAGGTAATCAGCGGGAGGATTTTTTCTGTGGTTTGCGCCGAACCTTGCGGGACACACTTTCGAGCAGTACAACGGCATGCGCAATCGCGGCATTATCCGTGCCCATGCCCTCCGGGGTCTTGGCTTTTATGCCAATACAATCCTGAGCAACTTCCATGAGCTCGGAAAGGTGTTTGCGGATTGCGGCCGCATGAGGCCCAATTTTCGGTCCCGCAAGGATGAGAGTGGAATCTATATTCACAATTCTGTAACCGGCGGCCTTCACTTGTCGCAGCGCCTCCGCAAGAAATAGCGCGGAATCGGCGCCCTTCCAGCGGGAATCGGAAGGAGAAAAAAGTGTGCCGATGTCCGGAGCCGCAAGTGCTCCCAGTAGGGCATCCGTGATGGCGTGAAGCAGAACGTCTCCATCGGAGTGGCCGCCCAGCCCCTTCGAGTGCGGGACCTCGATTCCCCCGATTTTCAGTGGAACTCCGCTTCTGAATTCGTGCGAGTCCCATCCGTAGCCGATTTTCATGAGGAAACCCACTCTGCTAAAGCTCCGTATTTTTTACCGATCGGCGTCATCCGTGTAAATCCGTGGCCGCTCCTACCGTTTTAGGAAAAACTCAGCCAGTTCCAAGTCGGCTGGTGTTGTGATCTTAATATTGCGCGGAGAACCCATGACCACGGCAACTGGGTGTCCAGAGCGTTCCACCAGCGATGCTTCGTCGGTTCCAGTGAAACCGTCGGCAGTGGCTTCATCAAATGCTTTCTTGAGCACGTTGTAGCGGAAACCCTGCGGAGTTTGCGCCATCACCACTCGTTCGCGTGGAATCGTGGATTTGATCAGCGCTCCTTCAGCGGTGCGTTCCACTTGCTTGACTGTGTCCATTGCGGGCACACCGGCGATAGCGGCACCATACTTTCTTGCCGCCGCAATTACCTCGTGAATCATCTCTTCGCTTACAAAAGGTCGCACCGCATCGTGGACTAAAACTATGTCATCTGCTGAAGCCGTCACCGAAGCCAGTGCATTGGCGACCGAGTGCTGCCGGTGCTCACCACCCTCCAGTAATACAGTCCTCTTTTTGAGGATCTCAGGTGATTTCCTCTCTAGGTGCTCGTGAAAGGGAGCGATCTCGGCGTTGCGAAGTGCTACGAATATCTCGGTTATTTCGGGGCTCAGTGCGAACTTGCGAAGCGTGTGGATCAGCACCGGAGTCCCGTCCAACTCCGCAAACTGCTTACTCGCGGCAGGTTTCTTGCCCTTGGCTGCAGCGGCGGAAACCATCCGCGTGCCCAGCCCTGCTGCCGGAATAATGACGATTACCTTCATGCGGGCGAACAGTATATACGAGTTGCCCGAGGCGAGTTCAAATCCGCGCGTGCAACCGGTATTCAGGATTACGCAACAAAACTACGCCACTCTCAATCCAAGCCGGCGCAGCGCCGCGCAGTGGGAGGTACCGTGAAGCACCCGCTATCCTTGCTTTCACTCGTCGGGTTTTGCCTGCTGACGGTCCTCGGCGCCGCACTCGCATTTGCCCTCATTGTCGCTGGCGGTTCGGTGGCCCTTGCCGGTCATCAGAATTCAGAAGAGGCCCAGAATACGCCGCCTTTGGCCCCGGTTCCTTCAGGAGGCAGCACCTTCAACGGAATGATCACCGACTCCCATTGTGGCGCCCGTCACCTCAGAAACTCGCACCTAGCCTCGGCTGAATGTGCCCGAGCCTGTGTTCGAAAGGGAGCGAGCTACGTTCTGGTGGACGGCGAACACCGTTACATATTGACTGGCGGAGAAGACATCCTCGGCAGACTCGCCGGCGAGCGGGTGAATGTAACCGGCGCTCGTCAAGGCCAGACCATTCTGGTCAGTTCAGCCGCTCCGGTCTTCTGACGCGCCTAACTTTCACTCCCCGGGCTGCTCCACGACGACAACCTGCTTTTTGGGCTCCGCTATTGCCGTAGCGACATGGTTCGCCGCGCCTAGCACGGGCCTTACTTCGCCGCGCCGTTCGTCCCACTTACCGAAGATCATTTTCCCCGCAGTCGTCTGCAACACCGACGTGACCCAGACATCAATCGTTTTCCCAATCATCTTTCGCGCATTGTCCACCACGACCATGGTCCCGTCGTCGAGATAAGCTACGCCCTGGTTGTATTCTTTCCCTTCTTTCAGGATGAACACTCGCATGCTCTCGCCGGGGAGCACGATGGGCTTCAGCGCATTCGCCAGCTCATTGATGTTCAGGACCTGCACTCCCTGCAACTGAGCAACCTTATTCAGATTGAAGTCGTTGGTGATGATCTTGCCTTCATAAAGCTTGGCCAATTCAATCAGCTTCAAGTCCACTTCGCGGACGCTAGGGAAGTCGTCTTCCACGATCTGGATTTGGAGGGAAGGGACTTTCTGCAGTCGCTGGAGAATGTCGAGACCTCGCCGGCCACGGTTTCGCTTGAGGGAATCGGCAGAGTCTGCGACTAGCTGCAGTTCGCGCAAGACAAACTGCGGCGTGACTACAATGCCGTCCAGAAAACCGGTCTCGGCAATGTCGGCGATCCGGCCGTCGATAATGACGCTCGTATCCAGGATTTTGTAGCTTTTCTTAAGCTGCTTTTCGCCGCCGAAAATCCCACCTAGCGCAGCCAGGTTCAGCAAGTCTCCCTTATTCGCACCGACAATCAGTCCGACATACGCCATCAGCAGCATGACCATGATCTGGAGGAAGCTGCGAGTTGCGCCCTCGGGAAGGCTGTTGCGAATGACCAGCGCAAACAGGTATGCGCCGAAAATTCCCAGGATGCTACCGATGGCCGCGCCGATCAGCCGCTTCAAGCTCATCAGCCGCAAACGCCATTCGAAAACGACGATGGCGAGTCCGAGCAGCGCGCCCACAGTCGCGGCGTAATACTTGAGAGTCAGGCCGAAAGGACGAATGAGATAGCAGGTAATGGCTACGAAAATAATAAAAATAAAACGAATAAGAATTAAATCCACGAAACCTCCCCGGGGACAGCCGCTGAAAGCACGGTCGTCCCGCACCGGCCGCAAACAGCCATATCCAAACTAGCCGGTGTTTTTATTCGGAGCCACTGATAATAGAGATTAAATAGGCTCCGTGCCCCTGCTACGGCGAGGGCAACATCGTTATCGCAAAAGTATATACCTGCTTGTAAAGCTGCAAAGATAATCCTCCAGGACGGCGCTTTCCAGTGTGCTCTAATGCGAAGCACAAGCTAAGTCCCGTTGTTACACTCTTCCCATGAAGGCAGTCGTCATTACCCGCCTCGGCGGTCCTGAGGTCTTGGAGATTCGCGACGTTCCTGAGCCTGCGCCAGGCGCAGGTGAAGAACTGGTACGAGTCGAGGCCGTCGGTGTCAACTTCGCCGACACAATGGCTGCGCAAGGCGGCTATCCCGGCACACCGAAACCTCCTCTGGTCGCCGGCCGCGAGTTTTGCGGAACTCGGGCCAGTGACGGCGAGCGCGTGATGGGCTACACGCAATGGGGAGCTTTCGCCGAAGTCGTCGCCGCTCGCTCGGCCCTACTCTGGCCGGTGCCCGCAGGCTCGAGTGCAGTGGAAGGCGCAGCGTTCCCGGTCAATTTCTTCACCGCATACTTCGCCTATTGGAAAGGAGGCTTGCTTAGTGAATCAAAGGGTGCGCGTGTGCTGATCCATGCTGTCGCTGGTGGAGTCGGCACGGCAGCAGTGCAGATCGGGAGACTACTCGGCGTCGAGATATACGGCACTTCGTCCTCTGATGAGAAGCTCGATCGCATGAAGCAACTCGGCTTGCAGTACGCGATTAATTACAAGAATCAGGATTACGAGCGAGCCGTGAGAGACCTGACTCACGGCGAAGGCGTTGACGTTGTTTTTGAAATGCTAGGTGGCGAGCACACGGCCAAGAGCGTCCGCTGCCTACGGGATTTTGGACGTGTCATCGTCTATGGCGCCGCTACCGGACATAGGGGACAGCTCGACGTTGGAACTCTCTATGCGAAGGGGGCCAGCGTTCATGGACTTTGGCTGACGTATCTTTCCGCCAAACGCGAGCTGATGCAGCAGGCATGGAACCAGCTTTCTGAATGGGCGTCGCAAGGCCATTTGCGGCCAGTGGTCGGCGATGTCCTACCGATGGAGAAGGCCGTAGACGCGTACCAGCTATTGCTGGATAGGAAGAATTTCGGGAAAGTCGTGTTGAAGATTTGATCTTGTGTGGCGTGGGCGCCCTCGCCCGCGAGGCTTGGCTCTTCTTTCGCTCTTTCAGGGCCTGCCATGTTTTCGCTTTCAACCCAGGGCTTGCGCCCCGGACTGCATTCTCTGCGCACTTCGCGGCTCACTACTCAGGATTCTTGCCTTCCTTCGAACTCTCCCACCAGTTCCAGATGCTTTTGCCTCGCCGCTTCCACCAGTGCCCGGAAAAGTGCCTGCGAGTTCTCATCATCCTCAAACGACCGCTCGGGGTGCCACTGCACCGCCACCACAAAATGATCGGGCGATGTTCCCTCCAAAGCTTCAATGATTCCGTCTTCCGGGCAGCGCGCCACGACCTTCAGGCCGTCGCCAATCACATCGGCGGACTGGTGATGGCTGGAATTGACGGGAACGGGAAGGGCACGACTTACAGTCGTGCCGTAAATCGGCATGGTCAGAGAGTCGGCACGGCTGGAAGCCGTGCCCTTCCCAAAACCTCTCGTGGACGAATCTTCTGATGATCGTAAAATCTCCGCCAACTTTGATCCCGGCTCGATCTCCACCTCATGCGCCACCGCAACTTTGCGCCCGGCTTCATGATTCACCGCCGACTCGATGTGCTGAACCAGTGTCCCCGAACGATACACATTCAGTATCTGCAACCCATAGCAAATCCCCAGAACCGGCTTGCGCATGTTGTACGCATCCTGCAGGAGCAACTCGTCCACAGTGTCGCGTTTGGGATCGGCGGCTTCAGTCTTCGGATGCCGCACAGCCCCAAATTTCGCCGGGTCTACATCAGCTTTGCTCCCCGGCAGCAGGACCGCATCAGAGCGCTCGATCAGTTTCATCACTTCTGCCGGAGAGCGATCCAGAGGGATTCGCACCGGCTCGCCACCTGACAGCTCAACCGCGCGCTCATATTGTGGAATGGCGCGTTCCGCGTATTCGGGATCGGCGCCGTGGGGAAGCGGAATTGCGATCCGAGGCTTCATCTGAGTTCAGCTCGCTCGCCCGATCTGATCTTCGATCCGATTCAGGGCCCTGGCTTGCCGATAGTGCCGCACTTCCATGAAACTCGCCGAGACCAACACAATCGCAGCCACCATGGCCGCGGCTGGTAGCGCCACATGTCTGTATGCGAACGTCATATCCGGATGGACTCTACGTAATTTCGCCGCCAGCACCGTCCCACCAATTCCGAGCAGCAAACTGACCGCGAACGAGAGCAGCGTGACAGTGAATGTCACCAGCAGCACCCGGACGGGAATCAGGTACCAGCGCGGCGGCCGCCCGGGAGTTTCTACCGAAGCCATTATTAATAACCTACACCAAGTGAGCTCGTGTAGGGGGGCAGGTGAGGGCACCTGCCCCCTACACGACGCGCTTCCAACTCACCGTGCGCTAGAATAGCCAGGATGTCCCAAGCTGCTCAGGCAATTACCCGTCCCCCAACGGAGGTGGTCCGGGAAACCCCCGTCTCTCAAGCTCCCAACGGGATCTGCTACGCCGTCTCCGGGGACATGAGCCTTCCGGGCACAGATGTGGAACGCATGGTGTCGGCTGTTCCTAAATCCATCGCGGCGGCCCTGGAGCGCAAGGCCTACTACTTCGTCCCGCTCACGGTGAATCAGGGAGACCAGACCGTCATCGCCGACCGTTACGATGTTGCGCTCAGCGACAGCGCGGTTTGCCACCGCAACCTGGAGCTGGGTGGTTCGCAGTGCGTGTTCATCTCCACCCGTCTGATGGACGACAAGTTTTCCATCGCCTTCGAGTTTTATATCAACGTGGGACACGCCTTCGTCGAACGCGCCGGGGTCTCCCGCGAATTTGCCGACCTGGTCTGGAAGCAGGCGGAATCCCGCGTCCGTGGCGAGACCTCCCTCGATGCCTGGGAGTCGCGCAAACTCTCCACCGCCCCCGGCCCTGACGCCGAAAAGCACAAGAACGACTACTTCGCCGCCGCCTTCTCTGACTCGATCTCCATCTATCTCTTGTCGCTGTTTCTCGAGGTTGATTATCAGGACCTGCGCGAGCGCGATTATCCCCTGCTGGCTCCCGCCGCATTGGCCGAGCGCCTGCGCAAAATCGCTGAGCTGTTCCCGCCGAATCCTGGGTTTGAGTTTGCGGTGTACTACAGACGGCGCCCGTAGCTGGAAAATGTTTTGGCGAGTCCACTAGCGCTGGTTCTGAGCGGCGGCCACAGCAATGGGTCCAAAACGAGAAATTACGAATACGTGACCGTTTGTTGACTTCTCGGCATCTGACTTGGTGTAATTTAGTCCCCTTGTAATAAGAAATATTTCGCGGAGCTTGAATATGCGCCATCTCTTGTCCTTCTCCCTGTTTGTGGTTGCGACGTTTTCTCTCACCGGCAGCACCGTTGCCAAGCCTCAAAATCAAACGCCACCGGCACCGCAGAGCGTCCAAGTCATCGAAGTTACCGCCAAAAAGTACGAGTTCAATCCATCCCCGATCCGGGTCAAGCAAGGCGCGAAAGTCCAGCTCAAGATCACTGCCACCGACCACACGCATGGTTTTAAAGTCAGTCCATACCCGGAGGGAGCCGAGGCTACGCGAAATGCAGGCCTTGTTTTCTCGTCTCCCCAGGATTGCCTTAGGATTGAGAAAGGCCAGACTGCAACCATTGAGTTTGTAGCGCAAACACCTGGAACTTATCGGGTTAAATGCTGTGTCCGCTGCGGATGGAGTCACCGGTCAATGAAGGGCGAATTAATTGTTGAGCCCTAGTGAGGAATCGTGCTGGAGAGCGGCTGCTGTTTGTCGACTGATTACCCCAACTTCTTCGCCACCAACTCATTCGCTAACTGGGGATTCGCCTGGCCCTTGGACAACTTCATCACCTGGCCGACGAAGAACCCGATCACCGTTTTCTTTCCCGCCCGATACTGTTCGACTTGCTTGGGATTCGCTGCCAACACTTCGTCAATGATCTTTTCCAGGGCTGAGGTGTCGCGCGACTGCTCGGGGCGACCTTCTTCTTCATAGACGGCAGGAAAGTCCTTGCCGCGCTCGAAGCAAAGGTCGTAGAGTTCTTTCAGCATCTTGCCGGAGATGGCACCCGATTCGACCAGGTCCGCTGATTCGGCAACCCCCTTCATCGTGATTGGCGACTGCTCAATCTCAAGTCCGTGCGCCTTTAGCCTTCCCATCAGTTCGCTCTGCACCAGATTCGCCACGCGCTTGGGGTTTTTCGCCGCCTTCGCCGCCGCCTCGAACTGATCGGCCAGTGCCTTCGTCAGCGTGAGAACATGCGCGTCCTGCGCAGTGATACCGTAATCCGTCATCATACGTTTGCGGCGAGCTTCTGGAAGCTCTGGCAGCCTACGCCGGATTTCCGCGCGCCATTTTTCGTCTACGACTAACGGTAGAAGATCCGGCTCAGGGAAGTAGCGATAGTCATGCGCCTGCTCTTTCGAGCGCATGCCGTAAGTCTTGCCTTCAACGGAGTTGTAGAGCCGCGTCTCCTGCGTAATTTTCCCGCCGGATTCGATCACCCCGATCTGGCGGTCAATTTCGTACTCCAGCGCCTCGCGAATGAAGCGGAAGGAATTGACGTTCTTGACTTCAGTCTTGGTGCCGAACTTCCTTTCGCCGCGCGGGCGCACGCTGATGTTGGCATCGCAACGCAACGAGCCTTCCTCCATGTTGCAGTCGCTCACGCCGGTGTAGAGGATGATTTCCTTCAAGCGAGTCAGATACTCGTAAGCTTCCTCGGGTGTGGCGATGTCCGGCTCGCTCACGATTTCAATTAGCGGCACGCCGCTGCGGTTCAGGTCAATGGCGGTCGTGTCCGTCGCGCCTGCAAAGCCTTCATGCAGGCTCTTGCCGGCATCTTCCTCAAGATGAACACGGGTTATCCCAATCCTCTTAGTTTTAGGCGCGACGGGCGTCCCCGCCCGTCCTTCCCCAATCTCAATCTCGATGAATCCATGTTCAGCCAGCGGCTTATCGTACTGCGAAATCTGGTATCCCTTGGGCAGGTCGGGATAGAAATAATTCTTGCGGGCAAAGATTGAAGTCTCACGAATTTCGCAATTCAGCACCATCGCCGCCAACGTTGCAAACTCCACTGCCTTACGATTCAGCACCGGCAGCGCGCCAGGAAGCCCCAGGCACACTGGACACACATTCGTATTCGGCGGATCGCCAAAATGCGTCGAGCATGAGCAAAAAATCTTGGTCGAAGTCAGGAGCTGGACGTGCACCTCCAGCCCGATTACCGGCTCGTACTTGGCGCGCGCTGCCACAGAACTGTCTACGGATGTCGCCATATTCAGAAGATTATAGCGGCAGTTGGTCAGAGCCGGAGCAGTCGGAACGGAGAAGAAACAACTTTGCTATTTGAGTCCAAGGTAGACGTCAACTTGCGCGTTCTGAGGGTCGCGCGCACGCTGATCGTAGATTTCGAAATCTGTCTTGTAGGCCCGCTTCAGCCTTCCGTCGTCCTCTAGTTTCCAGAGTTGCTGCCACGCTCCGGGCACAACCGTGGGCAGTGGACCCTGCTCGCTGGTAAGCACCGCGTATCGGCCGCCCGGCACGCGTTTTGATACCATTCCAGCCGGGGGCGCGGTCCCTTCTTTTACCATGGCCCCAATTACGTAGGCGTACTCACCATTGCGGTCGCTGGCGTAATCGGTGTAAAGGGCGTAGATATTTGCACCGGTTTTGCTGGGGATTTTGTCCAGGATGCCTTCCTGAAAGAATTTCTGCCACTGCACCGGAATGACGCCTGCGGCAGTGGCTTCTTTTGCGTTCGTGGTACGCGCCTCAATCCCGATAACCATAAATTCTGGCAAGTCTGCGCGAGTAATGGGAGTCTCCTGTTGGTCGTGCGTCGTTGGTCGTTGGTCCTTGGCCAAACCCGAGCTACCACAAAGGATATTGAGCGCAGTGAAAAAGAACAAAACGAATAGGCGGCTCAAGTTGCTCCTTGCGTCGAAATCATTGGCTTTTGCCAACAGCCAACGACCAACGACGGTTCTATTTGATTTCCATCACTTCTTTTTCCTTCGCTTTGCACATCTCTTCCATTTTCTTGATTTCGTTGTCGGTGAGCTTCTGAATCTCGTCCATGGCGCGCTTTTCTTCGTCTTCGGTGATCTTCTTGTCCTTCAGCGCTTTCTTGATGGCATCGTTGCCGTCGCGCCGGATATTACGGACGGCGGTGCGATGCTCCTCGAGAACTTTGTGCAGGTGCTTCACCATCTCCTTGCGGCGCTCTTCGGTTAAAGCCGGGATAGGAACGCGAATGATCTTCCCGTCATTCATGGGATTTAGTCCAAGCTCGGCCCCACGAATGGCTTTTTCAATCGCCCCCAACGTACCGGGATCGAACGGTTGCAATGTAATCAGCTGTGGCTCGGGAGCATGCACGGTGGACACCTGATTTAGCGGCATTTTCGAGCCGTAGAAATCAACCGTCACCGAATCCAACATTTGCACGGAAGCCCGCCCTGTACGCGTGGCGACCAGCGCCTTGCGGAAATCGTCAACTGCCTTGTCCATGCGGGTCTTCAGTTGCAAGTACGTATCTCTGAGTCCGGGAATCGCCGCCATTGTGGGTTGCGCCATGTTTGAGCTCCGTGAGAGTTTAGCCTTGAAACGCTGAATTATAAACTTAAGCGATATACAGGAGTTGTACGTTTTGACTCCTATTGACTGGCCTGCAGATTCCGATCGAGCGGGCGCAAAGTTCGCGCAGGCACCGGAGGGCTGCTAAACTACGTCAAATTGTGAGGTTACTGTGAAACGACTGATGCTTCTTTGCTGCGTCTTCGTAGTTTCCTCGTCGGCCAACTCTTCTGCGCAGGCGAAAAGCGCGACGTTCCGCACCAGTGACGGCGTTTCTTTGCATTACTTCGACGCTGGAGTAGGAGCGGCGATTGTGCTCGTGCCCGGATGGACAATGCCAGCCGACATTTTCGAGCCCCAGATCGACGGACTCTCAAAAAGATTTCGGGTCATTGCGCTTGACCCGCGCTCTCAGGGTGACTCGGAGAAGACGCCTGAAGGAAATTATCTGGAGCGTCATGCCCAGGACATCAAGGAACTTATCGAGCACCTTGGAGTTCAGGATGTGCTGTTGCTAGGCTGGTCGAACGGAGTACCGGACGTTCTGACGTTTGTGGACCAGAACGGCGCGGCAAATGCGCGGGGTGGTACTGGTGGATGGCTTCGTGAACGTCAGCGATCTGCAGATGCAAAAGGGCGTGAACAGCATGCTCAAGACATTCCAGGCCGACCGGTCTAAGTTTACCGACGGCTTTGTGCGCAGCATGTACGCCACCAAGCAGAAAGAGGAATATATTCAGCACGTTAAGGAAGAGTCGCAGAAGACCCCGACCAACACGGCTGTCGTCGAGATGTTCAACGTATTAAGCAAGGGCGATTTCACTGCCATTCTCGCAAAACTCGATAAGCCTGTCCTCTATATTTGCGAAGCGCAACTTGAATTCGAAGCCAAGATATTGCAAAAGAGCCTCCCAAACGCGCGCGTGGAGGTTTTCAAGAACGCAGGCCATGCGATATTCGTAGATGACGCGGAGCGGTTCAATAAAGTGCTAGCTGAATTTTCGGACTCCTTAATCGCGTCGAGCCACAAGACCAATAATTAAGAGAGACGGTGAAGGTCGAAAGAAATCAGTTGCCATGCAGCTATGGCAACTTATCTTATTCAAAAAACCTTTGGAATATTTCGAGTACCGTTCCTGGCAGATTCTCTCGCCTCGATTTCCCTTTGAATCCCAGATCGTGGCCGGCGCCTTCAACCGGCAGAAGCAGGTTCTTTGCAGGGATCAGCTTCCGCGCGGCTTCGATCTCGTCAATCGATCCGAAGGGATCGCGCGTGCCGTGCACGAACATCACAGGTACTTCGATCTTGGGCAGGTGCTGCGTGCGCGGTTGGTCGGGCCGACTGGGTGCGTGCAGAGGGTAAGACAGCAGAAGCAGGCCGTCCGCCAGTTTCGTCTCCTCAGCGACCAACTCCTCTGCGACCAGCATGCTTGCCTGGCGGCCGCCGTAGCTCTGTCCGCCAAGGAAAAGACGACCAGGGAAAAGCTTCCTCATCGCGGCCACCGCGTGCTTCAGCCCCTCGCGATCGCGAGCGGCATCCCCAGGTCTCGGCGGACCGAAATTGCGCTGCTGGCGAAATGGCAGATCGCAGCGCAGTACCGCGAAACCCGCACCAGCAAAGGCTTCCGCCATCGCGACAAGTACGCTAGATCCCGCGTTGCCGCCGGCACCGTGCGTGAGGATTAGGCTGTCACCTGAGGCGGATTCGGGGCGATGCAGGAATCCGCGAACCGGAGGATCGCAAGAAGCTTCGGAAAAGTGTTCGGCGGTCATCGGATAAGATTATCTAACACTCGATCCATTCCCGGGCCAAACGCCGAGGCCCGATTAAACTCACAGCTTGAGCCTGGTCAACGGAAGACGCTGGAAAGCGTCCGGAAGAAATCCGCTGGTGTGGCGACGTGCAGAGATGTCTGCCGGGCGACTACCTTCGTAAATTGCCTGGTGTTATGGGTCAACAGCCAGTCGGGTTTGCTGGCCATGGCAGAAAGAAGCACGGGAACGTCTGACTCGTGCCGAATAAGGTGACGGCTTGATCGAACCAAAGCTATATCGGGATACGGAACAAGCTCAGGATCAGTCAGCTTGATCAGACGGTGGTAGTCCTCAATCAACTGTTCTGCATCGCGGGACGCCAGGCGTTCCGCGTGAACAAGCAGGTTCTCCTCGACCTCATCGCGGACCACCTCGGCCAGAACC
>WNGL01004416.1_pt1 | contig 22497 bp, 35 predicted proteins | sample 5400591 | NCBI WGS metagenome assembly WNGL01 (sample SAMN13153377, study PRJNA577476) | soil metagenome | isolation source: 80 cm soil or saprolite under Garry oak tree replicate 1 | place: USA:California | collected 2016-06-15 | reverse complement strand
TGGCGAATTCAATTTCAAGCTTCTGTCCTGTCGTCTGCGGTCCCATCCTCTTGCGAGACTTCTTGCTGGCAGCGCTGAGATCGAGTGTCAATCGGCCATCATGAAAGCTCTCCAGCCGTCCCTCGAAGTGCTGATTCCCGTTTAGCGGCTGCCTGGTCATCACCTTCAAACGGCTTCCCGTGAAGCGCTCGAAATCCGCGGGCCGCGTCAATTTGCGGTCGAGCCCGGGTGACGAAACCTCTAAGGTATACGAACCGCCGGGCACTGCGTCCTCCACATCGACGATGACGCCGAACTCCCGGCTGAAGTGGGCGCAGTCTTCGTGCGTCACGCCAGCCAGCGGATCCGAACCCGCCGCCGCGCACTTGTCCAGAAAGACGCGCAGCATGCGGCTTTTGCCGCCGCCACGAAACTCGATGTCCACCACTTCGAGTCCGCTTGAGGCCGCTACACGCTCTGCGATTTCCCGGACGCGATCAACGTCAAACGCCATGAATCTATTGACTTACAGGCGAATGTACCGGGCGCGCATATCCCGAAAGTAAAAAGTGGGCTTGCGCCCACTGGTGTGCCTCGCCAATTACTGGTACTACACAACAGTTCTCAGGTTTCTAATATACGCCGCTCATGAGCAAAAGACAAACAGCCTCCGGCCCGGTTTGCCTCAATCCCTTCTCCTCTCTAGAATGAAAGTTTAGCCAGAATGAAAGTTTAGCCGCATGGCCGGGCGAATTTCCCGAGAAAAGTTATGATTCATTTTCCAGTTCCTGAGGCTCTCACCTTCGATGACGTGCTTCTGCTGCCGGCTCGATCCGACGTCGTCCCCGCGACGGCCAGCACTCAGACGCCGCTCACACGCAAGATCAGCATGAACATCCCGATCGTGAGCGCCGCCATGGACACGGTCACGGAATCGCACATGGCGATTGCCTTGAGTCAGCAAGGCGGACTGGGCATCATCCATCGCAACCTGAGCATTGAGCAGCAAGCCAACGAAGTCGACAAGGTGAAGCGCTCCGAGAGTGGCATGATCGTCGATCCGGTAACGATGTCGGCCACCGACAAAGTCAGCGATGCACTCGAGGTAATGCGCAAATACAAAATCTCGGGCGTGCCGATTACCCAGCATGGCAAACTCGTGGGCATCCTTACCAATCGCGATCTGCGCTTCGAAACCCGCTTTGATGTGCCTATCAGCAAAGTGATGACTAGGGACCATCTCATTACCGTACCCGTCGGCACTACGCTGGAAGAGGCAGAAAAAATTCTGCACGAGCACCGCGTCGAAAAGCTCCTGGTCGTGGATGACAAGTACAACCTCAAGGGCCTGATCACCGTCAAGGACATCCAGAAGAAACTGAAGTATCCGAACGCAGCCAAAGATTCCCAAGGCCGCCTGCGCGTGGGCGCAGCCATCGGCGCGACCGGAGATTTCCTTGAGCGCGCTCAGGAACTGGCCGAAGCGAAAGTGGATGTGCTCGCCATCGACAGCGCGCACGGTCACTCGACCAAGGTGCTCGAGGCGGTGAGGCTGGTGAAATCGAAGCTTCCGGAAATCGATCTGCTGGCGGGGAACGTGGCTACCTTCGACGGAGCTTGTGAATTGGCTCGCGCCGGAGCCGATGGAATTAAGGTTGGCATTGGGCCTGGGTCGATTTGCACTACGCGCGTAGTCACCGGCGCTGGCGTGCCGCAAATTACCGCCATCGCAGAAACGTTTCGCGCGACTAAAGACGCCGGCATTCCCATCATTGCCGACGGCGGCATCAAGTATTCGGGCGACATCACAAAAGCGCTGGCTGCGGGTGCGAGCGCGGTGATGATTGGCTCACTGTTTGCCGGCACCGACGAAAGCCCGGGCGAGCTCATCCTGTATCAGGGCCGGTCATTCAAGTCGTATCGCGGCATGGGATCGATCGGGGCCATGGCTCAGGGTTCCAGCGAACGCTATTTCCAGAGCACGGAAGGTGACTCATCGGCCGCGGTCTCTGCCATGGACGGCGAATCCAACCGCTTTGGCAAACTTGTTCCGGAAGGCATCGAGGGACGCGTGCCCTACCGCGGCTCTGTTGCCATGATCGTGCACCAGATGGTCGGTGGATTGAAATCGGGCATGGGATACTGCGGCTGCGCCACCATCCCCGAGTTGCTGCAGAAGACGCGCTTCGTCCGCATAAGCGGCGCCGGACTCCGCGAGAGCCACGTACACGACGTCATGATCACCCGCGAGGCTCCCAATTATGCCATCGAGTAAATCCGCTGTGATCAGCATTCAGCTTCGGGGTTTGCGGGAACGATTCGTACCGGGGCATGTCGTCAGGCGTGCCCAAAGGGGAGTTTTACCGATCCTGCATTTGGGCGCCCGAAATTCGATCCTGATCTTGCGCTTTCGCAATCGGCGGCGTCCTCTCGCTTGATCTCCCGCCAGCAAACTGTCTTTCGCGCTTGGATCCCCGCCATTATATGGCTGATAATCATCGCCATTGAATCGAGCGCACTGCTTGCCTCGCAAAATACCGGCCGGATTCTATATCCGTTGCTGCACTTCGTGTTCGGGGTGGACCGGCTCCACTTCGCACACTGGCACTTTTACATTCGCAAGGCGGGCCATGTTGTTGGCTACGGCATTCTGGGCATTCTACTTTTCCGGGCGTGGCGCGCTACGTTGCCCGTCGCGGGAAACCTGAATGCGAAGTGGACGATGCGCTGGGCGAACATCGCCATTCTGGGAACTGCACTTGTGGCCAGCCTCGATGAATGGCATCAAAGCTTCCTCCCCTCGCGCACCGGCGCGGTGCATGACGCTATCCTCGACACCTGCGCGGGGGTGGCGGCCCAAATCGTGGTATTTTTCTGGCTGAAGTAGTTCTAAATCTAAATTTTCCGCAGCCAGACTGGCTGGTTAGGCTTTATCAGCAGCAGCGCCGCCGACCCCACTGCCAGCGCCGCAGAGACGTAAAAAGGGATGGCTGCGCCGTAGTGCTTCCAAAGTTCTCCGGCAATCAGACTGGCGGCCAGTGTCGCGACGCTGGTCACGAAAAAGTAGATTCCCAATGCGCGACCGCGCACCCTCTCGCCCACCGCATCGACCACCAGGGCTTTCAGCACCGGCTGAGTGAGCGCGTTATAAAGACCGTAAACCGCCATCGCAATCCAGATAACCATTGGGGACGGCGCTTGCCCGAACGCGAAATAAACTCCGGCGAAGATCAGGTAGCCTGCGGCGGCGATCCATCGCCGCGAGAAATGGTCGCTCGCCCATCCCGCAGGCCAGGAAGCAAGGGTGTAAGTGACATTGAATACCAGACCAAGCAGCGGCGCCAGCGCCACTCGGATACCGATGCTCTGTGCCCGCAGCACGAGAAACATGTCGCTCGAGTTGCCCAGCGAAAACAATGTCACGGCGGCCAGAGCGAAGTAAAAACGTCCGGGCAGGTTCACCCCGGCTCGATCCAGCCGAGATATGACGTTCCCTTTCCCTAAAGGGTGGTCTTCCGGCCGCTGGTTGCCGCGGCGGCGGCCTGTCTCACGTATGCCGAATACCGCCACCAGCACGCATAAGACTCCAGGCACCGCCGCCGCCAGGAACACAAGTCGCAGTCCTTGCACGCCATATCGAGCCAGCAGAACCAGCGCGGTGAGGGGACCAGCAATCGCTCCAGCCGAGTCCATCGACTGAATCAGTCCGTAGGCTGACCCCAACCGATTCTTGTCCACCGACTCCGCGACCATCACATCGCGGGGAGTTCCGCGCACTCCCTTGGCCAAGCGATCTGCGAAACGAATGAAGAGGATCTGCCACCATGAGGCGACGACCGCAAGAATGGGCTTGACCGCGTTAGCCACCAGATATCCGCCCACCACCAGGGGCTTGCGCCGGGGGACACGGTCGGCGAGATACCCCGAAAACAGCTTGGCCAAAGACGCCACACTTTCTGCAACGCCCTCGATCAGTCCCAGCTGCGTCGGCCCCGCCCCCAGCGAGGCTAGGAACGCAGGCAATACCCAATAAGCCATTTCGCTGGCTGTGTCATTCAGGAAAGAAGTGATGCCGAAGGCGTAGATGTCGCGCGCGGCGGACGGTTTACGCTCGGGCGAAACTCCAGGCATGAAGCAGTTTTACCACGGCGATCAGCAGAAACTGAGAACTGGGAATCGAGAGCTGAGAACCGCCTTCAGTACATCGCGTCGTACTTGGTGACGACCCACTCGCCACCTTTATTCTCAGTCGTGACGGTGAAGAGTTCTTTGTAGGTTCCAGATTGGCTCGGGCCGTTGCTGCGTTTGCCGCGGTAGTGCAGAATAACCAATGGCGGCGCTTGTTCCCACTCCACCAATTCCCACGACAGTAGAGGGTGCTGCGCCTCCGAATCGCAGATGAAGTGAGCGTACTTTTTGCGATAGTCGTGCTCCCACTGCGAAAGCAGGTCGTTGCAATGTCCTTCCCGCAACTGGTGAAGAAATTTGCTTGCTACACGCTCGGTTGCGCGATCGCGCAGCGGATTGAACGTGACGCTATTGGGTATGCCGGTGAGAGGATCGCGGTCTTCGGAGCGCGCCAGAACCGGTCCCTGATTGCTCAGCCACCAGACGTATCCCAGAAACACCAGCACAAGCAGCGTGCCGGCGCCGACAGCAATGCCGATTTGGTTCCTGGTAAATGCCATCTCCACGAGAAGTGTAGCGTGATGACCAGAGCGGCAAAAGTTACCGCCGGGAGCCGCAGTTGGACATGTACGAGTGGGATAACACTTGGCTAAGTTGCATGGAGGCACGAGTGCTGGCTCGCCCAGGGTGCCTTGCGGCACACCTCATGCTGACGCGAACAACGGCCCTTTCCGTTGCCAAATGACTGCGAAACAGAAGATTTTCAGGCGTGCACAATCCTGCCCAAGCCGTCGAGGCCTCATATGCCAAGCTCCTCATCACCCGGTATGATGGTGCCTCTCCTGATTCTCAACTTGGTGGCCACCCCTGCCGGTCTCATCGCCCAACAACCGCTGGCTGACGTTCCCTCAGCTTCCGGGCAAGCAGCCGGCTGGTCATGGCGGAGACTATTCCTTTTTTTCATCCCCTTCGGCCGGTGCAGCCTCGCTTTGAGACTGCGCTTGCGCCTCGGCCTCTTCCATCGCCTTCTTAGCCTCGGCAGCACGCTTGGCGCGGGCCTCCGTCCGTTTTTCGCGTTTTTCGTCGAGCACCTTCTCGCTGCCCAGCAGTTCGAGGAAGGCCTTGTCGGCCCCGTCTCCCTTATTCCAACCGGTGCGGACGATTCGCAGGTACCCGCCTTCGCGATCGCCAAACCTGGGAGCAACCGTGTCAAACAACTTGGTCACCGCAGCTTTGGTCATCAAATAGGCACCGGCCTGGCGGCGGGCAGAAAGGTCTCCGCGCTTGCCCAGCGTGATCATCTTTTCGACCAGGGGACGCGCCGCTTTGGCCTTGGGAACGGTCGTCTCGACCCGCTCTTCAACGATCACCGAGGTGACCAGATTGCGCAGCAACGAGCGCCGATGCGCCGTGTTCCGTCCCAGTTTGTATCCTGCAACTTTATGACGCATGGGAAGCCTCAGTGGTTAGTGCCAGCCAGGCTCAAGCCCATCGAGGAGAGAATCTCCTTGATCTCGTTGAGTGACTTGCGGCCAAAGTTCTTGGTCTTGAGCATTTCAGATTCAGTCTTCTGCACCAGCTCGCCGATGGTCTGAATGTTGGCGTTCTTCAGGCAATTGTAGCTGCGCACCGAAAGCTCAAGCTCTTCCACCGAACGGTTCAGGTTCTCGTTGTGGATCTCGGGCTTGCGATCGTCCGACGATGAAGTGCCGGTATCGATTTCCTCCTCGAAGTTGATGAAGATGTTCATGTGGTCTTTCAGCAGCTTCGCGGCGAGTCCGACGGAATCCGCCGGCAGGATGGAGCCGTTGGTCCAGACTTCGAGCGTGAGCTTGTCGTAATCGGTGATCTGTCCCAAGCGCGCGGCTTCCACGTTGTAATTGCACTTGCGCACGGGAGAATGCACGGAGTCGATGGGAATGAAACCGATGCCCAAGTCCTCATCGAAATTCTTATCGGCGGAAACATAGCCGCGGCCCCGCTTCAGCCGCATTTCCATGTCAAGCTTGCCGCCTTCGCTCACCGTCGCGACATAGACATCCTTGTCCAGCACTTCGACATCGCCATCGGCCTCAATCATGCCGCTGGTGACGACCCCGGGCTGATCGGCGCGCAGGTAGATGGCCTTGGGAGCGTCACCGCTCAACTTGAATGGAATTTGCTTGAGGTTGAGGATGATGTCGGTGGCGTCTTCCACCACACCCGGAATCGATTGGAACTCGTGCAGCACGCCTTCGATTTTGACGGCGGTGACGGCAGCTCCTTCAATCGAACTCAGCAGCACGCGGCGCAGAGCGTTGCCCACAGTAGTGCCGAAGCCGCGTTCAAAGGGTTGCGCCCAGAAGATGCCGTACTTATCGGTAAGCGTGGAGGTATCAACTGCAAGACGTTTCGGTTTTTGAAAACCCTTCCAAAGCATTGTGTTCTCCTTCGGCCGTTTGGCTCAGTGCTGACTCCCTGAATCGGCCCGGATTCAGGTCGGGTGTCGGCACAGGCTGATCTGGCTCGAAATCATGGACCATTAAAACCTACCGTAGAGAGGTTCGAAGCAACGCTCTAGCACAGAGCCTTATTTGCTGTACAACTCCACAATCAGCTGCTCATTGACCGGCAACTGAATGTCTTCGCGCTTGGGCAGACTCAGCACGCGCGCCTTGTAATTATCGCGGTCGACTTCCAGCCAGTTGGGCATCGTGCCGTGGCTGGCGAATTCCCTCGCCAGCTCCAGCACGGCCAGCTTGCGGCTACCGTCGCGGATCGCGATCTCCTCGCCGGCACTCACCTCGTAGGAGGGAATGTTGACTTTTCGAGCGTTTACAGCGACGTGGCCATGGCGCACAAGCTGTCGCGCCTGGCGCCTGGATTGCGCAAAACCGAGGCGGTAGACAACATTGTCCAGACGCCGCTCCAGTTGCTGCAAGAGCAGTTCGCCGGTGACGCCTCTGGTGCGCGCCGCCTTTTCAAAGTAATTGCGGAACTGGCCTTCCTGGGTAAAGTAAATGCGCTTGGCTTTCTGCTTTTCGCGCAATTGCAGGCCGTAGCCTACGATCTTGGCCTTGCGGTCCTTACCGTGTTGTCCGGGGGCGAAGTTGCGCTTCTCGATCGGACATTTGTCGCTGAAGCATTTGGCGCCTTTGAGGAACAGCTTCATCCCCTCGCGGCGGCAGAGACGGCAAACTGCATCGGTATAACGGGCCAAGTTGTTCTCCTTTTAGATGACCGGTTTACGGGTTTGGCTTCACCCTTCGTCCCGGACGAAAATCAGTGGTCAATGGCGAGTGATCCACGGTCAGTGTTCCGTAACGTTTTTGCAGCACGCTTCCTCCCTGGCCACGGCCCACTTGCTTTTAGACTCTCCGGCGCTTCGGAGGACGGCACCCATTGTGCGGAATCGGGGTCACGTCGCGAATGGAGCGTACTTCAATTCCTGACGCCGACAGCGCTCGCACCGCCGATTCACGGCCTGAACCCGGACCGCTGACGCGCACATCCACGCTGCGAACGCCATGATCTCGGGCCATATTGGCGGCGTTCGACGCCGCCTGCTGCGCCGCGAAGGGCGTGCCTTTACGCGATCCGCGGAAGCCCAGCGAACCTGAACTCTTCCACGACAATGTGTTACCGTTCATGTCGGTGATCGTCACGATCGTGTTATTGAAAGACGCCTGCACATAAACCAGCCCGTGGGGCACGTGCTTGCGCTCCTTCTTCTTGAATGTCTTCTTCTTGCCTTTTTTCTCCGGTGCGCCTGCTGCGCCGCCCGCGGCTGCTGGTTTTGCCATAGTTAGTATCCAGTGGTCGGTGGCCAGTGGTCAGTTGATCAGGAGCTTTGCTGGCACCGATCACCGATCACTGGACACTGTCTTATGTTTTTGCCGTCGCCTTTTTCTTCTGCGCGACCGTTCCCTTGCGCGGGCCTTTGCGGGTGCGCGCATTGGTGTGCGTGCGCTGGCCGCGAACCGGCAGGTTTCGCCGGTGGCGAAATCCGCGATAGGAACCGATTTCGATGAGACGCTTGATGTTCATCGAAACTTCCTTGCGCAGATCGCCCTCGACCATTCCTTCCGATTCGATGACCGTGCGGATGCGATTGACCTCTTCCTCGCTCAGGTCTTGGACCTTTTTCATGGGCTCCACTTTGGCCTCGTCGAGAATATGCACGGCTCGCGATTGGCCGATGCCGTAGATATAAGTCAGCGCGATATTGATGTGCTTCTGGCGCGGAAGATCGACGCCTGCGATGCGTGCCATAGCGGTTCCTTAACTCCTCGCCCCGGGCCTAGCCCTGGCGCTGCTTGTGTTTCGAGTTGACGCAGATCACCCGCACTACGCCTTTGCGGTGGATGACCTTGCACTTGTCACAAATCTTTTTTACCGATGCTCTTACTTTCATAACTGTTCTCAGTTTCCCGGTTCTCACAGCCTGAGCGAACAGGCAGCCCGCCCATTCGCCACCTTCCTACTTATATCGGTAGACGATTCGGCCGCGATTCAGATCGTAGGGAGAAAGTTCAACCGCCACCTTGTCCCCAGGAAGAATGCGTATGAAATTCTTCCGCATCTTGCCTGAAACATGCGCCAGCACTTGGTGCTTGTTTTCCAATTCCACGCGGAACATGGCATTGGGCAGAGGTTCCAAGACCACTGCCATAACTTCAATCGCGTCTTCTTTACTCATCGACTCCTTGAAAGCTTTTGACCTTTGGCTTTTGGGCTTTGGCGAAAAGCAAAAGCCAAAGGCCAAGCGCTAGCTTACTGGGTCAGAATGACCGGCCCATCTTTCGTGACCGCGACGCAATGCTCGAAATGGGCGCTGAAACTACCATCCGCCGTTACAGCGGTCCATTTGTCGCCCAGGACCCGCGTTTCCGGCTTGCCGAAATTAACCATCGGTTCGATGGCCAGCACCATGCCTTCGCGCAACTTGGCACCGTGGCCTCGATCCCCGAAATTTGGTATCTGAGGCTCCTCGTGCAGCCGGGTTCCGATGCCATGCCCAACAAACTCCCGCACTACGCTGAAGCCGTTAGCTTCTACATGCTCCTGGACGGCGGCGCCCACATCACCCACCGTATTGCCCACTCGCGCCTGCTCGATGCCACGATAGAGCGAAGTCTCGGTGACTTCCAAAAGTTTTCGCAACTCCGGCTTTACCGTTTCACTCACTGGAACCGTGATCGCGGCATCCCCATAGTAGCCGTCGAGCACCACTCCGCAGTCAATGGAAACGATGTCGCCCTCTTTCAGTACGCGTTTTTCCGACGGAATGCCGTGCACAATCTCTTCATTCACCGACGTGCACAACACGCATGGATAATCGTAATATCCCTTGAAAGCCGGCTTCGCCCCCAGTTCCTTGATTTTCTTTTCGGCGGCGCGCTCCAAATCCATCGTGGTCACACCGGGAGCGACCAATTCGCGCACATAGTCCAGAACCTGACGCACAATGCGCCCGCTCTGTCTCATCTTTTCAATTTCTGCCGCCGATTTACACACTATCGCCATTCCTATGCGTGCTGATCTTCGAGAATCCTAAAAATCTGTGCCGTGACTTCATCCGCTGGCCGATCGCCATCGACCGACACCAGCCGCCCGGTGCGTTGGTAATAGTCAGCCACAGGCCGGGTCTGCTCTTCATAAGCCGCCAAACGTGGCTGAATCACTTCCAGGCGGTCATCATTGCGGGTCACCAGCCTGCTTCCCTCGAGGTCGCAAATTCCCTCAACGCGGGGCGGCTGAAAGTGGACGTTATAGATCCGTCCACAGGTGGGACAAGAACGGCGTCCAGTGATCCGGAGCAATAGCTGATTATAGTCCACGTCCAGACTCATCACAATCGGCCATGCTCGGGTCGGGCGCGAATTGTCAAAGAGCTTGTCGTCCAGCAACGCATCCAGCCAGCCGGCTTGTGCCGCGGTGCGCGGAAAGCCGTCCAAAATATAACCGCGCCGACAGTCCGGATTGCATAGACGCTTCTTCACCATTTCGCAGACCAGATCGTCGGAAACCAATTCTCCTCTCGCCATGACTGCCTTGGCAGCCCTGCCGAGTTCCGTACCCTGCGCCACGTTATGCCGCAGGATGTCCCCCGTGGAGACCTGCGGAATAAGGTAACGCTCCATGATCCGCTTGGACTGAGTGCCTTTTCCCGCACCCGGCGGCCCAAGCAGAACCACAGGACCTATGTCGCGCGAGGTTTTCTGCGCCATCGAGCTGGCCCCAAGCCTCCCGATCTCAGTCTTCCCCGGCCCGACTGCTCAGAAAATCAGCCGACGTTCTTCAACCACTGATGGCTCCGAAGCCCGGCTAGGCCCGCGGAAAACCTCACGACTCTTAAGTTCTGCTCACGACCAATTGCGGCGGCCGCGGATGCGCCCGCTGCGCGGTGTAAATCCGTCGTAATGGCGCATGATGAGCTGGGCCTCGATTTGCGTCACCGTGTCCATGGCTACGCCAACGACAATAAGCAGCGAAGTACCGCCGAAATAGAAGTTCACGCCCAACCCGTTGGTCATCCAGTTGGGCAATCCCTCGAAAAACCTGCCCACCGGTCCCCATAAATGATTCAGGTGAATACCGGTGATCATCCATTCCGGAATAAACGAGATGATGATCAGGTACAAGGCGCCCACCAGCGTGATGCGAGTGAGAACCTCATTGATAAAGTCCGCAGTTCGCTTGCCCGGACGAATCCCCGGGATAAAGCCGCCGTACTTGCGCATGTTGTCAGCCACTTCGCTGGGGTTGAAGACGATCGACACGTAGAAGTACGCGAAGAAAATAATCCCGAGCGCGTAGAGCAAGGTGTATAGCGGTTCTCCCCAACCCAGCCAGCGGATCAGATCTCCAAAGTACCGGTTGCTTTTCAGCCCGTAACCAATGGTCTGAGGCAACGTCAGAATCGAAGACGCAAAGATAACCGGCATCACGCCACCGGCATTCACGCGCAAAGGCAAATGCGTGGACTGGCCGCCCATCACCTTGCGTCCCACCACGCGCTTCGCATACTGCACCGGAATGCGGCGTTCGCTGCGTTCCACCCAGACGATAAAAGCGACAACGGCGATCATGAAGATCACCAGCCCGGCCATGAGAATCGGAGTCAACGCGCCCCAGGCGCCGTTTTTGGCCTTGTCGATCAGATCCACTACACCGCGCGGCAGTCCCACTACGATGCCAGCAAAAATCAGTAGCGACATGCCATTGCCCACGCCGCGTTCGGTGATCTGCTCGCCCAGCCACATGATGAAGGCGCTGCCTGTGGTGAGGGTCAGCATGGTCATCAGAATGAATCCGGGCCCTGGGTTGATTACGAAATCGCCGGTCTTCTCCAGGCCCACGGCAATGCCGAATGATTGCACCGCACTCAAAATCACCGTGATGTATCGCGTCCACTGCGTGATCTTTTTGCGCCCGAGTTCGCCCTCTTTCTGCAGCTTCGCCAGTGGCTCATAAACCACGGTCAGCAACTGCAGGATGATCGAGGCCGTGATGTACGGCATGATGCCCAGAGCGAAAATTGTCAGGCGGCGTAATTGGCCGCCGGAAAACAAATCCACGAAACCCAGGAACGAACCACGGTTTTGTTCGAAGAACTGCGCTAGCTTGTCGGCGTTCACTCCCGGCGTAGGAATGTGCCCACCCAAGCGATACACCGCCAGCAACCCCAAGGTAAACAGAATCCGCTTACGCAGGTCCGGAATCCGGAAGATGTTTGCCAGTTTCTCGAACATTTACTGCAAGACCTCGACCTTGCCGCCTGCTTTAGTGATTTTTTCCTGCGCTGACTTGGAGAACTTGTGGGCATGCACCGTCAACGCAACCTTGAGTTCGCCGTCGCCCAGCACCTTTACCGGGTGTTTGGTTTTGATGACGCCGGCTTTCCGCAGCACATCAGGCGTGATGGTTTGCTCGCCCAGTTCCACCAGGCGCTCCAGGCTCACGATGTTGAATTCTTTGCGGAAAATATTGGTGAAGCCGCGCTTGGGCATGCGACGGTGCAGCGGCATCTGGCCACCTTCAAAGCCGCGGATCATACGCGAACCGGTGCGCGAACGCTGTCCCTTATGTCCTCGGGTGGACGTCTTGCCCATGCCCGATCCCATACCACGGCCCACGCGCTTGCGCTTTTCCGTCGCCTTTTTCGGTGCTCGAATATTCGATAAATTCATGGCTCGCTTCCTAGTGCTGAACGATCTCGACCATATGTGGCACCTTGGCGACCATGCCGCGGATCGCCGCATTGTCGGGGCGCTCAATCACCTGATTGAGCCGGGTAAAACCCAGCCCTTTAATCACCAATTTTTGCTTCCCCGGTGCACAAATCGCGGAGCGCACCCATTTCAGGTGAATCTTGCGGTCACTGTTTTTCTTCGACGTCATCTCTTAAACCTCTTGCCAGCTGCCCAACTCTGAAATCGGACTTTTTTCGGTACTCGTTCCTCACCACCCGCTACAATTCTTGCGCTGACCTGCCCCGCATGGCCGCGACCAGCTCTCTACTCTTAAGCTGCTTGAGCGCGTCGAAGGTTGCCTTGATAACGTTGTGCGGATTGGTGGTGCCAATGGACTTAGTGAGGACATTTTGTATCCCCACCGAAGTCATCACTGCCCGCACCGCACCCCCCGCGATCACTCCTGTGCCTTCCGGAGCTGGCTTCAGCAGCACTTTGCCCGCGCCATAGCGTCCCAAAACTAAGTGCGGAATACTGGTCTGCGTGAGATTCACCCGGATAAGATTCTTCTTCGCCGATTCAATGCCCTTGCGAATGGCCTGCGGAACTTCCTTGGCCTTGCCCGATCCGTAGCCCACAACCGCGGCGGAAGGATCGCCGACCACGACCAGCGCGGCGAAAGAGAGATTCTTGCCGCCCTTGACTACCTTGGTCACGCGGTTGATGGCGACCACTTGATCTTTCAGCTGATACCGTCCGGCGTCGAGCTTTTTAATCACTGTTGGCATTCTTAAACTCTCATTTCATCTTGGTAATTGTTGATTTCACAATTACTCAATCCGTTGCTCATTCAATTCCTAGAACTGCAATCCCGCTTCCCGGGCGGCTTCCGCCAGTGCTTTCACCCGGCCGTGATAAATGTAGCCTCCGCGGTCGAATACAACTTTGCTGACACCCTTGGCCTGGGCGCGCTCAGCAATCGTCTTGCCCAGACTTTTCGCGGCTGCGACGTTGCCACCGCTGCTTCGCTCAGCTTTCTTACCCTCGGCTGTGCTGGCTGCGACCAGTGTTTTGCCCGACAGATCATCGATGATCTGCACATAAATGTGATTCAGCGACCGGTAGACATTCAGACGCGGGCGCTCAGCGCTGCCCTGCATCTTTTTCCGGATACGCTCATGGATGTGCCGCCGGTTCGTATTCTTGGATGTTTTTGTCAGCATAAAATCTGTCCTTGGTCGTCGGCCCCGACTTCGATACTTTTCGAATCCAAGAGGCCCACCGACGACCACTATTTTGCCCCGGTCTTGCCAACCTTCTTCTTAAGCCGTTCGCCCGCGTAGCGCACACCCTTGTTCTTATACGGATCAGGCGGACGCAGAGACCGCATCTCAGCAGCCACCTGGCCAACTTTCTGCCGGTCGATTCCGGTAATCGAAAGCTTGGTTTGCTTAGGATCGACGGCGGCGTCAACTCCGTTGGGCAGCGGATATTCGATGGGATGTGAATAGCCCAGACTGAACACCACCATGCCTTTGCCCTTCATTTCGGCGCGGTACCCAATACCCACGATTTCCAGTTCGCGCGTCCAGCCTTTGGTGACGCCCTCCACCGCGTTGTTCACCAGAGCGCGCGCCAGGCCATGCACTGCCGCCTGTGAATCGTTTTCACGGACTGCCACCAGGGTTCCATCCCTCTGTTCAACCTTGATACCGCCCGGCAGCGCAGTGTCCAACTTTCCTTTGGGACCCTGCACGGCAACCCTATCGCCTTCGATTTTGACCGTCACCCCTTGGGGGATCGGGATCGGCTTTTTTCCAATTCGTGACATAAGATCAGCCTTGGCTCCTGGCTTGTTGGTTGCGACCCTCTTACCAGATTTCGCACAACAATTCGCCGCCTACCCCTTCGCGCCGGGCTTGGCGTCCCGTCATCACGCCCCGAGGCGTGGTAAGGATGTTGATCCCCATGCCTCCAAGCACGCGGGGAATCTCTGTGCGGCGCACATAGACGCGGCATCCCGGCCGCGATACCCGCTCGGCCTTCGAGATGGCAGCCTCATTGTTAGCGCCATACTTCAGGTAAACCCGGATCACCTTATGACCATCTTCCTCAGTAGGTTTGAAGTTGGAGATGAACCCCTCTTCCTTCAAGATGCGGGCAATCTCCAGCTTCAGCCGGGACGCCGGAATATCCACTTTCTGATGCCGGGCGTGAAGCGCATTGCGCACCCGCGTAAGCATATCTGCGACCGGATCGGTCAGCCTCATCGTTTGCTTCTCCTCTAGCCAGCGGTTCGCTCCGCACTGACGGAGAACCCGCGGTAGCTTGCTTCTTCGGAACCATCTTCCCGTTCCACGTTGCCGCTGCTCGTAAGCGCTAGCCAACGACCAACGACTGAATCCCTACCAGGAGGACTTCGAAACCCCTGGAATCTCTCCCCGCAACGCCAGCTGGCGGAAGCACAAGCGGCAAATGCCGAACTTGCGCAGAAAGGCACGCGGCCGCCCGCACAAGTTGCAGCGGTTGTGTTTGCGCGTGGAAAATTTCGGCTTCTTCACGTTTTCGGGCTTTTGGTGCAACCCAACGCCGTCCTTCACTCGCTTCGCCGTCGTCATGTTTAGTCTCTAACTCCTTCTCCCATCGCTACGCCCGGAACGGCATTCCTAAATGTTTCAGCAATGCCCGCGACTGATTGTCATTTGCCGCCGTAGTCACGATCGTCACGTTCATGCCCTTTAACTTGTCCACCTTGGCGTAATCAATCTCGGGAAAGATCAACTGGTCATGCAATCCCAGCGTATAGTTGCCGCGGCCGTCAAAGGACTTGGTGGATACCCCGCGGAAGTCGCGTACCCGGGGCAGCACGATATTCACCAGCCGGTCAAAAAATTCGTACATGCGGTCGCCGCGCAGCGTAACCATGCACCCGATGGCTTGGCCCTCGCGCACCTTGAAAGCAGCAATCGATTTCTTGGCCCTGGTCACCACCGGCTTCTGGCCGGTAATCTGGCCCAACTCGTTCACCGCGGGATCCAGAATCTTCGCGTTCTGAGTCGCCTCGCCCATGCCCATGTTGACCACAATCTTATGCAGCCGCGGAACCGCCATCGGATTCTTGAGTTCCAATTCCTTCAATAGCGCCGGCGCGACTTCCTTCTCAAACTTCGCCCGCAGCCGGGGGCGTTCTTTGGCGCTGTGATGCGCCTGGTCCGGGTTCTTCTGCTGCTCGTCTGAACCCTTTTGCGATTTCTTGTTATCTTTTGCCATCTCGATTTTTCAACTTCCTCCCACGGTTTAAGGGTGGTACCCGGTTCGTGAGAATTCAATGGGCAGCACAGATCTTTCGCTGCGTTCCGCATGACGCCAGCGGGCTCGCGCTCGCTAAACGGCGTCATTTATCCAGCGTGGTGGCGCACTTCTTGCACACCCGTACCTTGCGTTCTCCCCGGGTTTCATGGCCGATACGCACCGGCCCGCACGTTGGACAAACCAATTGCACATTCGAGATCGCAATCCGGCTCTCCTGCTCGGCAATCCCGCCCTTGATGTTGCGCTGCGGATTGGGCCGCACGTGCTTTTTTACCATCATCACGTGTTCGACCAAGAGCTTGGCGTCGTTGGGAAACACGCGCAACACGCGCCCTTGCTTGCCCTTATCGCGCCCGGTAATGACCTTCACCGTATCGTTGCGGCGGATATCCACTCGCTTATGTTCTGTGCTAGCTGTTCGCATCTCGATTTCTCAGTTCCTGTTAATCCTGCTTAAATTACCTCTGGAGCCAGCGAGACAATCTTCAAAAACCTCTTTTCCCGCAGCTCGCGCGCGACCGGTCCAAAAACACGTGTCCCCACCGGCTCGCCCGCTTCGTTGATCAATACCGCGGCGTTCTGGTCAAAGCGGATATAGGTGCCATCGCGCCGCCTATGTTCCTTGCGGGTGCGCACGATGACCGCCTTCACCACTTTGCCCTTTTGCACCTGCCCTTCAGGCGCCGCCTCCTTCACGGAAGCCGTAATCACATCGCCCAAGCCCGCGTTCAGGCCCGTGGAACCGCCGAGCGGCAGAATCATCTGCAGCTTGCGGGCGCCGGAATTATCGGCGACCTCCAGCATGGACCTCATCATCACAGCCATGGCGTCAATCTCCCTTTCTCTGTTCCATTCCGGCTATTTGCCCGCCGGCTCAATCGCCACTTCGGGGACAAGCGCCGTCTTGCGCACGATTTCTTTCAGCCTCCAACGCTTCAGCTTCGACAGCGGCCGCGTCTCCTGCAAGCGAACCACGTCGCCGACGTGCGCCTCGTTGTTTTCGTCGTGGGCGTAGAACTTCTTGTTCCTCGCCACCACGCGTCCGTAGAACGGGTGCGATTTTTTGCGCGTCACCACCACCACAATGGTCTTCTGCATGCGGTTGGCGACAACTTCTCCCACCACTTCCTTGCGGCGGCCTTGCACAGGCCGGGTCTTCGTCTCTGCGGTTACGGGCATTATCGTTTCTCCGTTGCGGCGGCGCGTCCGCGTTCACCCAAAATGGTCTTCACGCGCGCAATGTCCTTGCGCAGGCCGCGAATCTTCTTCAAGCTCTCGGTCTGCCCCATGTTCAACTGGAACTTCAGCTTGAAGAGCTGGTCAGCCAGATCGCTTTCCTGGTGCCGGAGTTCCTCTTCCGTTAAATTGCGGACCTTGTCCGATTTCATAAAGTCAATTCCAATTCTTGAAACGTCGGGCCCGGTCAGTGGGCGGCAGCGCCTTCGCGCTTCACAAACGTTGTGCGCAGAGGCAGCTTGTGCGACGCCAAACGCATCGCTTCCGAGGCTTCCTGCTGCGTGACCCCTTCCATCTCAAACAGAATCTTGCCCGGACGGACAACGGCTACCCAATGATCCGGCGCCCCTTTGCCTTTACCCATACGGGTTTCAGCGGGCTTCTTGGTCACGGGCTTGTCGGGAAACAGGCGGATCCAGATCTTGCCGCCTCGCTTCACAAAACGAGTCATGGCTACGCGGCTGGCTTCGATCTGCCGGTCCGTGATCCAACCAGGCTCCAGCACTTTCAGGCCGAAATCACCGAAAGCCAGCTGCGATCCGCGCCAGGCCTTCCCCGTCATGCGTCCACGCTGCTGCTTGCGGTATTTCACTTTCTTTGGCATCAACATAAAATCAGCTCTTGGCTCTTGGCTTTTAGCTCTTAGCAAAACCTTTCTTGCGTCTGCTGTCTAAAATCCGCCCACGGCCGCTTGTGGCTCGCGCTTTTTCTGCGGGAGGATTTCGCCCTTGTAAACCCAGCACTTGACGCCAATCACGCCATAGGTCGTCCGCGCTTCGGTGAAGCCGTAGTCGATGTCGGCGCGCAGTGTGTGCAGCGGCAACCGCCCCTGCAGGTACCACTCCGAGCGCGCGATTTCGTTCCCATTTAACCGGCCGCTCACCCGAACCTTGATCCCTTTGCAGCCGAAGCGCAGCGCGGAATCCACTGCCTTGCGCATGGCCCGCCGGAAGCCGACGCGCTTTTCCAACTGTAGCGCGATCGATTCCGAAACCAGTTGCGCGTCCAGTTCCGGCTTGTGCACTTCCTGGATGTCGACAAACACTTCGCGCGACGTACGTTTCTGCAAGTCGGCCTTGAGCTTGTCAATTTCCGCGCCCTTGCGGCCGATGATGATTCCAGGCCGAGCCGTCTTGATGATGATGCGGATCTTGTTGCCCGGCCGCTCAATCTCGATCGAGCTCACGCCCGCCGACTTAAGCTTGTCCTTCAGCTCATTCTTCAGCTTAACGTCTTCGTGGAGGAGCTTGGCGTAGTCCTTCTCCACAAACCAGCGCGACTTCCACGGCTTGGTGTAGCCGAGGCGAAAACCATAAGGATGGACTTTTTGTCCCATTGCTTCTCCTAAACAGATCCTCTCTTAACGTTCCAGACGGGCCGGAACCGAACCTATCTCGCTCCCACTTTTTTCTTGCTCACTGTTTTCTTCGCTGCAGGCGCGCGCCGTTTGGCCTTGGCCGGAGCCGATGCCCGCTGTTCTCCGACCACATGCGACATCGCTTCGCCATTCTTGCCCCGTTCCGCAAGCACCAGCTCAATGTGCGCAATGCGCCGCTGGAAGCGGTACGCCCTGCCTTGGGGCGCTGGACGGATACGCTTCATGCGCGGCCCGTCATTCGCGATCGCCCGCTTTACGTACAAGTTGTCGATCTCGACATCCAGACCCTTCTCGGTGCTGAGAAAGTTGGCATTGTCGAGCGCCGATTGCAGCAGCTTGCCCACATGCGCCGCCACCCGCTTCTTGGTGAAGGCCAGCGTGTTGCGCGCTTCCTCTACCCTGCGGCCTTTAATCAGGTTCAGCACCAGCCGCGCCTTCTGCGGCGAGACGCGCAAGTAACGCATTTCAGCTCGAAATTCCATTTCGCGTCTCCTTTACGACTTGGGCGCCGGCGCCGGCGCTGCCGATCCCGCTGCCGGAGTGATTGCTCCCGGCCCGCCCGGTATGCCCGCCGGTCTCGCGGCAACTTCCGTCGCCGCCCTCATGGAGTGTCCTTTGAAGATACGAGTAAAGCTGAACTCGCCGAGCTTGTGGCCCACCATGTTCTCGGTCACATACACCGGGATGAACTTCTTGCCGTTATGCACCGCGATGGTATGCCCGACCATCTCGGGGATCACCGTCGAGCGCCGCGACCAGGTGCGCAATACTTTCTTTTCATTGCGCGAGTTCATTCCTTCTACCCGGGTCAGCAGGTAAGCATCGACAAACGCGCCTTTTTTCGTTGAACGTGCCATAAATTCCTCTGTAGAACTCTCCTACTTCGAGCGCCGGTTTACGATGAACTTATCCGTCCGCTTATTGTTTCGCGTCTTGTACCCACGCGTCGGTTGTCCCCACGGCGTTACCGGATGGCGTCCACCGGAGGTCTTACCCTCGCCGCCGCCATGGGGATGGTCCACAGGATTCATCGATACGCCGCGGTTCACCGGACGCCGTCCCAGCCAGCGCGTGCGCCCGGCTTTTCCGATGGTCACGTTCTCGTGGTCGATGTTGCCCACCTGCCCGATCGTCGCCATGCAATCCTGCGAGACTTTGCGGGTCTCACCGGAAGGCAACTTCACCAGCGCGTACTCTTCTTCTTTGGCGACTAACTGCGCCGATCCTCCCGCGGAGCGCACCATCTGCGCGCCCTTCCCCGGCTTTAATTCCAGATTGTGGATCGTCGTGCCCGGCGGAATGTTGCGCAGCGGCAAGGCATTCCCCACCAGAATGTCAGCGTCGGGACCGCTTACCACTTTCTGCCCTACCTTCAGCCCTTCCGGCTGAAGGATGTAGCGCTTTTCGCCATCAGCATAGGCCAGGAGCGCAATGCGCGACGAGCGGTTTGGATCGTACTCAATTGTGGCCACCGTCGCGGGAACTCCGGTCTTGTCGCGCTTGAAGTCAATGATGCGCAGCTTCCGCTTGTGCCCACCACCGCGATGCCAGATCGTGATGTCACCCGAATTGCGGCGTCCGCCAGTGCGTTGCTTGGGCTCAATCAGCGGCTTGTGCGGATTCTTGGTCGTGATGTCATCATTGACGATCGTAGTGCGATACCGCAGCGTCTGCGTCGTCGGTCGGTACGTCTTGATTGCCATAAAATCAGCCTTTAGCTCTTGGCTTCGACATTCGCTCCCCACGGGCTGAATGCTGAGCGCGATTGCTTGCTTCCTTACAAATTCTGCGCGTACTCCGGCATCTTCTCGCCGCTGCGCAGCCTTACGTAAGCCTTCTTCCAGTCGGGACGGTAGCCGGCAAACTTTCCGCGCCGCCGTTCTTTTCCCGGATACATCGCCGTGCGCACCGAATGCACTTTCACCTTGAAAATGCTTTGCACAGCTTCCTTAATCTCTGTCTTCGTCGCCTTGGGCGCCACCTGAAAGACCAGCGTGTTCTGGTTCTCCTTGATGGCCAAACCTTTTTCGGTGATCACAGGACGCCGAATGATCTGGTATGCGGATTTCATCAGGCCACCTCCGCGGCTTTTTCATGACGCGTGCGCCGCCGCGGCATGCGCGTGGCTTTCTTGGCGCTCTTTTCTTTCTCTTTCACCTCTTTGTGCTGTCGCTTCGAGATCGAATTTTTCAGCGTGAGCTGTAACTTCTCGATGGCGGGCTGCGAAAATATCACGCGGTCGTAGCGCAGCAAGTGATAGGGATGCACGTCGTTACCGCGCACCAGCTCGAGGCCCTCGATGTTGCGCGCGCTCAGCTCCAGGTTTGGATTCTTCTGCGTTGCCGCCTCCACAACCAGCACGGTCGCGTCCACTTTCAAAGCGTCCAGCGCCGCGCGAAATTGTTTGGTCTTGGGCTGCTTGAGATCGAGCGTGTTGACCACGATCAGCTTGCCATCAGCCAGTTTCGCGGCCAGCGCCGAGCGTAGCGCGCCCATCAGCTTCTTGCGGGGAAACGCGTAGTCATAGGAGCGAGGCTGCGGGCCATGCACCGTACCGCCGTGCCGCCACAGCGGCGAACGGATCGAGCCGATGCGCGCGCGTCCTGTGCCTTTTTGTTTCCACAGCTTCTTGCCAGAGCCGGAAACCTGCCAGCGCGCCTTGGTGGCGTGTGTGCCCTGGTGCTGCCCGGCGCGATAGTGCTTCACCGCTTCCCACAGCAGGTCTTCGTTGACCGCGCCGAAAATTTCGTCGGCCAGGTCGAGCGTGCCTACCTTCGCGCCGCTCAAATCGTGTATGTCGATAGTTGCCATTTTGCTTTCGTCCTGGGTTAGCCAAAGACCGACTAACGGCCAACGACTGCTCCTAAGCTTTCTTCGCTGCCCTCTTCGCTGCCTTCAAAGGATCAACCGTCGCCGCACCCGCGAATCCGCGGCGCTCTCTTGGAGGCTTCTGCGCCTTGGTAATCACCAGGTATCCGCCCTGCGGCCCGGGCACGCTGCCCTCGACCACCAGCAAGTTCTCGTCTTTGTCCACGCCCAGCACGCGCAGGTTACGCACCGTCACCTGGGAGTTCCCCATATGCCCCGACATGCGCATTCCCTTGAACACACGCGATGGAAACGCCGACGATCCAATCGAACCGGTTATCTGGAACATCGATCCATGCGACTTCGGGCCGCCGCCGAAGTGATGCCGCTTGACCACTCCCTGAAACCCGCGTCCCTTGCTGACGCCGATGATGTCCACAAACTTCTCGCCCTCAAAAATCTCAACCAGCACGCGCGCGCCAACCTTCAAGCCGTCGCCGCCATCACCGTCGCTCTCGAGCGGCACTTCGCGCAGGAATTTCACAGGCGGAAGATCGTTCTTCGCCAGGTGTCCGCGCTGCGCCTTGGTCAGTCGCGATTCCTTCACAAATTCAACCAGGCCGATCTGAGCGGCCTCGTAACCGTCTTTCGTCGCGGACTTATGCTGCGTAACCACGCAGGGCCCTGCCTGCAGCACCGTGACCGGGCGAACATCGCCCTTGGAGTCGAACAGTTGCGTCATGCCGACTTTCTTGCCCAAAATCCCTGTAACCTTGATTGCCATTTCCTTATTCCCCGCCCAGCGTGGCTGGTCGATGCTTTACCGACGGCTATTGGCTGGGGCTCTTCGGCTCTTGCTCGAAGCCAGCAGCTATTTATGTTCTTTCCCAAACGCCTTGATCTCCACATCCACGCCCGCGGGCAGATCAAGCTTCATCAACGCATCCACCGTCTGCTGGGTCGGCTCAAGAATGTCGAGCAGGCGCTTGTGAGTGCGAATTTCGAACTGTTCCCGCGACTTCTTGTCCACGTGCGGCGATCGCAACACGCAATACTTGTTCTTCATCGTGGGCAAGGGAATCGGCCCCGCAATCTGAGCCCCGGTACGGCGGGCTGTTTCGACAATCTCGCCGGTCGACTGGTCCAGAATGCGGTAGTCGTAAGCCTTGAGCCGGATGCGAATTCTCTCTTTTCCAATCACGTTTTCACTCTCGCTAACCCCTCCCGGCATCTCCGGAAGGAAAGAACTGGCGGCGAGCCGCAAGCCGCGTTTTCGTTCTGCTTGGGTAGGGACAGCCGCCTCGGCTGTCGGTGCGGAGCAAAGCTCCGCTTTCTCCCCTGGCTATTGCACAATCTCGCTGATGGTTCCCGCGCCCACCGTGTGCCCACCTTCGCGGATGGCAAATCGCAGGCCCTTCTCCATCGCCACCGGCGTGATCAGCTCAATCACCAGGCTCACGTTGTCTCCCGGCATCACCATTT
>WNGL01002447.1_pt1 | contig 22505 bp, 19 predicted proteins | sample 5400591 | NCBI WGS metagenome assembly WNGL01 (sample SAMN13153377, study PRJNA577476) | soil metagenome | isolation source: 80 cm soil or saprolite under Garry oak tree replicate 1 | place: USA:California | collected 2016-06-15 | reverse complement strand
TAGAAAAAAACACCCAACTCATCGCAAAGATTGCTGAAAACCATGCCTGCCGCGCCATTGTTATCGGAGCTGATTGCAAGGCGAAACAAAATCGAGTGGAAGCCTGGATCAGCGCGCATTGTCACGTCAGTCGGGCGGGCAGCAAACAAATTTGCTCCGAACAAATTTCATTCCTGCTCGAAGGACCGTGTACGAAGCTGCTGCCGAGCATCGTTTTTTCACACCTGGATTCGGACCTGCCCTTCTATCTTTGGTGGCAGGAGGAATTTCACGAACCGATGGACGCGCAACTTTGGGCCTGGGTCGATCGTGTCATCTACGACAGCCAAACATGGAAGAATTTCCCCGCACAAATGCACCTGGTCGAAACCGCGCAGCAAGAAGCCAGGCAGCGGATCGTACTTTGCGATTTGAATTGGACGCGGCTGGATAAGGTCCGCTTCGCGCTCGCGCAATTCTTCGATCATCCGGCCTCGCATCATCATTTCGCCAAACTAAAAAATGCCCGGATCAATTTCGCGCCGGGCTTCAGATCCACCGCCCTGCTCTTTGCCGGCTGGCTCGCTGCGCAATTAAATTGGAACATCGAAAAAACGAAAGACGACGATGCGCTTCAATTCGTTGATGCGACCGGTCGCAAAATCGACATGAAATTGTGCGAGAGAGCTGGCGAGCCGATCGGCGAAATCGTTCTGAACTCGCGCGAAGTGGAGTTTGTTGTGGCCCATGCCAAGTGCGGCGATCTTCTCGAAGTCTCGCGCGGCAAACCGGGTGAGAAACGCATGCCGCAACTCATGCCGGCGGGCAGCAACGATCTGGTGAGCTTGATGAGCGAAGAACTCATGCGCGGAGGACCGCACCACGTTTATCTGCGCGCCGTCAATTGTGTTCGCGATTTGCTGTAGCCACGGGCCATTGATCGGAGCACGCTCTCGTCATTCCGACAGGACGCAAGCTTGACTTTAGCGTGAAGTTTACTTGGATGCAGCGTGCCTCGGCACCGAGGCCGACACTACGGCCTCACCCAACTCCACCTGGACACTAGAGTCCATCACAAAGGGCGTTGGGAAATTTTGAACAAAAAACAAAGGACAATCCAAAATGCGTAAACAAACTACCGGTACTATTATGAAGCATCTCCTTCGGGGTGCGTTTCTCCTCGTTCTGCTTTTTCTTGTTATCCATATAATGCCTCACGTGCTGGGACAGCGAGATATGAGCAAGAAACGTTTGATCGACACCGAGGCGCCATGGGGCTGGCAGAACCCGCTGCCGCAGGGAAATGATCTTCGCGGTGCCTCCTTTGTCGACGCAAACACCGGCACTGTTGTTGGCTACTACGGTACGATTGTCAGAACGACAGATGGAGGAAATAGCTGGACAATTCAGACAAGCGGTACAACACAAAATTTGTGGGCTGTTTCCTTCACGGATGTAAATAACGGAACCGCCGTGGGTGAGGGTGGGACAATTCTGAGAACCACAGATGGAGGAGGCCTCTGGGTCAGCCAGGCGAGCGGAACAACTGTTCAGTTTCGTGGAGTTTCTTTCACCGATGAGAATAATGGAACGACTGTTGGTGAAGGTGGTGCAATTCTGAGAACCACAGACGGCGGAAACACTTGGGTGCCTCAATCAAGCGGAACCGCGAATACTCTTTTTGGAGTTTCGTTTACCGATGCAAACAACGGAACTGCTGTGGGTGGAACAATTGGCGAAAGTGAAATCCTTAGAACAACGGACGGAGGTCAGCACTGGGTCAGCCAGCCAAACCCAGGAACGGAATTCCTTTTTGACGTTTCCTTCACCGATGCAAACAGCGGAACGGCCGTCGGTGATCAGGGCACAATCCTCAGAACGACGGACGGAGGAAACACTTGGGTTCCTCAATCAAGCGGAACGACAAAAACGCTGTACGGAGTTTCGTTTGCCAACGCAAATAATGGAACGATCTGTGGCTTCGAATTCGGAGGTACGGGTATTATCCTCCGAACTACAGACGGCGGAAACAACTGGGTTGAGCAGACATCATACTCACTGCCTCAAGGCGCGAGTGCATTCTATGCAGTCTCCTTTGCCGATGCAAACACCGGAACCGTTGTTGGCGACGGTGGCATAATCCTTCAAACAACAAATGGAGGAGGACAGTGGAATAGCCAGCCAAGCGTCACATTCAATTATTTGTATGGAGTTTCGTTTACTGATGCGAACACCGGTACCGCTGTTGGTTACGAGAATCCCGACGGCATGATTCTAAGGACGACGGATGGCGGCAGCACCTGGATACGTGAGTCAAGTGGCTTGATCAATACATTCAGCGGGATCAATTTTTACGGTGTACACTTCAACAGCGCGAATACCGGAACGATCGTTGGCGAAGAGGGGATTATTCTCAGAACGACGGATGGGGGAAATCACTGGGTTCAACAGACAAGCGGAACAACCGATTATCTGTATGGAGTTCACTTTACCGATGAAAATAATGGAACGGTCGTTGGCTTTCTCAATGGCACAATTCTCAGAACGACGGATGGGGGAAACAACTGGGTTCAACAGACAAGCGGAACAACTGATGGCCTGTTTGGAGTCTACTTTACCGATGCTAATAATGGAACGGTCGTTGGCAACTCCGGTTTAATTTTAAGAACGACGGATGGCGGTCAGAACTGGATCCCTCAATCAAGCGGAACAACCAACCAGCTTCGGGCTGTTTCATTCACAGATACAAATACGGGCACCGTTGTTGGTGGTGATTTCGGGGTTAGTACTATTCTCAGGACAAACGATGGGGGGCAAACCTGGGTGAGCCAGCAAAACCCAGGAAGCGATGTCCTTTTAGGAGTTTCCTTTCCCGATGCGAGCAACGGAACGGCCGTTGGCCAATTGGGTAAAATCCTAAGAACAACGGATGGAGGCCAGAACTGGGTACGTCAGGAAAGTGGTACGGATCGAGATATCTACGGTCTTTCCTTCACGGATACAAATACGGGAACCGCAGTCGGCGCTTATGGCGCTATTCTCAGAACAACAGAATCAGGGCCTACGCCGACACCAACGCCGACTCCTACTGCGACACCCACACCGACACCAGGCGGGATCACGCTAAGCGCTTCAGGGCACAGGGTGCGTGGGATGCACACGGTGGATCTCTCTTGGACTGGGGCGACGTCGGCCAACGTCGACGTCTTCCGCGATGGCAGTCTGGTCGCCACTGTACCGAACAACGGCACCTATACCGATTCTATCGGTGTTCGAGGGGGCAACATCCGCTACACGTATAAAGTGTGCGAAACCGACACCCAAACCTGCTCCAATGAAGTTGCGGTGAGATTCGGCGGTCCGCCGATGTAGGGAAAAACCACGCCATAGAAATCGGCGGTTTGGGTATCTGCACAACTCTTTGGAGCCTCATGAGTTCGGGGTCTCGTTGTTCTCGGGATCAATGCGCGCGAGAAGGGAACGCACATTCTTCTCGATCGAGAATAATTCCTTGGCTCGTTGGAATCCACGCTCGCCAAGACGCCGTGCCAAACCGATTTCGTCAAACAGACACTCGATTGCACCGGCCAGCGAAGCGACATCGCCCGGCGAGACGAGAAATCCGGTCTCGTTTTGAATCACCATTTCCGGAATGCCGCCGATCGCCGTAGAGATGACCGGCAGGCCAGCCGCCATCGCCTCCATGATGACGGTGGGCAGATTATCCATGCCGCCATTGGGATCGATCATGCTTGGCAATACAAAAGCGGTGGCCGCCGCCAAATGTTCCCTTATTTCATGTTGCGGCTTTGCGCCCGGCAGTTCGACGCAGCCTCGCAGATCAAGCTGGGCGATCTGTTGGCGCAGTTCGTCCTCGAGCGGGCCTTCGCCAATGATCTCGCATCGAAATGATTTTCCTCGCTCCATAAGCAATCGACAGGCACGAATCAAATCAGCAAAACCCTTTTTCGCGATCAAACGGCCGACCGCGACGATCAATAGTGGAGTCGACGAAAAATCCGCGCGCACGAAAGGCGCCAGATCCAGTCCGTTGTAGATGCGATGAATTTGATCCTCGCGATCTGGGAAGCGCTCGCGCAAGAATTTTTCCGCGTAATCGGTCTCGGTAACGATTGCACGCGCTGCATCGACAAGTTTGTCCAGACTGATCTCGAAATCTCGCGGCGCAAAAATATCATTGGCGTGGGCGGTAAAGCTGAAAGTGATTGGGAAGAATTTGCCGATCCAGAAAGCAGTGCGCGCGGCCATTCCAGCGAAGTGTGCGTGAACGTGACGAATCCCTATTTCTTGCAAGCGCAGTCCGACATAAACTGCTTGATAAAGACGGAGAAAATCGGTACGCCTGCCCCACTCATCGAGAGCGCTGATAACCTCTTCCGTTAGCTTTCCTTTTTTCGACGCCTGGCGGACTTCGCGCAGCAGTTGCTCCTCACCAGGCAGATAATGCACGCGCTCAACAATGCGTTGGTCCCAGTCCTGCGGCGGTTCACCTTTCGGATTTCGGATGGCGAAAATCGGCGAATTGACGCCTTGCCGGGCGAGCTCAGCCACTTCTCGATAGCAAAACGTCTGTCCGAATGATGGGAACCGCTCGAAAAGATAAGCGAAGTGCGTCATCGATGCGGATTAACAGACGTCTGTAAAATGACGAAGCACGAATGACGATAGCCAGTCCTCAAGGAGTCTCCCTTTTTACAGGAATCGGTTTTCCGGAATCATCGACGGCGACATGAGTAAAGACGCCGTATGTGACGCGAATCTGTTTTCCATGCATATACCGGCGCACCCAAACCTCCACAGGGATGACCATCGAAGTACGGCCAATTCGCTCAACCCATGCGTAACAGGCGACAGTGTCTCCCACCCGGACGGGTTCGAGAAATGACATTCCTTCCATCGCCACTGTGACAACCCGCGCTTGCGCCACTTTTGCGGCGAGGATGCTGCTGCCCAGATCCATTTGCGATGTTAGCCATCCACCGAAAATATCGCCATTCGGATTTGTGTCTTTGGGCATGGCGATAGTTTGGATGACCAGCTCGCCTTTGGGTTGATCGATCTCGTTCATTTGGCGCGAAGAGTAACACAATCGGCATTAACCACGAACGCACACGAATAGACACGAATAGGAATTCGAATTGCGATTCAATCGACCGTCGCAAATCCAAGTCAATTTGTGTCCGTTCGTGTTAATTCCGTGGTTTGCAATTACAGAATCAACATGCAGTCCCCGTAACTATAGAATCGGTAGCGCTCGCGAATTGCTTCCTGATAGGCGCGAAGCAGAAACTCGCGGCCGGCAAATGCGCTTACGAGCATGAGCAAGGTCGAACGCGGCAAATGGAAATTCGTAAGCAGGTGATCGACAACGCGGAACCGGTATGGAGGATAAATAAAAATATCTGTCGAGCCTGTTTGCCCGATGAGTTTTCCATTTTCATGAGGGGCCGATTCCAGCACGCGGACGACCGTAGTTCCAACAGCTACGATTCGCTTTGCGCCATTTATAGCGCTGGTTGCGGAAGCCGATATTGAAAAGTGTTCCGCGTGCATTCGATGCTCCGACACATTCTCAGAGCGCACCGGCAAAAAGGTTCCGGATCCCACATGGAGCGTCACGAACGTGTGCGGAATCTCTGCCAGGATTTCCGGAGTAAAATGGAGTCCGGCAGTCGGCGCTGCGAGCGCACCCGGCGTTCGCGCGAAGACCGTTTGGTAGCGCGCCTTATCCTCCTCATTGCTTGCACGCCCAATGTAAGGCGGCAACGGCGTTGAACCACCAATGTAAAGATCGACATCTTCATCCAACACCACAACGCGCTCACCATCAGGCGTGATTTCTTCGACCCGTAAGGTGGTTTCGTCGATCTTTGCAAGCGCGCCAACGCGCATTTTTCGGCCGGGCTTGACTAAACACTTCCAGCGCCTGGGCTCAATCTGGTCGAGGAAGAGAAATTCAATTGTGCCGTCATTGGAAAATCTTCGCGCCGGCAGAACACGCGTATCGTTTAAAACCAGCAGGTCTCCCGGCTGCAAAAACATTTTCAGTTCGTGAAACTGCCGATGCTCGATCGCTTGCGTATCGCGATTCAGCACCATCATCCGGGAATCTTCGCGCCGTTCGAGCGGACGCTGCGCAATCAATTCCCGCGGCAGATCGTAGTCATAATCGGTTAGGCGCGCGCTCATCGGTTGCCGGAACATAGCCATTCTGGCTGTTCGCCCAACGGGCATGATGCCCGTTGCAGCAGGCTACGAGCCTATGGTCCGAAAAAAATTGCGGTGGCGCACAAAATTCTGGATGATCGCGTCACATGACGCAACCGGCTCTCGACTTTGTTATCTCGGCACTCGAAAAAATTCGCGACACGAGTGAGCACTTGCCTCGTGCATCGAGAACCGCGCTGGCACGATTGCAGGTCATCGCGCCGAACAAAGCAGAGTTACTGGCGCCGATTCGCGAACGCGTTCGGGCGTGCACGAAGTGCCCGCATCTCGCCTGCTCGCGAACACAGACAGTCTTCGGAGTGGGTAATTCCGATGCGGACGTGATGTTCGTCGGCGAAGCACCCGGCGCGGATGAGGACAGGCAAGGCGAGCCATTTGTCGGGCGTGCCGGTCAACTGCTCACAAGAATAATCGAGACGATGGGCTTCGCCCGCGAGGAAGTTTATATCGCTAACATTTTGAAATGCCGGCCCGATACAGCGCCTGGCTCATTCGGTAACCGGCCGCCGACGCAGGTTGAAATGCAGACCTGCCGACCCTACCTCGTCGAGCAGATCGAGATCATTCAGCCCAAGGTGTTGGTGGCGCTCGGTGCAGTTGCTGTGGAAGGTTTACTCGGCACACGCGGAACGATGCGGGAATTGCGCGGGCGATGGCATTCATACAACGGGACGCCGTTGATGATTACTTATCATCCCGCCTACCTGCTCCGAAATCAGGCGCCGTCTGAAAAGCGGAAAGTCTGGGAAGATATGCTGCAAGTACTCGAGCGACTCGAGCGACCGATCACGGAACGCCAGCGGAATTATTTTTTGTAAGCCGAAGCAGCGACCTGCAACCGCCGTATTTTAATCTTCGGCAATCAGAGACGATCGCAAAAGCTTCGCGCGACCGAAAATCGCATCAATCTGCGACCGCGATGCTAGCGTGATGGCGAGCGAAGCGATAATTCCACGCACCTCGCGGCGCGAGACTTTGACCCTGCGATCCAGCATACTTATGCCTGCCTCGCGCAACAGGGCAAGCGTGCGTGCTCCAATCAATGCCGGCAAAACCGTCGCAGCACGGACACGTCGATTTTGGATCGCACGTGAGTATTGCATCCCGCACTCGACGCCACGCTCAGCCTTCTCGACCCAACTCAAATAGATCGGCTGAAATCGTTCTGGCTCCAAGAGAATCTGCGCCACAGTCATACGAGCAGAAATCAATTCCTCTTCGGGGAAATAACATCTGCCTGTTCGAAGATCAGAGCCGGCGTCGCGCAGAATATTGATCAACTGAAGTGCCTTTCCGAACTCTTCTCCCAGAGCGGACATTTCCTCTTCCGGCACCTTCGCGAAATTTGGAACGTGACGAAAGCAGAGGCGCGTCCAGAATTCGCCGACACAACCTGCTACAAGATATGTGTATTCATCCAGATCGACCCCCGTGCGGAGTGCGCGAATTTCTGCCGGATTATCGAAGCGCCGCAGGTCGAGCATCTGGCCGTGGGTAATTTTCGCGAGCACGACGCGAATGTCATTGCGATCCGCTTCTTCCACATGCTCGAGCCAGTCCAAACAACTTGGCAACGACTCGAGAAGCCTTCGTTCGGTCGGGTCCTGCTGTAATGGCAAAAATGACGCGATAAGATCGACGACGACCTCATGCGAAGCTTTGGCCTGGATCGCGTTCGATAGCGTTTGAAGAGCTTCGGTTCGCAGATTGCTGGAGATCGATACGGTATCGGCGACCGTATCCGTTGTCCGCGCAAGCAAATAGGCCAGGGCGACCGGCTCACGTAATGGCGCCGGCAAAAACCGGATCGAAAGATAGAACGAACGCGAAACGGAGCGGAGAATTGCGGTTTGCAGTTTTCGAATGGATGTGTCGAGCGCTGCGCTCATGGCTTGTAGCCGACATCGATGATGCCGGCGAGGGAGATTCGTGACAACATCAATGCGATTATGCTAAAGAGGCGGGGTCACCGACCCCGGCTAGAGCAGGAGATTTCATCGTCCGATGTTTCGAATCTCAATCCGATTTGGTGCCGAGTTACCCAGGTTAAGCTGGCTGGCAAACTCGACATAGGCCGCCGTGGAGCCAATAGGCGGTAGACTCGCGCGCGCACGCCATTGCTCGAGGTTTCTCAACGCGATCGCGTCCAACGCCACCGGATCTTTGCTCGCGTACAACGTGGCGTGATGCAGAGCATAGTTCGGTTGCGACTGCGGCCCGCCGGCATACTGCGCCATGAGACCATCCATTAAATTGAAAACGACTTTTTTTGCGATGAGTGGATTGCTGTAAATCTCCGCAAGACTTTCAGCGCCAAAACGAGAGCCTTGAGCAAAGCGACGCCAGTTGTCGAAGTTCGGAATGGTCGCGTTGTAAATGCAACCGGCGATCCCATTCGTTTCGCTGATGCTCATTACTGGAACATTGATGATCTTGGTAACTTCACTCGAAAGGATCTTCGAAAAATGACTTACGTTGCTTGTATTCTCAGTGTCGGAAAGTATCACCATTTCTTTGTCGCTCCGGTAATCGAAATCGCCCCAAATTAATTTCCCGATCAACGGTGCCGAAAAGGTCGCTTTCGGATCATACCCGTCACGCGACTCGATCGCCTTGAGCTGATAGCCATTGGTCCCTGATCGATAACCAGCGCCTTTGATTCCACCAAGCGAACGGTCCCAAACGATGATGCTGTTACGCGGATGGCCTGCCGCGACGAGCCCATCGACGATCGCGTTCACCACGTCATGGTGCGTTGTGAAAAGTTCGCCGCCTGCCGCGGAGATCTTGATTCCAATCTTGTCGTCCGGAGAAACCAGCGTCGCCCACGCCTTCGCCATATCAGGCTGGCCGGTCGCGGCGAGGACGAGTCGATTAACCATCTCACGCACAACGCGCGGTTTCGTCTTGTAGTCTCTGATTGCATCGGGATCGTGCACAGCATATACGATCGACGGCGTGGGCACAGGCTGCGGTCCTTGGGCAAGCCCGGAGGCGATGGCGCAAAAAAGAACAAGAGCTACGTTTCTCATCAACACGGTGCTTTAGTGGTGGCAACGGATTTTATGAGCAACGGGGCGAATCACAACTCTGCGACTGCAGTGGCAACCGAGCCGGCTGCTTTCTCAAGCACCGCAGGCGACCCGCCTGTCGCCACGGGCCCAATTCGGCATCTTTACGTTCACATCCCCTTTTGCGCACGGATCTGCCCGTATTGTGCGTTCTACAAAGATCTGCTCGATCGTTCGCAAACGCAGCGATTTTGCGAAGCGATTCTGCGTGAACTCGAGCAATACGTTCAAGGAAGGGCGACCTCCAAGCCGACCCGGCGGACTGGAGACCGTCGCTCCTTGGAAGGACTTCCGTCGACAATTTATTTTGGCGGCGGGACGCCGACCGCCCTAACGACTTCGCAATTGGAATTTTTGCTTGGAGGTTTTCACCAGCGGCTTGATCTCTCAGCATTGGAAGAATGGACTATCGAAGCAAATCCAGGAAGCGTTTCGGCACGTAAGGCGGCTCTATTATACAAACTCAGAGTAAATCGAATTAGTCTTGGTGTTCAATCCTGGGACAATACCTTGCTCAAAATCCTCGGGCGAGAACATAACGCAGACCAAGCCGAGCAATCGTTTCATATTCTGCGCGACGCGGGATTCTCAAACATCAATGTCGATCTTATGTTCGGTCTCCCGAGCCAGACGATCGAGCAGTGGCAGAGTACGCTAAAAAAAACGATTTCGCTGCGCCCTGATCACATTTCTGCCTACTGCCTGACGTACGAGGAAGACACGGAATTTTTCCTGCGCCAGTCGCGCGGTGAACTAAAAGCGAATCCCGACAGCGACGCAGATTTTTTCCAGGTGGCGATGTCGATCCTGGAGGACGCTGGCTACGAACATTATGAAATCTCAAACTATGCGCGCCCCGGTTTTTCGTCAGTTCACAATCGCGCCTATTGGTCGGGCGAAGATTATCTCGGCATCGGTCCAAGCGCGTTTTCCACTGTTGGTATGCACCGCTGGCAAAATCTTGCCGATTACCGCGCCTATACCGCTCGCATTCTTTCGGGACAATCACCCCTTGGATCGAGAGAAAGTCTGACAAAAGAGATGAAGCGCACGGAGAGAATCGCGCTCTTTCTGCGAACGCGCGAAGGAATTCCGGCTCAGGAACTGAAGCATTTTGCGCGCGAAACAAATGAATTTATTGCGCTTGGGTTGCTTCGACGATCGAATGGCAACCTCGTGCTAACGCAAAGAGGCAAGTCTCTCGCCGACTCCGTTGCGGAAGCGTTTCTGTAGCCATCCCCTGTTGCCAGCGCGATGTGCAGTTGGCTAACACATTAGCGCCGCGCTTCGCACACAGCGAAGCGGCTACAAGGCCAGCAGGCTATTCCACGCCTCCGTAGCGACGTTGGCGGCGCCCATATTCTTCTACTGCTGCGATCAAATCCTTCTTTGTGAAATCGGGCCACAGTTTCGGCGTGACGTATATTTCCGTGTAAGAGAGCTGCCAGAGAAGAAAGTTCGACAAGCGCATTTCGCCCGAAGTGCGAATGAGCAGGTCGGGGTCCGGATAATACCGCGTGTAAAGGTGTTTGCTGAACATCTCGACGTCGATCATTCCTTTGTCGATGTGACCCAGCTCAACCGCGCGGAGCAAACTTTTGATGCCGTCGATGATCTCGAGTCGCCCGCCGTAGCTCAGCGCCAAAATGAGCGTGAGCCCGTTATTACCCGCAGTTTGTTCAATTGTCTTGTGAAGCTGTTCCTGCGAACTTTCCGGGAGATCGGTCAGGCGGCCAATTGCTTGAAGCCGAACATTTTTCTCCACCAGCTCCGGCGTCTTCTCCTTCAAAAACCTGTCGAGCAAACGCATCAGCGAGAAGACTTCGCTTCTGGGCCGCTGCCAGTTTTCCGCCGAGAATGCGTAAAGGGTGAGATACTCGACCTCCAATTCGCCGCAGCCTTCCACGCACTCACGAACGGCCTGGGCTCCTGCTTCGTGGCCTTTGATTCGCGGGAGACCGCGCGCTTTTGCCCAGCGACCATTGCCGTCCATGATAATGGCGATGTGACGCGGAACCGTTTTCGCGGCCAGAGGCATGACTATAGAATGATAGTCTGGCCGCGCTCTGGGCCCACGCTAACCATGGATAATTTTGCTCCCGTTAATTCGGAAATGTATTTGATGTATTGTCTTGCTGCCAAGGGAAGTTGCGAAAATTTCTTCGCTAAATGCGTAACTGTATTCCAGCCGCGCATTTCTTTGTAGATCGGTTCGCAATTAGCCAGCTGGGTCGCGTCGGATGGAGGGACGTTTAAGCGTTTTCCATTCAATCGGTACGCCACGCAGACCCGAATTGGATCGATATCGTCCAGCCCATCGAGGTTCGTGATAGCGAGTTCGTCGATCCCATTGATCATGGTCGCATAGCTGGTTGCTACTGCGTCGAACCAGCCGCAGCGTCGCTTACGGCCGGTCGTAGCTCCAAATTCACGTCCCAAGCCATGAAGTCTTGCGGTGAATTGTCGATCTTCGGTGGGCAATGCCCCCTCGCCTACGCGTGTTGTGTAGGCTTTCATTACTCCTACCACACGATCCATTCGGTGTGGCGGCACGCCCGTACCTGTGCACGCGCCACCGGCGGTCGTATTTGAAGAAGTGACATAGGGATACGTGCCATGATCGATGTCCAGAAATGTGCCTTGCGCGCCTTCAAAGAGGATTTCTTTCCCGCGCTGAAGGGCGCGATGAAGATACACAACGGTGTTGCCGACAAATGGGCGCAGCCTTTCTCCCGCGGCCAGATAACTCTCGTTGACTTCGCGAAAACTGATCGGTTTTGCGCCAAGCGCCTGGAGGATTCTGTTGTTCTCTCGCACCTTGGCTTGTAATTTTTTTGAGAAAACAATCGGCTGCATCAAATCGGACATGCGCAGGCCTGTGCGGGCCGCTTTGTCTCCGTAGGCCGGACCAATCCCGCGTTTCGTCGTCCCAATTTTCGCCTGGCCCTGACGCAACTCGCGTTGTTCGTCGATCAGGCGGTGATAAGGAAGAACCAAATGGGCGCAATCGCTAATCAGCAAATTCTTGCCGATTGTGATTCCTAATTTGCGCAGACCATCGATCTCCGCGACGAGCGCGATCGGATCAATGACTACGCCGTTGCCAATCACGCAAATTTTCCCGCGGCGGAGGATTCCCGACGGAATCAGGTGAAGAATGTATTTGGCACCTCGATGGATAACCGTGTGCCCGGCATTGTTGCCGCCCTGGCTGCGGACAACAATGTCGGCCTTGGAGGTGAGCACGTCGATGATCTTCCCCTTTCCTTCATCGCCCCACTGCGCCCCAATTAGGATTGTATTGGCCATCGAAATCAGAAATGGGCAAAAAATTTTCCCGATGCATCCGGCAGGACACAGTCGGGACCGCAGACGAATAATATGTTGGCCGTCACCGGCTGCAAGGGATTTTGCACCGTTCCGCGGCGAAAGCACAAAATCGCGCAGACATGTATCCGAGCGGCGGGATTTGTTACGCCGTCACAAGGTTACAGGCGTTAAAACCGTCCTAACGTTTGTGACGATGTAACTTTTCAACGCGCGTCAGCGCTTTCCGACGCGAGCGCCTTCTTCAGAGCCGCAGCCGATTCGTGGGCTCCACCGCGATGATGTGAGTAATTACGCGCGGCGTCCCAATTAATCAGCGCATCGTGCGTAAACGTGTTCATCGCGATGCGATATTTGCCCCGGCTGCTTTGAAGATGTCGGTGCGTCAGGATGAACTGCGAGGGATCGTAATAATTGCTGAAGTCGCGCGCAAACGCTGCCCGGCTCATTCCAATTTCGATGTTTTTTCGGATCTCCAGGTGTAAGTGCGCGTCGTACAATCCGTGCGCCGTGCCGACGGTTCCTATTTTCTGCCCGCGGGAAACCGCCTGACCAGGACGCACTAGAATGCTGTCCAAGTGTCCATAAAGCGAGTCGATGCTTTTAATTGTGCCATCCTCGCGATAGGCATGGCGCACGATAATTACATTCCCCCAGCCCATGTGACAGTCGCGCGCAAAGACTACCACTCCATCACCAACGCCGTAGACTGGATCGCCCAGATCGGTGTCTCCACCGCGAATTCCATCCCAATCTTCTCCCAGATGCCCGTGTGGCCGAAAGCCGCGCGCCTTGTAGTAGCCCTGTGCGTCCGGTATCCCTACGGGAAAATCAAAGCCGGTCGCTAATTTCGTAAACGAGGTTTCCGTTCGCAGGTTGATGGATTGAGCAGGAATCGTGTCCTCCTCGCGCGATGGCTTGTTCGGCAGTTGAGACAGGATTGTTTCTTGCCTGCGCAGCGACCGGTTCGTCGATTGCGGCGCAGGTGTTTGCTGGCCGCTAGCCTCTGTTTTTGCCGCAGAAGAAGCGGCTGGCTCCTGCTTTCCCGATTCGATCATTGTCGGTCGAATGGGGCCGACCGCTTCTGATTTCGTGGTTCGCGAATTCGACGCCCGTGATGCATCGGTTTGTTCAACGCGCGTTTCCTTTTTCACTCGCTCAGCAGCCCCAGACGCGTTCCGGGTTTCCGCTGCGGGAGTTTGCGAACTGGACCCGCCCGCTGCGCCCCCTTCTTGAAGAGTTCGACCCTTTAGTCGCTCCGCAGCAAGCGCTCCCGCCATTCGCATTTGTTCGACCGTGAGCGCAGCGGAAGGCGACTTCTTTTTGCGAACTTGAGATTTCGCTTCTGTCGATGTCCCCGATTCCGTATCCGTCCGTTCAGAGGTCGGCGCTCCTTGCTCTGGAGTATCTGGTTTCGTTTCACGCGCGACGACCACTTCTTGCGCGCGCATTTGTCCGGCGATCGCAAAGCCACAGAGCAATGCTGTGAGAACTTTTCTCAGCATGAAAGCGCCGTGATAAACAAATTCGTTGCCATTGGCAAGCGCTTAATTATGCAGTCCGCATTATTGGAATTGCAATCAGATGATGCCGCGAATCAGCAGCACCAATAATCCGATCCCGAACACAATCCGATAAAGAGCGAACGGGACAAAGCCGCGGGAGCGCACCCAATGCATAAACCAGGCGACCACTCCCAGCGCCACAAAAAATGAAACCACAAATCCAATTACTAGCACGACCCATTCGTGATCATTCATCGTCAGCGGTGCGATATTCGTCTCGTGGTGATGGGGCATCACCGTTTTTGCAAAATCATATCCAGTGGCCACGAACATCGTGGGCATCGACAAAAAAAAAGAAAATTCGAGCGCGGCCGGACGCGACATTCCCACTACCTGTCCGGCTGCGATTGTGGACATCGAGCGGGATGTGCCCGGGAAAATAGCGGAAAGGATTTGCGCGGCGCCAATCCAAACTGCTTGTAGCAGGCTCATTTCTTCCATGTGCGTAGTGCGCGGCCGCCTGAAAACGACGTCAACGATCCACATGATGATTCCACCAATGAGGAGCGCCCAGGCCATAACCCAGAGGTTTTCCAGGTTTTTGCCGATCTGTTTGGTTAAGGCCCACGCCGGAATCGCAGTAACAACAAATGCAATCAGCGTGAGGCTCAATGGATGCGTGAAAATCGTGCGATCGCCGCGTTCGCCTCTTGGGAAAGTGCGAAGAAATGTAAGAATGCGCTCGCGAAAATAGACCGGTAGCGCCAGAATCGCGCCAAGCTGGATGACGATCGTATACATTTTCCAGAAACCGTCATGAAGATCGATACGCAGCAGCGCTTCGCAGATGCGCAGATGCGCGGTTGAGCTTACAGGAAGAAATTCGGTCAGCCCTTCGACAATTCCGAGAAAGATCGACAAAAAATATTCGTACATGAGTTGAACCGTTAAATCGTTACATGGTTACATGGTTACAATGGAGTGGTATGTGCAGTTATTGGCAAATAGGCTCCCTTTTTTAACTTTGTAACGCTTGTAACCATTTAACGGCGTGAGCGCTCCCGCGCTCACAGCGCCTCCATCCCGCGTTCATCCGTTCGGATACGCACCGCCTCTTCCACTTGCGCAACGAAGATCTTTCCATCCCCGATCTTCCCCGTCTTCGCCGCGCGCAAGATCGCTTCGACCGCGCGCTGCGCACGATCGTCTGGAACAACCATCTCGAATTTTATTTTCGGCAGAAAATCGACCGTGTACTCGGTGCCGCGATAAATTTCGCTGTGACCCTTCTGGCGACCAAAGCCTCTTACCTCACTGAGAGTCATTCCTTCCACGCCCGCTGCCATGAGTGCTTCTTTGACCGGCTCAGTTTTAAAAGGCTTGACGATCGCCTCGATTTTTTTCACCGCGCCAAACTAGCTGCGCGCTCGAAAACGTAAATGGATAATTCGTTGAATCGCCCATAACCCTGGGCACGCTCCAATCTCTTTGGCCTTCCAGCTTCTCCAGGACAAGCTCTGTATCGAGATTTCGCGCGATCCATGCGACTGCGGGCGCAATTTTGCGCGTCACAAAGAAAAGAATATGCCAACAGGCAAACGTCAGATTTTGCGTCCGAATTTTTTCTCCAGCTCGGCGAGCGAAATCTGGATCATCGTCGGCCGCCCATGCGGGCAGCAGTAAGGCAGATCGCAATCCAGCAAATCCCGAATCAATTTTTCAACTTCGGGATAACGCAGCGGATCATTGGCTTTAACCGCGTGGCGGCAAACGGTCTTGGCGATCATCTCTTCGCCCAATCGCATTGGCGAACTGGTGTTGCTCGCGCTCTTGAGATCGTCGATCACTTTGCGCATAAACTGCGCCGGATCTGAGACGTTCAAAAAAGCCGGAAGACTGTCGATCTTGAATGTACTTGGGCCGAAGCTCTCAATTCCTATTCCCATTTTTTGCAAGATCGACATGTTGCGCTCGATCCAATCCGCATCGCGTGGTGGCAGATCGAAAGTGTGAGGGAGCAGCAACTTTTGCGCTGGAACTCCCTGCTCTTCCATTCTTCGCCGCAATTCTTCGAAGAGGATTCGCTCGTGCGCCGCGTGCTGATCGACGAGCACGAGCCCGTTCGCATTTTCCATCAAGACATAGAGCTTGTTCAGCACGCCGATGATTTGGAATTGCTGAGGCGCGGCTTTGGCAGGCGGAATTGTTTGCAGTGCATGGTCAGGATCACCCTGCGCCTGCGGGGCTAGAGCGCTCGGGAGGACAGGCGGCGCGGGAGCAAACTCAGCACGTCTGTGGGTGCCATCGCCAAAGCCGGGCGCGAAGTGGGAAAGCTCACGATGAGGAGCTTCGGGAATCTTTGCTTCCGTTTCGACCGGCTCCGGCTCGATGTGTGGTGCGCGAAATTTTTGCTGCCACTCCGCCCGGCCGCGTTCCAAGGTTTCCTGAACACAGCGAACGATCGCTTCACGCACTCCGGTTGGATCGCGGAAGCGCACCTCGCGTTTTGCCGGGTGAACGTTTACATCCACCGCCGCGGGATCGAGATCGAGGAAAAGGAATGTGACGGGATACCGCCCTTTCATGAGGGCCGTGTGATAGCCCTCGCGGATTGCGACAGTGATGAGGCCGCTTTCGATTGCACGGCCATTTACAAAAACGAGCTGTTGCGCGCGGGTCTGCCTGCTCAGACCCGCTTGCCCGATGAACCCGCTGATTTGGATTTTCCGCGAAGTGGGACCATTCAACTGAATAAGGCGCTCCAACAGTTCGACGCCGTATAAATCACGAATCCGCTCATTAAGCGTTGTCGCCGCCGGTAATTGGAACATCAGGCGGTCGTCTCGTAGCAGTGTAAAAGCAATTTGAGGATGGCCAATCGCCTGCAGATGAATCTGGTGTTCGATATTGCGGCTTTCCGTGTTTTCAGAACGGAGAAATTTTCGGCGCGCGGGCAGATTATAAAAAAGCGAGCGCACCTCGACTTGCGTTCCCGGCGCTTCGCCGCCATCGCGCACGATGTCGATTTTGCCGCCATTCACGATGATTTCCGTTCCGGCGATCGCTTTTGGCTCGCGTGTAGTTAATCGAAATCGCGAAACACTGGCGATGCTTGGTAATGCTTCGCCGCGAAATCCCAGCGTGCCGATAGCTTGAAGATCGGAGGCAGAACGAATCTTGCTCGTGGCATGACGCTCGAGTGAAAGCAGCGCGTCATCACGATCCATTCCGCACCCGTCATCGCTCACGCGAACGAGCGAAATTCCGCCTCGGCGAATCATGATCTCGATCTTGCGAGCCCCGGCGTCGATGCTGTTCTCGATTAGCTCCTTCACGACGGAAGCGGGCCGCTCCACGACTTCGCCGGCCGCCACCTGGCTGGCGACGGTGTCTGGCAGCAATCGAATCCGGCTCATGCGATTCTGAACTTTAGTTTTCGGCCCACGAATTGCGACGAAAAATACTAACGGCGACAGCGACCGCCGCCTTTTGACTTGAGGTAGCCACCGCCGTATTTTGGAGACGGATGATTAACGTCACCGACAACGCTGTTCGTCAGCTCCGAAGTTTGCTCGCAGCGGAAGCGAAAAATTCCCGGAAAGGCCTGCGGGTGCAGATTGCAAAAGGCGGCTGTTCGGGTCTGCAATACGAGATGGCGCTCGATGAAAAAAAGGACGGCGACGCTGTGGTGGAGCGCGATGGAATGCAATTTCTCGTCGATGACGAGAGTATCCCATACTTGCGTGGCGCTACCCTGGATTTTCGCGATGGTTTAACCGGCGCCGGTTTTCACATCGTCAATCCAAATGCGTCGCGAACGTGCGGATGCGGTTCGTCGTTTGAAACGCCGCGGCCAGCTTGAAACCGGAGAATTTTCTCGCGTTTACGTGATGGACTATGGTGCTTTCCCCTACGAAGAGCCGTACGCTCGTCCGCGGCACCGGGTGAATTATTTTGTCTGGACGGTTGCCATTCTCCTCTTAACCGGCTTCGCTCTGGCAGCGTGGCTCGGCAGTTTTTACATTTTCGATCAACCAGAGCGCCCGGATAGTTACCGGATCTTACAAAGACTGCACAAAATTGATCCGCTGAAGCGCTTCGAGCTGACCGCCGCGCCGGTCGGCGAATTTCTGACCGCAAAGCAGCTATACGATCGCTATGTCGGGATGGGCAGCGCAGAATTAGCCAGGACCAATGCTGAGTTGATGCGCAACTACATTCGAAATTATCAGCAGGTCCGCGGTTTGGTGCCGTACGTGGTGGGCAGATATACGATCGTGGCGGCGCGTGAACTGGGACCTGAGGATGTGTTTAGCTCGGGGATGGTCGCCCTAACGACCGCCGTCGATAGCGGCGAATTGCTCATGGAGCACCTCTACCCGGCAAACCCGGAGGTCCTGCCGCTAATGAAGCAGACACTTAAGGATGGTTTGGAAGTGAAACTAGAGCGCACACATGATATTTCCGCCGTGATTCATGCAGAGCGATTGGCGGATGGCCGCATCATGATTACAGCTGTCCCATTGCTTTACGGGAGTTACACAGTCACGCGCGGCCTTGGAACTTTCCGCCTTGAGCCACCGCCTACTCTCAACCTTGCCGCAGGCTGGCCACTATTTAAGGCAGAAGAACGCACCACAATTGAACAAAAGATTGCAACGGCGCAGGGCGGTTCGGTTCCAATACCTGGATTGAACTCCAGCGCTACACCTCCACCCGCGGACAATCAGCTCGTGCGAGTCGAACAAGCCAGGCCTGTTGAGCCGCCGGCGATAACACCCATTCGGGCAAAAGGTGAAAAGCTCGCAAAGGCCACGCCGCCGCCCAAGGGCCGTAAAGGGGCCAAGAAACAGAAGCTCGAATCTCCAGCCCCTGCAGTTAGTCCTGCGCGGCCGGCCATCGCTCAAAAACCGAGCGTGCCAACTTCTACTCCGATTACAGTTGCCTCAGCGCCGACGCCGCCAAAAGTTCCTGCTGCCACACCGGCGCCAGTGGCCGCTGCTGCACCTACAGTCGCCGCTACCCAGACTACCCAAGCCGCATTGATGCCAACCACAACGCCGGTTCCAGTTCTGCCAGCGCAGCCTGTTCCGGCCGATTCTTCCCAGGTAGCTCTGGCGTCAAACGCAGGCGGCGGCAGTTGGAAAACTTTTCCGGCCGGGAAAATGCCGCTCGGGCGGCTTATCGGGACAGGTGATTTGCGAGATGTGGTCGAACGCGGGCTCGCCGGCGAACGCGTTTATTTGAAAGGACAATTCATGGTGAATTTCTCTGATGCCAATCGTGCCGTCCTGCGTCCACGCACGAAGTTAACAGACAAAGTGCTTCATTTTGGTGCGGGCTCCTCCACCCGGATCATCGTTGAATTCCCAGCCGGGTACACGCCACCGCGCCAAGGCACGGAAGTAAGCCGCGATGAGATGCGGCCCTACGAGATCACCGAAGTGCGCAAACAGGAAGACGGGCAGCTCAACGTCTTTGTCCGCGAAATAATGCAGCCGAATTAGATGCTGTAGCCACGCCCCTGTGGGGCGTCACAACCACGGACTTTACTCGGAGCGCGATCGCAGAATCAATTTACCGTCCCGGATTTCGATCCTGCCAATATCGTAACCGTTCCGGTAGTCCGCGAGATAATCTCGCAGCCGCCTGGAATGGTATTTCCAATTCAAAAGATCCTGCGGCACCGGCTCACCGTTCACAACGATCCAGTTCAACTGCGGATTTTCCAGCGATTCCGCTCCCTTTAATTCGATCGTGACATCGCCGTTAAAATAATAACCGGATCGGCCGATCAATTCTCCAAGCGGAACACTCGTCTGAAGACGCATGCGATTCTCCTCAATGGAAACAAAAATTTTGCCGCGCGCGTCCTGGTTAGTGGCGATTAAACTATTGATGTCATCCGCCGTCAGTTCGATTTGAGCTGGCTGACCTGCGCGCGCTTTCTGTTCGAACTCCTGACACCGTTCTTGGGTCAATTGAACTTGCTGATCTGAAGCGGTGAATTCAGGAACGGTCGCCGGCGCTTCGGCAATCGAATGCGTCTTCGCCAGCCAATAAGTACCGTGCACTATCGCGGAGTGCCGCTGAAATCCCCAATACACGCCGGCAAAACACGCGATCGCCAGCACAATCCCAAAGCCTACGAGGATAAGGCAGCCCCGGGCGAAACAGCCCAATCCTTTTCTTGGCGGCGGCGCCTCGACCCAGCCATTCATGCGCTCGGGCGCGACTGCTCTCCGATCTTTGTTTGCGCTTCCATCAACTTGTCATAGAGCGCGCTCAGCGCTTCCGAGAGCATTCGTGCGCCCGCCAGGATCGGCATGAAATTGGTGTCACCGCTCCAGCGGGGCACGATGTGGATGTGCAGATAATCGACAATGCCCGCTCCCGCGCATTCGCCAAGATTCAAACCGACGTTGAAACCCTGCGCTTTTGTCGCGGCGCGCAGAAGCGCTTGCGCATGCGCGACTAAATTCCAAAGCTCGACGATTTCGTTTTCACCGAGCGAAGAAATATCGGCCGTTTTACGATATGGCACCGCCATCAAATGACCGACCGAGTACGGATAACGGTTCATCATTAAGAACGCGTTTTTGCGCCGCGTGATCACTAAATGCGCGGCGTCATCGCTCGCGCGAGCTGCCGCCTCGAGAAAATCGGTGTTCGGTTTTTCCCGCTCGAAGTATTCAACCCGCCATGGGCACCAGAGCGTTTCCAGTTCTTTTTTCGGAAATTCCATCGGCATTTAACAGTGGTTTTTCTGTAGGGGAAGCTGTCAGCTTCCCGTTTGGCGAGAGTAAAATCATGCGCAGGAAAGTCGAGCCAGCATTTCTATCCGCTCCTGTTGTCATTCCGAGCGGAGTCGAGGAACCTCTCACTGTTCTCTTCGTCTCAGCTTCGCGCCTTGCGTGAAGTCGCGCACATGCTCAAGCAATTCAGGCTTGTTCGATTGACCCGACCCGGATAATGAAGAATTCATGCTTTCCTTTTATCGAGACATTCTCCTGGGTGAACGCCGAAATAGGCGAAACAAACTTTCGTCTAATCGTAGTTAGGCCTATTTCACCTCCATGCCGCAGCGCACGCCCAAAGGTTTGACTCGAATTGAGATTCCGGCAAAGAACACGTTCGGCTACATGGTACGCCTTAGCCGAGGTGGCCGGAGAGTGCATGAGTTCTTCGCAGATGCCAAGCATGGCGGAAAGCAAGGCGCCGAAGCAGCGGCACGGAGCGGCTACGCTAAGCTCTCGGCCGCCGCTCCGCCGGTGGACAGCGGACATCGTGGCGTCCTCACGCGGCGCAACACGTCAGGCAAAGTCGGTGTTCGCATCTCAGTCGGCTACGGAAGGCCCGGTTCAGATGCGGAGTATTACGCGTATGAAGCTTTCTGGACAGACAAGCGCCGAAGATACCGGACCATCGGATTCTCGTGGAACAAGTTCGGGGAAAAAACCACTTATGATCTCGCGGCGATTGCCCGCGATCATGAGACTACAGACCGGTCGGACATCTACTCACTTTATGCGAAGCGCACTGGAAGGCGGATTGTTGATGAACGCGTGGAGAGCAGCTGAACCAAGGCCTAACCAAGCGATGTAGCAAACCGCGGACCGTCCTTATGCCTAACTCTTTTAGTTTGCGAACGTCACTTGTAAATTCGCGCGGTCGCTGATCTTGTGTCTCGTTAGGTCGTCTCGCCCGTCCGATGGACAGCGGATCACAGCTTGCTAGGAGAAGGGGCTTATGAACATTGCCGGACTTCGTTCGATTGGCTCCGCGGTGCTGCTTGTTTTGCTCGCCGGAGCTGGCTGCAATCGGCCCAAACGAGCGTCGTCAGAGTCGAGCGCCGCGCCGACACCCCAGGCGGTTCGCGCGAGCATCACTGCGCACGCGCCAGATGCATTCTACGATCCGCCGTCGGACCTGTCGCGCCAGCCTGGCGCATTACTGCGGAGCGAGCCGCTCAAAGACGTGATACTGCCAGCCGGCATGCGAGGCTGGCGCATCCTTTATGCAACCACTGTGGACGACAGCACGCCAGCGACGGCGGTCGCGACAGTGTTCGCGCAGACCGATCCTCTCGCAGGCCCACGTCCTGTCATCACGTGGGAGCACGGCACGACGGGCTTGCTGCAGAAATGCATGCCGTCGCTTGTGTCGGCGCCGACCGAGGGCATCCCCGGGCGCGACCGGATAGTGATGGCTGGCTGGGTCATGGTGGCGACAGACTACTCCTTCGCAGAGAAGGGTGGCCCGCATCCGTACCTGATCGGCGAAGGCGAAGCGCGTGCGGCGCTCGATTCGGTCCGTGCCGCGCGGCAGATGTCCGAGCTTACGCTCGACGAACGCATGGTGGTGTGGGGTCACT
>WNGL01002442.1_pt1 | contig 22530 bp, 22 predicted proteins | sample 5400591 | NCBI WGS metagenome assembly WNGL01 (sample SAMN13153377, study PRJNA577476) | soil metagenome | isolation source: 80 cm soil or saprolite under Garry oak tree replicate 1 | place: USA:California | collected 2016-06-15 | reverse complement strand
CTTGAGAACTTTGAATAATCCGCTTCTTCCCCGTTGGTTGTTCACTCACTTTCGCAGCAGAAGAGTTGCCTTTGGCCGATTTTTCCCATAACCGAAATCCGCCTCGAAACGCATTGTCGTTGTCGCCGGCCTGAGTGCCAGCCGGTAGCGCCTCCAGTTTCTTTGCGTTTCCGCCGCCCAGGACGACTTCATCGGGTTCGAGTGCTGCGATGAGGGGCTTCACCACGTCAGCGACGTGCCGTTGCCATTTTTTCTTTCCGTGCTCCTCCAATCCACGGACCCAAACGTAATCTTCGAACGTCGTGCGCTTGTAAGGAAGATGTCCCAGTTCCATTCCCGCCTTTTCATCCATTTGGCTCTCGGATAGCGTCCTGCATGTGTGGTTCCACGTTCGCGTCCATGATGAGACTCTACCGGTCGAGTTCGATTTCGGCAGCCATGCAGATATTGGCAGGCTCCGTTGCTGGAGTCAGCATTCCAACCCGCAGGCCCATGAAAGTGTGGCCGATGCTCTCGAATATGCCCGCTATGCTGCCAAACGGTGGCGGTCTTACCGGAAGGAAGGCCGGACCCTGAGCAGTGCTGATGAACTGCGCGAAGCGGTTGAGCGACAGCCGCGGGGTGAATTTGTGTTCGTCCTGGTTGCCCGCGCAAGGTGGCATTCTTCTTCTCCGCTACTGGGGTTCTGCTTCTGCCGTCGCACCTGGTGCCATCACATCGTGGTAGATCTTGCCGCCGTGCATCCGGATGCCATCACGGTCGCGGGCGGGGAAGTGCGGGGCGTCGGAACGGGCATGTTTTATTCGCTTGTAAAGGCGGCCGGCGAATTGGGCGTCCAAACCGTGTGGGGCGAGGCGACGGAGAACTCCGCGCCATTTTATCAAAAGCTGCTGGGCGTACCGCAAGTGACAGACCACTTCTTCATCACTGGCGAAATCTTCCAACATTGCTTGCGCGGATTTGCCAATCTTCCAGGCAAAGCTTGAATTCCTTGGGCAACTGTGAGAAACTTTCGTCATGAAGAAGAACGGCCCTAAACTGCTAACATGGGAGGAGATGCTGAGGGTTGAAGAGGAACACCCATTCTCTGCGGGCAACCTTCGGAGCTTGCGTATGGGTGGTTTTCGCGTTCGTTCTGAGCGCCGCCGCTCACGCGCTATACGCTCAAAATCAAAGGGTTCCCGCACGGCTAAACCACGGTTATGAGCAAGAGTAATCCCACATTGCTGGATCGGGAGCCGCAAGAGGCCCCGGGCACAGGCTTCGCTACCAGCCCCAGTATATCACCATGATAAAGCCGACCTCTTGCAGGGCAACGGCACGACTGGTGGTCTGGCATGACCAATTCAAAACCTCGGCCCTGGCCAACAAAGCGGGAACAGGAGCGAACAGAGGAAACGGAGACCGAAGAAACTTCTCTGTTCTCTCGGTTTCCTCCTGTTCAAATCCGGGGATTCTCGGCATCGTCGGCCCCGAAGACAACGACATCAGCACGCTCAAGTCCGAAATCACCGGCGAAGACAAAAAAGGCGGCGTGGTGGAAATAGACTTCAACCTGGCCAACAGCGAAGGCGTCAACATGAACCCCGAAACCTTTCGGGGCTACAGCCGCCGCGACGGCGACACCGACTTCAAGTTCCTGGCTTGCCGCGCCGGAGTCGGACGAAGGCAGGCTCGCGACACTTCGCTTTTCGCGCCGTAGTCGGGCGAAGGCGGAAGTCAGCCAATTCAGCGACGAAATCACCGTGAATTGCGCGCCGTTGGTGTCAATTGCCGCCAGTTATGAAGCCAACACCTGAGCAGATCAAGGGGGCGCTCCCACACGTCCATTATGAGATTGAGAGCCTGCTCCTCACGCCGAAATACGACGAGTCGGACAAGGCGCTGGAGGAATCGGTTTACTTCCGGAAAATGGCGCACTGTCCTGTGCTGCATGATTTCTTCACGACGTCGGGCCTAGATCGCAGGGATGACGATATTCTATGTGAGGACTTTGGTTTTCCTGCCCAAGCCCTGTACGGTAACGATGCAAAGTCCCTGCTCGCTCGCTTTAATAAGGACCTCTTCCATCTCACTTACGCGCGATTGGAGAGGACGCCAGCGACGAAACCTTGGCCAATGGGCTTGCTCTTTCCCCCAGTTTGCAAACGCTCGCACATGTTCATCGCACATGTTCTCAAGAGCCCCTCTCTTAGAATCGCCGATGCAGAGATGAAGTGCTGGACAGGCTACGCCAGCTTCGGTTCAGTTCTCCAAGCCTCAGTCTGCTGATCCCTTCGAAGAAACTTTCCACGCCGTGGAAAGAAATTTCAGCGGTCACGTTCTCCGGCGCCACTGGGAGAGCTGATTATCTGAAAGGCTCGGGTGGATTGGACTTTGCATCACGGCTTTCTTTTCGTAGATATTGCTGCCCGCTTTTGCGGGCGCGGCAATGAAACCCGAAATCGAGATCTACGATACGACCCTGCGTGACGGCAGCCAGGGTGAAGGGGTGAATTTTTCGGTGACGGACAAACTCCGCATCGCAGACAAGCTGGATGCGTTCGGGATTCATTATATTGAAGGCGGCTGGCCGGGTTCCAATCCGAAGGACATGGAATTTTTCGAGGAGGCCAAACGAAAGAAGTTTAAGAATGCGCGTCTCGCGGCTTTCGGGTCCACCCGCCGCAAAGGGGTCGCAGTCCAGGATGACCAGCAAGTGCGACTGCTGCTGGAGGCTGGGACGCCGGTGGTAACAATCGTCGGCAAGACGTGGTTGCTGCACGTCAAGGAAGTCTTGCGCGCGACGCCCGAGGAGAACCTGGCCATGATCGGTGAGACGATTCGTTTTCTAAAAGACCATCGCAAATTCGTCATCTACGACGCCGAACATAGTTTCGACGGCTTCAACGACGACCCGGATTACGCGCTGGCCACCTGGCTGGCGGCTGAGAAAGCCGGCGCGGGCTTCGTCGTGTTGTGCGACAGCAACGGTGGTCGTCTGCCAAACGAGATCCGGCGCGTCACATCGTTGGCTCAGAGCAAGTTGAACACCGGGCTCGGTATTCACACCCACGACGACATCGGACTGGGCGTGGCCAACGCGCTGGCTGCGCTCGAAGCCGGTGCGACGCAGGTCCAGGGGACCATCAACGGTTACGGCGAACGCACTGGCAACTGCAATCTGATCAGCGTGATCCCGAACGTGGCGTTAAAGCTCAAAAGGTCTTGTGTGCCGGCCGGTTCGTTGCGGAAATTGAAGGAGCTCTCTCAGTTCGTGGATGAGATCGCCAACATCCGCCACAACCCTCGTTTGCCGTGGGTCGGCTCGGCGGCCTTTTCACATAAGGGCGGCCAGCACGTGAACGCCGTGCAAAAGCTTACGCGCACTTACGAACACATTGATCCGGCCAGAATCGGCAACGTCCGCCGTGTGCTCATCAGCGATCTTGCCGGACGCAGCAACATCGTCATCAAGGCCCAGGAGCTGGGCTTCAAAATCAACAACGACCAGCCCGAGCTGAAGGAAATCCTGGGCCGGATTAAGAAACTGGAACACGAAGGCTACGAATTCGAGGCGGCCGAAGGCTCGCTGGCGTTGTTGATCCGTAAAATTCTCAAGCATGAGCAGCCGCCGTTCTCAATTGAGGGTTACCATGTCTCCATCCGCCGAGACCGCTCGATCTGGGTCTGCCAGGCGAGTGTCAAAGTTCTCGTTGACGGCCAAACCGAACACACCATTGCCGAGGGCGATGGCCCGATCAACGCGCTGGACCAGGCCTTGCGCGCAGCGTTGGTGAAGTTTTACCCGCAACTCAAGAAAATCCATCTCACAGATTACAAAGTGCGCATCCTCGATTCCACCGCAGGGACCGGCGCCCGGACACGCGTGTTAATCGAGTCCACCGACGGCAAACAACAATGGGGCACCGTTGGGGTGCACGACAACATCATCGAAGCGAGCCTGCAGGCGCTGGTGGACAGCATCGAGTATGCCTTGATGCGCAGTTAAGCGCGCTTGCGTCGTCACGTTGAAGCTGGCAAATTGCTCGCATGACGGTCGCTCTGAAAGAGAAGGCTGATGAGCTAGTGGCGAAACTCACGCCGGACCAACGAGTCGAGCTGGCCGACCTGCTTTACGCCAGCGTCCCGCGCGAGTACCAGAAGGAGATGGATCAGGCGTGGGAGCGGGAGATTGACCGCCGCCTGGATGAATATGAAACAGGCAAAGTCAAACCCATTCGCTCCGAAAAGGTTCATGCTGCGGTTCGCCGCCGACTGAATGAAATCAAGGCCGGTCGAATATCTTCCCGGCGCGCGGCTTGATGTCGAGGAATCCGCCGTCTGGTATGAACGACAACAACCCGGCGTGGGCGACCGATTCCAAGCGGCTGTGGCTCTGACGGAGCGCAAACTCCAAAGGCATCCGTTGCTCGGCACCCCGCACCGGCGGAATACCCGAAAGTGGCGCGTGACTCGATTTCCACACAGCATCATTTACCGAGAGGAATCTGGCCGCATCCTCATCGTCGCCGTCGCCCATGCAAAGCGGCGGGGCGATTACTGGGATTACCGCGTAAATTGAGGTCCGCTGCAGCCTCAGATCGTATGTCTCAAGTCCCCAAAGCCTACGAACCCCGAGCCGTCGAGGAAAAGTGGTATCAATTCTGGCTCGACCAGAAGTGTTTCGTGGCCGACCCGCACTCCCCAAGGCCGGCATATTCGGTTGTCATCCCGCCGCCGAACATCACCGGCATGCTCCACATGGGACACGTGCTTAACGTTACAATCCAGGATGTCCTTGCCCGCAAGGCGCGAATGGAAGGAAAGGAAGTCCTCTGGCTGCCGGGGACCGACCACGCCAGCATTGCCACCCACGCCGCGCTTGAAAAGGAGCTCCGCAAACAGCGAATAATGAAGCATCGCCAAGAGCTCGGCCGCGAGAAGTTCCTCGAACACGCCTGGGCCTGGAAAGAAAAGCAAGGCGGCATCATCATTCAGCAGCTCAAGAAACTCGGCTGTTCTTGCGATTGGACTCGCGAACGATTCACCATGGACCCGGCGTATTCACACTGCGTGCAGAAGGTTTTTGTGGACCTTTACCGAAAGGGCCTCATCTACCGGGGCAAACGCATGGTTAACTGGGACCCCGCCGCGCGCACCGCGCTCTCTGACGAGGAAGTTGAGATGATCGAAGAGAAAGGCCAGCTTTGGCATCTCAAGTACCCGCTGCTGGACGGCGCTGGCCAGCCACGAGCGGACGAATTCGTTGTCGTGGCCACCACCCGCCCGGAGACCATGCTTGGCGATGAAGCGGTGGCGGTGAATCCAAACGATCCGCGATATACCATGCACGTTGGCCGGAGTTGCCTGTTGCCGTTGCAAAACAAACCCATTCCTATCATTGCCGATGAGTTTGTGGACCCAAAATTCGGGACAGGTTGCGTCAAAATCACGCCGGCGCACGATCCCAATGACTACCAGATGGCGCTGCGCCACAACCTGCCGTTGACAATTGTCATCGGCCCTGAGGGCCTGATGACCAAACAAGCTGGAGAAGGCTTCGAGGACCTGGATCGCATGGAAGCACGCCAGGCTGTGATCGAGGAACTCACCGAGCAAGGGCTGCTGGTCAAGGTAGAGGACTTTGTCCACAACGTCGGCTACAGCCAGCGCAGCCATGTGCCGATCGAGCCTTACTTGAGTGAGCAATGGTTCTTGAAATATCCGAGCCTGGAACCCTCCACCAAAGCGGTGGAGGAACGCCGCATCGCATTTCATCCGGAACGGTGGACCAAGACCTACTCGCACTGGATGCAGAACATCAGAGACTGGTGCATCAGCCGGCAGCTTTGGTGGGGCCATCGAATTCCGGTGTGGCACAAGCGAGTTCTCCTTACTGAAAAAAACTGGACTGAAGAACTGCTGGCCTGGGGCTGGGACTCCTTCATCAGCGGAGATTGGGAAAAAGCTGCGAAGGAGAACCTGGCTGAGACCTCATTTGTCCGCATCCTCCGGGTATCAGATGGCAAGGAACTCAACCCAGCAACCGATGCGCTAATGCCTGTGGTTGCCGAGACCGAGGGAGAATACGACATCTACGTTGCGACGACTTCCGAAGGCCTGGCCAGGATTCTCGCGGGTTGCCACTTCACCGAAGATCCCGATGTCCTGGACACCTGGTTCAGCTCCTGGCTTTGGCCCTTCGCCACGATGGGTTGGCCGGAGCGCACTGAGACCCTGAAAAAGTTTTACCCGACTACAGACCTGGTTACCGCTCCGGACATCATTTTCTTCTGGGTGGCGCGAATGATTATGGCCGGCTACGAGTTCATGGGCGAGCTGCCGTTCCGCAATGTCTATTTCACGGGCATCATTCGCGACAAGCTGAACCGCAAGATGAGCAAGAGCCTGGGCAACTCCCCCGACCCGCTCGATCTGATCGCCAAGTATGGGGCGGACGCGCTTCGCTTCGGCACCATGCGCAGCGCGCCGTTGGGCCAGGACGTGCTGTTCGACGAAAAGGACGTCGAGTTGGGACGCAACTTCTGCAACAAACTCTGGAACGCCTGCCGCTTTCGCCAAATGCACGGCGGCCAGGTGCAGGGCGAAATTGACCGGCTGCTCCTCACCACCGATGACAAATGGGTTTTGCTCAAGCTCGACCAGGCCATCCGCGAAATCACCTATGCCTTCGCCGAGTACCGCTTCAACGAAGCGACGCAAACGCTCTACCGTTTTTTCTGGAGCGAGTATTGCGATTGGTACGTTGAAGCCAGCAAGGCCGTTCTTGGCGGAGGTGGCGGTCGAGGGAGCGACGCTCACGTTTCTGCTGCGCAGGAAAAAAACTGCGCGAACGCAATGGCGGTGATCGATTTCGTCCTCTCCCACACCCTCCGCTTGTTCCACCCTTTCCTGCCCTTTATCACGGAGGAACTCTGGCAGTGCATGGGTTATCAGAAGGACATGCCGGAAAATCAAGGCGGGAAAACCATCATGTTCGCCCCGTGGCCCAAACCGCTGGACGAGGATTTCCGCGGCCACTACGGCCTGGATGCCTGCTACCTGGACATGGCCAACGCCAGGTATGAGCTGGTCACCCAGGGGCGCAACTTGCGCCGCGAAGCCGGCATCCCGGCCTCCAAGAAAGTCAAATACGTCCTCAAACCGGCCGGCGCGCTATCAGCCCACGATCTGGAAGTGATAAAGTTGTTGCTCCATGCCGAAGGGTTGCAAATTGCTCCCGATTACCAACCCGGGAAAGCCACACCGACTGTCCATTCAGAGTTGGGCGAGCTTTATCTGCCGCTCGAAGGGGTCATTGATGTCGCTGTCGAGAAAGCGCGGCTCAAGAAGGAATTGGAAAAAACCCAAGTCGAAGTCACAAAATTAGAGGAGCGGTTGAGCAACCCGCAGTTCGTGCAAAGGGCTCCGCCCAACGTCTTGGAGGAACATCGAACGCGGCTGGCCGAATGGCAGGTGAAACGCGATCGACTTCTGGCGGAATCGGACGCACTCGAAGGTTGATTCCTCTTGCAGCGGCAGGCATGGTTGGACGGTTATGAAGCAATTGCTCCTCGCCGCCCTCGGGCTGTGGATGATCGCGCAACCAAACGGCCTGGCTCAACAGGATGTGATTCAGCGTGTGAACCAACTCGAACAGACAGGCCAATTCAAGCAAGCCGCTGGAGTGCTGGAGACTGCTCTGCAGAGGAAATCCCTGACTTCAGCGGAGCGAAAGAACCTGGAGTTCGAATTGGACCGGCTTGAGCGGATCAAAAAGGATTTTCCCTATACCAGGGACCAACTGTTTTCTGAATTAAAAGGGACGGTCAAGGGCCTCACCAGCGAAGAATTCGGGCGTTGGGTTGGCGAAGGCCGCTTCGACAGCCGCGAGATTGATGGCCGGCGCTATTTCATGACTTCCAGCTTCAGCAACCTTTTTTTCCGCTACCCGGAGCTCAACCCGCGCCGCATCTCGCCGAAGGAGACTGCGGAGCTCGAAAAAACTATCTGGAAAACCTGCGCCGCCATCAAGCAGGCCGCGTTGGCAGAGCACAGACCTTACGTTCTGCCCAGGCGATTTCACGTCACTATGACTGTGACTGCGGCCTCCAATGCGGCTCCCGCAGGCGAAACCATCCGCGCCTGGCTGCCAGTCCCGCGCCGGTATCCGTTTCAGGGAGATTTCCAGTTGATTTCATCTTCTTCGCCAGTGAAGGAGTTGCAGGACGAGCAAAGCTCGGTTCGCTGCGTCTATCTCGAACAGACGGCCAGAAAGAAGAAACCTACGGACTTCACGATCGATTACCATTACACCACTCACGGTGTCTGGTTTGACGTGCGGCCAGAGCAGGCCACCGCCAGCGACCCAAACGATTCAGCCCTCCAACCGTTCATCCGCGAAGCGCCGCACGTCGTCTTCACGCCGGACATTCGGGCGCTCTCGCGGGAAATTGCCGGGGACGAACCCAATCCATATCTGAAAGCGAGAAAGTTTTACGATTGGATTGCCGGCCAGATCAAATATAGCTACGCCATCGAGTACTCTACCATCCGGAACATCAGCGATTATTGCCGCAGGAATGGATATGGTGATTGCGGCCAGGAAGCCCTGCTCTTCATTACCCTCTGCCGCCTCAATGGCATCCCCGCCCGCTGGCAATCGGGCTGGAACATGTTCCCCGGTGCCAAGACTATCCACGACTGGTCGGAAATCTACGTTGCGCCCTACGGATGGCTGCCGGTGGACCCTTACATGGGGATTTACGCCATGCGTTACGCGAACACCCTCAACCCTGAACAAAGGCGGGAGATCCGCGATTTCTATTTTGGCGGTTTGGACCAATACCGCATGGCCGCAAACTCCGATCACAGTCAGGCGCTTTCTCCCCCCAAGGACTCAATGCGTTCCGACGATGTGGACTTCCAGCGCGGCGAACTCGAATGGCGCGGTCACAACATTTACTTCGACCAATACTCCTGGGACTTGAAGTATGAGGAGATAGGACTTCCCATCGTCCAATGACGCCGCAACGGTCGTCATTTAATGGCTCGGGAAATCGGCCCGACAAATGGACTTGAGGAAAGCAGAAACCGCCGCAGTCCGCGCTGCGCGAGCCGTTGGGGTGTTGATGCGCCGGCATTTGGCAACTGCCAAACGAACCAGCCTGGTCACGCAACACGATATTAAGTTGGAACTTGACGTTCGCTCTCAGCATTTGATTGAACGAACGTTGGGCGCGGCTTTGCCTCAGGTCTCGGTTCTGGGGGAAGAAGGAATGAAGGGAAAGGTGGATGCAGAATACCGCTGGGTGGTGGACCCCATTGATGGCACCGTCAACTTCGCCTATGGCATCCCGCACGCCTGCATTTCGATTGCCCTGCAACAGCGGAGCACTCACCCCGGCGCAACAACCTTTGAGGATGGTTATCAAACGCGGCTGGGGGTCGTTTACGATCCGTTCTGCAACGAGCTGTGGACTACCGTTCGCGGCCAACCTGCGCGGTTGAATGGGAAAATCATCCGCGTCAGCCGCCGGCGGAGGTTGAGCGAGGCCATCGTGTCCATCGGCTTTGCCAAGACCCACGAAAGTCTCGAAGCCACTCTGCCGTATTTTAACCAGCTCGTTCGCCGCGTCCGGAAAATTCGAATCATGGGCGCGGCGGCCCTGGCGTTGACTTATGTGGCGAGTGGCCGTTTCGATGCCTACATTGAGCGCGGCATCCGGCTTTGGGACATCGCCGCCGGCGGATTGATTGTCGAAAGCGCTGGCGGCGAGTTTTGGCAACAGCCGATTCCGGGCGAACACGCCTATCGTCTGGTCGCCAGCAACGGTTTGCTTAGGCGGCATCTGCGCGTGCCGAATTAGCATTGCCTCCGGTCGCCTGATTTGCATCCTGGTTTCATGCCTGGTTGGAAAGTTGCCGTCTGCGTCTCTTTGTTGCTCCTTGGCCTTGCTCCCAGCAAGGGAGGCACACTGGCCCAGTTCCGCACCGTTTTCGGCGATATTGAAGTGGAGTTGTACGATCAAGACAAACCGGTAACGGTGCAGAATTTCATCCGGTACGTCCAAGCCGGCAAGTACGAGAACGGGTTTGCTCACAGGTTAGTGCCTGGCTTCGTGGTGCAGGGCGGCGGATACACAGTCACCGACCGCGGCACCACGAATGCAGCAATTGTGGCCGCGCCCACCTACCCGCCGATCACCAACGAGTTCGGTATTGGCCGGCGGTTCAGCAATGTCTATGGCACCATTGCCATGGCCAAACTGGGTGGCGACACCAATTCAGCCTCCTCACAGTGGTTCTTTAATCTCGCGAACAACAGCTTCCTCGACGCGCCCGACACCAACGATTTCTTCGTAGTCTTCGGCCATGTCGTCAACGGAACCAACGTGTTGAACATTCTCAATAGTTTTCAATATTGGAACGGCACCCAGACCAGCAACTTGGTTTACAGTTGGGTGGTGCCCTTCGGAAGCCTGCCCTTGCTTTATCCAATCCTTGTTGACACCAACTTCGTCTTCCTGGACATCACCCTGCTGCAAGTGGCGGCCAAGCCGTCCCCGGGCGGACAGGAGATCTCCTGGAGCAGCGTGGCCGGCTTGACCAACATTGTCGAGTTCACGACGAACTTGCCGCCGGCGTGGATCACTCTGGCTCGGACCAATGGAACCGGCGCCAGAATGGCTATTGTGGACAGCGCTGCCGGCCCAAGCCGATTTTACCGTGTGCGCGTCGTGTACTGAAGTTAAAGCGAGAACGGCGGGTAGGGCGCGTCAGTCCTCTGCGCGCCGTTCTGTGGTCTGCAGCGGCGCGCAGAGGACTGACGCGCCCTACCCGCTGTCACTAACCGGTTACAACGGCCGCGATTAAGTCTTTCCTCCATCCCACGCAAGGGGTTCCAGCACCAGCTTCAACTTTGCCAACGCTTTGGCGCGGTGGCTCAACTGGTTTTTCACGTCTTCACCAAGTTCGGCCAAGGTTTGCTGGTATCCCATTGGCACGAACAGCGGATCGTAGCCGAATCCGCTCTGGCCTCGGGGCGCGAAACCAAGCCGGCCTTCGCAGGCGCCTTCGAACAATTCGGTGCGCAACTGGAAGTCATCGGCATTGCACATCAGTGAGGCCGCCTCTGCTCCAGGCTCAACCACGGGCGTCAGGGCCAGAACACAGCGGAAGCGAGCCGTCCGTTTCTCAAGCGGAACATCCCTGAGCAAATTCAGCAGCTTGGCGTTGTTCTCCACGTCGGAGGAATTGCCCGTGTGGCCGGCGTCCAGGGCGGCAAACCGAGCGGAGTGGACTCCAGGCGCGCCATTGAGCGCGTCAACTTCCAGTCCCGAGTCGTCAGCAAGGACAAACCCGATGCGTAACGCATTCTGGCCGCCCTCCGTAGCAGTCCTGTGGACGGCTGACCTGACACCGGATGAGGAAGCCCACTTGGCAAGTTCCACAGATTTCTTTGTCGCATTGGCCGCGAAGGTGGCGGCGTCTTCCTTCACGACCGGGGCGCGCGGGCAATTATTGAGGGTCAGATAGCCGAATTTATCTCCCAGGAGGGAGCGGATTTCTCCGGCCTTGTGCGCGTTGCGCGTGGCGACGAGCAGAGTAATCATGCGCGAACAGAGAGTAACAAGATCTTGCCGATTGAAAAACTTGCTTTTTTGGGAACAAAAGTGGTAGGGCAACGCTCTAACAATGAAAAGGAAATGCGTCTTACACTTATGAACCGTTCTGTCTTTCGATCATGCAGGTTGGGATTGGGGTTCCTGTTCTTGGCCGTGGTGCTGTCCGGGCAAGCGGCCTTGACTAACGTTAATATAACTGGGAGCTTCACATTTGATCCCTCTACCGTCGCCATCAACGTTAACGACTCGGTGAAGTGGACGTGGCAGGCCGGCCCACATTCCACAACCAGTGGGTCGTCCCCCGCCCCAAACGGTCTTTGGGACTCAGGACTGCATAGTGCCGGGTTTGCCTTTACCAACGTGTTTACGGGTTCGGGCAATTTCCCCTACTTTTGCACCGCGCATTCATTTATGATTGGCTCGGTGACAGTCTCCTCAGCCAACCAACCTCCGATGCTTGCGATCACTAACCCCGTAAGTGGTGTCACGTTCTCCGCCCCGTGGAGCGGCATGATCAAGGCCACCGCCTCCGATCCCGACCCCGGCGGCTCGGTCACCAAAGTGGAGTTTTTCACAAATTCGGTTTCAGCCGGCATCGTCACCACTGCTCCTTACAACCTGACGGTCAACAATGTCGCTGCGGGCAGTTACACCTTAACAGCGGTCGCCACGGACAATGGCGGCGCCACCAACACCTCGGCGGCGGTGACCGTTTCGGTAGTGACGCCGGTGGCCGTCGTGATCACCAACTCGCAGCGGCTGTCGGACACGCAGTTCCGGTTGACCTACGCTGCTAACGCGGGCTTGCTTTACGTGGTAGAGCGCTCCGCGCTTCTGACAAACTTTGCGGGCATCAACACCAATACCGCCGCCAGCAGCAGCGTGACATTCACTGACAGCGCGGCCGGCGGCAGCCAGAAGTTCTACCGCGTGGGGCGGCTGCCCAATCCGTGATGGCAGTGCAGCGACAATGGATCTTAGTCTGGATCATGGTCGTCGCTGGCTTGCAGGCCCGGGCGCGGCCGGGAGAGGAGCTTTGGCATTGGACAACCGGCGCCGGGATTTTATCTTCACCAGCGATCGGGCCGGATGGAACGGTCTATTTCGGAGCCGATGACGGCAATCTTTACGCGGTTTCCTCAAGTGGGAGGGGTCGCTGGCTTTTCCCCACTTATCAGATCCTGGAAGCTTCGCCGGCAATTGGGAAAGACGGCACGATCTATTTCGGCTCGACGATTGGCGTGTTCTACGCAATCAATCCCGACGGCTCGCTGCAGTGGCCTTTCTCGCCTTTGGGTGGCGGCCCTGGATCGCCAGGCCTCGGAGCCCACGGTGAGATTTATTTCGGCTCCTTTTTCGGCCAGTTTTATGCGCTCAGCCCCACCGGCACCAGCCGGTGGGCTTTTGGTTATGGCGGAAACGGGTTCTCCGCCCCCGCCATCGGCCGCGACGGCACGATTTACTTCGGTTCGATGGACGGAAACATTTACGCATTGAATGAGGACGGGAGCATGCGCTGGCAGTTTCCCACAGGCAGTTTCGTAGCGGCATCGCCCGCCATTGGTGCGGAGGGAACGATTTACGTCGGTTCGTATGATAAGAAAATCTACGCGCTGGGCAACCACGGCCAAGAAGAGTGGGATTTTGAAACAGGCGGGTACATCGTCTCCTCCGCCGTGGTCGGCGCGGACGGCGCGATTTACGCCGGCTGTTACGATCATAAGCTCTACGCGCTGAACCCGGACGGCAGCAAGCGCTGGGCCTTTGAAACAGGTGGCGCGGTCATCTCTTCGCCTGCGCTCGCCGCAGACCACACGCTTTACGCCGGCTCCGACGATGGCAATCTCTACGCGTTGAACATCAGGACCGGCAAACCTCGGTGGGTCTTTACTGTGGGCAGTTACATTCATTCCTCGCCGGTCATCGCGCGGGATGGAACGATTTATGTCGGCGGGGGCAACCGAAACCTTTACGCTATCAAGGGTTCTGCGGGGCCCGCCCGAAGCCCCTGGCCGATGTACCGCCAAAACGAGCGCCACACCGGCCGCGCGGCGGACTTGCACCGATATTTTCCAGAGGAGCGCGGCGTTGACTCACGGTGACCTCGAAATCTTCGATTGCCATGCTCGTTTTTGTGGCGGTCGCATGCCGACCACAAGCCAAAGATTCAGGCGCGCAAGCCAACGGAACGGTCACAAATCTGCGCCAGTTCGTTGCCCAAGGCATCGTCCGGGAACTCAAGCCGGCCGACCAGACCGTGGTCATCGAGCACCAGGCCATTTCCAACTACATGGCGGCAATGACCATGCCCTTCAAGGTTCGGGAGCCAAAGGAATTGGCCGAGTTGCAGCGCGGCGACGAAATCTCTTTCCGGCTGCTGGTCAGCAGCGAGGAGAGTTGGATCGACCGGATCAAAAGGATCGGGGAGCGAACCCTCACCCCTGACCCCTCTCTCATCGGGGTTCCCCTCTCCCATCGGATGGGAGAGGGGTCAGGGGTGAGGGTTCGCGGATGGGAGAGGGGAACCGGGTCAAGCCATCATCCCCTACTGGATTACAAATTCACCAACGAACTGGGCCAAGCCATCAGCCTAAGCCAGTTCAGAGGCCAGGCGCTGGCGATTACGTTCTTCTTTACTCGCTGCCCCATCCCCGATTTCTGCCCGCGACTTTCGAAGAATTTCGAGGAAGCGGTCCAAAAATTCAGGGCCATGCCGGAGGCGCCCACCAACTGGCATTTTCTTTCCGTGTCGTTTGACAGTGAGTTTGACACGCCCAGCGTCTTGAGGGCCTACGCCGAACGGTATCATTACGACCCCAGGCGTTGGAGTTTTTTGACCGGGCCGGCGGACAAAATCACTGAGCTGGCTCGGCTGTCGGATGTCACCGTTGAACGCCAGGGCGATTTCTTTAATCACAACTTTCGCACCTTGATTATTGATGCCACTGGCCAGTTGCAGATGAGTTTCCCGATCGGCGGGAACCTTTCCGAGGCGATTGTGGGCGAACTGCTTAAGGCCGCCGCGGTGACTAACAGATAGACCGCAGGTGCTGCCGCACTCACGGCCACTTCACCACCAATGTGGCAAACACGCCGTGCGCCGTGTAATCGTTCACCGCGCCGCTGCTCGGCTCCGAGTACTGGAAAAACCCATAACGCAAGTTCGCCGTGAGCGAACTCGTCAGGCGCCGTGTGACGCCCACCATCAGCCCGTGCCGCGTGTAGTTCAGCCCCAACGGCAGGCCGGCCTCATTGTTCTGGCCATAGTCTGCGCGTGAGAAAGAATAGGTCGCGTGCAAATCCGTGGACTTGTTCAAGACGTAACTTGCGCTTGCGGACAGGCTATAGACATCGCCTTTGTAGGGAACGACGGCAGAAATGCCGTTCTGCGCCGTCTCTGTTCGCGAGTCGCTGTAGGTAAACGCGCCGGAGAAATAAAGGCGCTGATAGGGCGTGAGCGTCAGGTTCAAGCCGTATTCGTGCGCCTTATACCTGCCGGCCAGAATCTCGCCGCCCGGCGCGACCAAGGCGCCGGAGTCCGTGGCAGCATCCGTGCCTGTCGAATAATGGGTGCTTACCAACCGATAAGTGAGCGCGGTCTTCAACCATGTCGTCGGGTGCAAGACCAGTTTGACCAGGGCCTCGTCGCTGTCAATATTACGGTGTCGAATGAACCCGGGATAGCCTTCATAAGACTGTAGCTTGGTGTGATCGTAGTCGGTGTCGCTGACCCCAGAGCGGTAATGGGCGGTCAACGACGCCCAGTGCCACGGGGAAGTGTCGAAGCCCGCCCGCACGTCCCGCCGGTCATTGGTCGAATCGGTCGAGCGCTTGAACGGGTAGAGCTGATCCCCTATTTCATCCTGGGACAGGCCGATGTCTTCCCTTTCCAGCCGCGCTTCGGCGAATAGCGCCGTCCAGGGAATTTTCGTGAAACGAATGCCCGCATTCCCGCTGTACTTCGTCTTGTCGAGGTCCGAATCAACTATGGATGGGCCAAAGAAGTTGGTGTTGCGCGGCAGCACCGGATCCAGAAAAGCGGTTCCCGCCCCTTTCTGATGGGTCCACTCGACTTGCGCCGCAAGTGAGGCGCTTAAACCTTCCATCGGCAGAAACAGGCTGCTGACACTTCCCATGTGTGTCTCGCGTTTGAGAATGATGTTGTCGCCGTGCCAGAAACTGCCTGATGCATAATTGCCGGTCGGATCGGTGGTCGTCTGGTCAAACGATGCGTCTCCTTCCAGTCGGGAATAGAAATAACCGCCCGTTAACAGCCACCAATCCTGGACCTGCCGCTCGAGTCGAATAGTGTTCATCCCCTGAATATGGCCGGATCCTTGGCGGGTCGTCACCGTCGTGTCCGGCCCGAAAGTCCCCGTCTGCTGGTCGCGGGTTTTCGAATCGTAAAACTCGACACGCGCTCGCTCTTCCAGGTGCCAGTCGTACAAGTCGTGGGTTAGGTCGAACTTGAGGATATGAAGACGCTCGTCGATGTCTTTGGCCGCAGGGTAGATATTCTTCGGGTCCATGTTTCCGGTCGTTGGGGACACCATTCCCCATTCCAGGGTGGACTTCGCGCCCTCTTTGAACTGGTATTCGTAGCCGAGCACCATTTGCGGCCAGTTCGGCCGCGTCAGGCCAAAATCAATCCACGCGCGACCGATGTCCAGGTGCAGGTCGCGGTTGAGGTCGTATGACGGCTTGTCAAACGAAGCGTAATATCCGCCAGTATCGTCGTAATACCGTCGCCAGCCCTCAGTCCCGGCGCGAATGAAGCCGACATCGGCCTTTGTCAGTGCCAGGCTCAACCGGTAGTCCTTGTCCTGCAACAGCACTCGGCCTTCGGTGCTGACTGTTTCGTCCGGGCCAACTTGCTGTTTCAAAGAAAATTGTTCGATGCCGCTGGCCCAACCCTCCTTCATGCCTTCGATTTCGCGAAACTTGGCCTTGTCACCTTGGACCCCCAACCAACGCAGGCTTGGCGAAGCCGAAACCACCAGCTCTGGCGACTGATTTGTTCCTCCCCACTGCGCGCCCTGGTCAATCCACGCGCGTAGCAGGCCGATTTGCTCCGCAGTCAACGGCTCGCCCTTGCCGGGGGGCGGCATCTCCATGTCGGCAACCAATCGCGCCACATAATGGACCAGCGGACTCTTGGCACTGTCACCGGCGACGATGTCAATGCCATTGTCACCTCCCTTAAGCGCCGACTGGCGATTATCGAGCCGGAAATGGCTCTTAGGCCTCTCCAGCCCATGACAACGCCAGCAGGTCTTCTCGAAGATCGGTCTGATGTCGCGTTCGAACTCCACGCTCACCTTCGCCGGCGGAGGGAGTTTGCTTTGATCGATTGGAGCTGCCGAAGTGCCGGAGTAGAATGCAACCAGACACGCGCCAAGGGCGAGGCTTGACGCGTGAGGGATGATCGACCACCTGTGCTGAGGTGCGCACCCGCCCTGACCTTGGCTGCGGACTGGTCTCGGGCTATGAGCCTCGGCTTTCACGCGCCTCCCATCACCCTCAGTACAGCAGCCGTGGGTTCAAGTTAGAGCCATGCACGGCGGTGTGGCAGCCGGCGCTCCAGCAGGCGCTCTGTCTTAAGAACTGCGCGTGGGGCACGTTGCCGATGTAAAGTTCGCTGCCTTGGCTCATCGCCGCCTGCACCTGCGCATGGCATCGCAGGCAAAGGTTCGGGTCGCTTGCCACGAGCATTTTACGGTTCATCGAGCCGTGAGGGTTATGGCACACGGCGCAGCCTTCGCGCAACGCCTCGTGGTCGAAGACATAGGGCCGGGTCTGCTCGCGATGACATTGCGCGCAGCTCTCGTTATGCCGCGCCATGGCCAAACCACCAGCCGGCTTGAAAATATCTCCCCCGTGCGGGTCGTGGCATTGGACGCAATTCATGCGGCCTTCAACCACCGGATGATGCTGCGGCAAATCGAATTCGGCCTGGGTATCCAGATGACATTGAAAGCAGGCAGCCGGGTCTTTGCCAGGGTTGACGATGAATCTTCCACGACCGCCTCCTGCCTCGATGTGTTTGCTTCCCGGCCCGTGACAGGACTCGCACCCGGTTTCTCCTGCCAGCTTGGCGCCTTCAAAGTGGACGCGCGCATGGGCGCTGGCTGGAAAAATCCTGGTGATATTGGCGTGGCAATCGTAACAGGCCTTGTTACCAACGTAAGTTGCGCCCGGAATCTCCGGCGGCGCCACCACCGTGCGCGTAACGGTGGAACAGGAATTGATCAGCACCAAGAACGCGCCAGCTATCGTCGCCAAAAACACCCCCGCCACGGCGCCGCCTCGATTCACGAACCACCTCCTCTGGCCCTCGGTTCAGCCGCCGTCCCCGGCCAATGCTGGAATTGGCTTCTGCGTCGCCACTGCACGCGAGGCAGTTTAAGACGAGCGCAAACCATTTCAAGCTCGACTGCAACGCGGCGTCCGGGCCGCCAAGCTGATCGGAGCCTTGGTCCAAAAATGTGTTTCCCAGATCCTGACGCCGAGCCGCCCGGCAGGCGAGCATACGCCACCATCGCCGGATAGCCCGCCCAGGCGTTCGGCGTGACCTTTTTGGGTCTGCAGGCGGTTTCTCTCCGCTCTACTCGAGAGCGGTGCCCACGACAGCGCAACGATACAGTTCGTCGGTCGGCGTAAGAGTAATCTCGCCCGCGCTGAAAGCCTCTGCGACTTCATCGTCGGAAAAGAGTTGGCGCGGCGTGTGGCCGGCGGTGAAATTGATCTGCACTTCGAGCCACAGGGGATTGAAACCGTCTCCCTGGATGGCATCGAGCACGCTGATGAACGGCTCCGTTCCGTTCGACAGGCCGGCATCGGACATATAGATGATGTTGATGGATTGATTGTGTTGGAGGTTGGCGGCTTCGCCACCTGGCGGCAGTTCCTTGAAGTTGATGGTGAACAGTTGGTGATCATAAAACGCCGGCATGTCGCCGGCCGAGCCGTTTGCGCTCCCCGCATAGGCTGAAAGGGCAGCCACGACGGCCACCGCTGCGGGCAGAAGGAATAGGTTTTTTTTCATAACTGGCTTTCTCTTTGCGGCTGGTTAGGCAGGTATCGGTTTTTTCGATGGGGAGACAAGCCCCCCCACAAGGTTAAGAGGAATGAACAGTGACTTTGTTCCCGGCGGAGCGCAAAACTGGTTGCCGAAACCGAATCGGCCCGCGGAAGGCTCCGCCAAGCCCCAGGGCCAGCCTGACGGCACCCCAGAAGCTGGACCTGCTGCACCCAGTTGGGTCCCTTCGTGGTTGCGGCTCCCGGAGCAGTTTCTGCAAGATGCCGGGAACAAACCGCCTGGTGATGAGTCATACTTATGATAGGTCAGAGCAATCTGTGAGCCCGGATTTTGAGAGTCTGGTGGAGCGTTATTATCGCTCGCTTTATCAGTTTGCCTTCAGTCTTGCTCAGTCGGAATCCGACGCCTGCGATTTGACGCAGCAGACCTTTTACATTTGGGCCACTAAAGGCCACCAGTTGAGAGATGCATCGAAGGTGAAAAGTTGGCTCTTTACGACCCTGCACCGCGAGTTCTTGGAAACTCGGCGGCGGGAGGCCCGCTTTCCCCATTTTGAACTGAGCCAGGTGGATAGCCAACTTCCGTCCATCTTGCCGGCCCGTGTCAATCAGTTGGACGCCGCGCAGGTGGTCCAGGCCCTGGCGGAAGTGGAACAAGTGTTTCAGGCGCCGGTGGCGCTGTTTTATCTGGAGGATTGTTCCTACAAGGAGATCGCAGCGATCTTGAACGTGCCGATGGGCACCGTCAAGTCGCGTATCGCTCGCGGCATAACCCAACTCCGGAAAGCCCTCGCCAGCAACCGCTCACCAGACCAGGCCGGCAAGGAGTCCCTTGAATAGCCGGCAAGCCAAAGAGATTCTCTTCTTTTATCGGCCTGGAACCGCCGACTGCGACGATCCCCAATTCGCTCCCGCGTTGGAACTGGTCGGTCGCGATCCGGAGCTCGCCGCTTGGTTTGAGCAGCACTGCGCGCTGCACCAGGCGCTGTGCTCCAAATTCAAGCAGATCTCCGTCCCGGAGGGCTTGAAGGAACAGATTCTGTCCGAACGCAAGGTGCGGACGGTTCGCCATGCGCAGCGCAAGGCCACGCTGCTTGCGGTCGGCGCGGCAGCGCTCTTTTTGCTCATCGGGATCGGCGCTTGGCACCTTCAACCACCGGCGGACAACAGCTTTGGGTCTTTCCAATCCAGAATGGCCCGGAAGGTATTGCGTGAGTATCCGACCATGGACCTGGCCACCGATGATCTGGGCCAAATCCGCCAGTATCTCGCTCGGAACGGGCCGCACGGAGATTATGTGCTGCCCAAACCGTTGGAAAAAACCGCCGGATCCGGTTGCGCGATTTTTCCCTGGCACGGCAGGAGCGTTGCCATGGTGTGTTTTAACTCCAGAAAGGATGCAACACCCAAAGGGCCTGACCTGTTCCTCTTTATCGTTGATCGCTCTGCCGTCGCCCAAGCCCCGACGGCCAACTCCCCGCAGTTCGCGCAGATCAAGTCGCTGGCCACAGCCAGTTGGAGTTCCGGCGACAAAACTTACCTCTTGGCCGGTTTGGGCAACGAAAAGTTCCTCAAGCAATACCTTGGAACCGCCGGTAACTGAAATTGGGCGGGAAACCGAAGTGTCTCGTCACTGCTCCACGCTCATGTGTTGAATGACCCAGTTGAAATCAGCCCGCTGGTTTGGAGGGACATCCATGGGCAGAAGCTTATCATCGGGTCGCGCAGGGGCTTTGGTGCTGCCAAACAGCCAGCGGTGAATCTCGGAGTGCCCGTCGGCGTAGGATAAGCTGGCCGCTCCGTTGTGGTAGGAAGCGGGCAGATCGATCCATTCCCAGTGATACGCCTTATTGATGAAGTACCCGTCATCAATGCTCTCCGGATGCTCATCCAGAAACACAAAAATCTGCGTCGGCTTCGGGATGGCTGAGAGGTTGAAGAACTGCACATAATCCGGGTTGTTCTCGTTCGAGCCCGAACGAGAAGCCTCCCCGGCATTGCCCACCATGGCATTCATGGAGTAGCTCCGGACTCGGGCAGTCCAGCCTGCGGCCCTCTGATCACTGCTGAGCACCGTATCACCCGGACATCGGTAGATCGCAGTTGCCCTGTTGACGTACGGTCCGAGGCTTGCCTCGGTAATCGTCGCCGTGTTGGTGTCGTCAGAGTTGGCCCTGACCTCCCAATCCATGATGTTGTTCACCCAGTTTTGGTCCGTCCGTTGGGCAATCTTCCTTTCGCCGGCGGTCCCGCCCAGGTTATAGGCCAGCCGGCCGCTATGGTCGTCTGCATACAACAGCCACGCCACCGTGAGTTGCTTGGTGTTCTGCAGGCAGAAAATGCCTTGGGCTTTGGCTCTTGACCGGGAAAAGACAGGCAACAGCAAGCTCGCCAGGACGGCTATGACGGCGATAACCACCAGAAGTTCGATTAAGGTGAATCCCCGCTTGCCGCCGCCCGCGCGGCGAAGCAAACGCTTAACTTCCTGTCCTCGAGCCGGAAAGTTCATGGACACTGGCAAAATTCAAACTTCCGCTTCCTCTGGTTGGTCCCGCTTGCCTTTTATATAGGCCAAAACCCCGGAGATGTCAACGCCTCCGCGCCATTTCCGGTACTGGGTCAGCGACGGCGGGAGGATCGCCTCGGCGGAGTGCGCCCGTCCTCGGGCCCAGCAATGTCGGAACGCGAGCGAGCCCGAATGGAATCGGACGCATCGGAACAACCGGTGCTCGCTGCGCCGGAGGACCGGCGCACTCCGATAACGTTGTAGTCCGCCGTCATTGACCCATTACCGTTTCCGGCAATTTCTCCATTTCGCGCTCACTCAGCCATTGCCGGAGCGCGTGCTTTGCGCAATATTGCCGCCCTCATGTTTGCTGGACGCAGACAATATCCGTTCCATCTCATTGAACCCAAATGGCAGCAACACTGGGACCGGCAGCAGACGTTTCGCGCGTGGAACCCAGGCGAAACGGTTCCCGCCGGCCATCCCTTCGCCCGGCGCCACCCGACCGCCAAACCCGAGCACCTCGCCAAGTTCTACATCCTGGACATGTTCCCTTATCCCTCGGGCGCAGGTTTGCACGTCGGCCATCCGGAAGGCTACACCGCCACGGACATTCTGGCCCGCTACAAGCGCGCACAAGGCCTGCATGTCTTGCATCCGATGGGTTGGGATGCTTTTGGTCTGCCCGCCGAGCAGTACGCCATAAAAACCGGTCAGCATCCCCGCCAAACCACCCAGCAGAACATCGCCACTTTCAAACGCCAGATCAAAGCCCTCGGGTTCAGTTACGATTGGACCCGCGAAATTGACACCACCGAGCCGGACTACTTCAAATGGACCCAGTGGATTTTTCTGAAGATTTACAACTCCTGGTTCAACCCGCAGACCAACCGCGCCGAGCCCATCGAAACGCTCCCTTACCCGCCCCAACTGCGAAACAGCAGGGCAGGGGAACCGCCTGCCCATGCCGCCGACTCCAGGCCTGCGGAGCTTGAACTCAAACGCCGCGCCTACCGCGATTCCAAACGCCTTGCCTACGTCGCCGAAGCTCCCGTCTGGTGGTGCCCGCAACTGGGAACCGTCCTGGCCAACGAGGAAGTCGTGGACGGCAAGAGCGAAGTGGGCGGTTTCCCGGTGGTGCGCAAGCCCATGCGCCAATGGATGCTTCGCATTACCGCTTACGCCGAACGATTGCTCCAAGACCTCGACACCATTGAATGGAGCGAATCGCTCAAAGAAATGCAACGGAATTGGATCGGGCGGAGCGAAGGAGCCGAAGTGGATTTTCAACTGGCCGCTGCCGGTGGGCGGCTGCCGGAGTGCGACCAGCGCATTCGGGTGTTCACCACCCGGCCAGATACGCTCTTCGGCGCGACT
>WNGL01002441.1_pt1 | contig 22536 bp, 19 predicted proteins | sample 5400591 | NCBI WGS metagenome assembly WNGL01 (sample SAMN13153377, study PRJNA577476) | soil metagenome | isolation source: 80 cm soil or saprolite under Garry oak tree replicate 1 | place: USA:California | collected 2016-06-15 | reverse complement strand
ACTCCCCGCCGAGGCTCAAGCCCTGGATGATCCGCGCAAGACCCAGCAGCGCCGGCGCCGCGACGCCGATCGACCTGTACGTGGGCGTAACGGCGATCATCAATGAGCCAAAGCACATCAGCAGCACGGACAGCATGAGAGCGTTGCGCCGGCCGTAGTGGTCGGCGAGATGCCCGAACAACCAGCCGCCGATTGGCCGCACGATGAAGCCGATCGAAAACAGCACCGCCGCATTCAGCTGCTGTACGACCGGATCATTGCCCGGGAAAAACGAGCCGGCAAAATAGAGCGCAAAGGCCGCGTAGGCATAAAAATCGTACCACTCGACAAGGTTGCCGACGGATCCGATGAAAATCGCCCGGAGGCGGCGCCGCACATCGGTAAGCTTGAGCCCGTCATCTTCCAAAGCGATCGAGTTTGTAGCCATCATGGGTAGTCTTCTTGAAATCGACCTGAACGGATTTCCTCAGTTTCTTGCCACGGATAAAGCCGACGCGCATCCTCTCTAATGCGTCAGTAGGAAACTTGTAGAAAACAGACTTCCGACGAGAGCATAGGCGAAATCAGAGGCACCTGACAAGGGCGGCACGCCTTCGCCCCTTCGTCAGTAAGCGCATGGACGAAATGTTTCCGCTCCTGGTCAAGGACAAGGTCACCTTCAGCGCGTTGTCCGGCCTTTTCTACCAGCTCTGGCCAGAACCACGATCAGGATCGAGATGGAGGCTACAGTCAAGGCGCTTCCCGTTCTGAAGCTTGCAGGCCGGTAGACAAATTTCACGATCTGCGATCCTTCCTTCAGGGCCACTCCTGTAAGCGCATAGTCTGTGCGCAGAATCGGAGTTTCAACTTGATCGACGAGCACCTGCCAACCGGGGTAAAAGATTTGGGACAGCACAAGCACCCCGGGTTTCTTTGTTGTAACCCGGAGTTCAATGTGGTTCGGAGAGGTGTGCGTCCACTCGATCCCCGCTCCTTCATCGCCGTCCGGCGCGCGTTCGCTGAGATCAGCCAGGGCTGGCGGCATTTGTGTGAGAATTACCGCGCGCTCCGGATCGAAGGTGGGATCTTTCACGCGTGTGAGTTGAGCGTCTTCATCAGGTAAGATTTCAATGGCGTGTTCGGATACAGGCACGAAAAACGCTCGCGGAAGTGCGAATCGATTTTCAAACGCCTGGACCGATCCTCCCGTGTACACCAATGAAAAACGGTCCGGGCGCTTCGCGAGCGTGTCATAACTTTCGTTGTACGTGTTAGTGACAAAATACTTCGCATTCAGCAGATCCAATCTGCGGTCATTGAAGGCTACGACCTTCAATGCAGTCATATGGAGGTCATCCAGCGTAGGTTCGCTGATACCTTCCAGGAATCTTTTTATCAAACGTAACCCCAGGTCCCATCCTCCGACCGCGCTGAGGCCATACATCATTTCAACGTTTGGTCCGTAAGTGGCATCCAAATTGACGATACGCGTTTTCGAGGGATTGTGATTCTTGAGAAAGGTGATGAGCGGGGCGTCCGGATAGATCTGATGAGGAGAAACAAACGGAAAGTACCCATGCGCGTATGTGATCAGATCGACGGAAGTGAGTCCCAGGGCGGCTATGGCGAACGCTTTAGGCCGAAGCCAATCCAGTGTCCTCCCCATGACAAGGCAGTAGCCGATTCCCAGAAAGACGGCTGACGACCTCGGGCTCTGAAGCCAGTGCACATCCGAGTGCCTGGAGTTCCGCAGAACCCAAATTCCCGCAAAAACAACCGCAAAAGACAGGGTCGTTGCCACCCAGATATATCGGCGTGCCTGCCTCTGGCTCAGTTGGTATTCGGAGAGTGCTGAGATTCCCAACCCTGCGAGGACCGCCAGACTGAAATCGATGACGATTAAAAAACGCCAGTTCTTCAGACCGCTCATCACAGGCGTCTGGTCCATCAGCCAGTGAGCGGGCCCGCCAAAGACAATTTGGAGAGCGGCCACGATCAATATCAGGAAAAAGATTGCCTGACGTCTATTGCGGTGCAATAAAGCCAGGGGAGCCAGGAGCAATGTGAGCCCACCCGCGTAGGCTGCGCTTTCCGGCACCAACAGCCCACTCGAATTCGGATTCGTGGCGATATCACGTGAAAAGAAGGACAACACTTCGCGGGCCTTCAACGTACCCCAATTGAAATCCAGCGTATGGTTGATCTGACCCAACCACTCCAGGGTTGGCATTATTTGGATCGAGGCAATTCCGATTGCAAGCAAACCGGCCGCTGCGAAGACGCTCAAACGCCCAAAGGCTGCAGCCATGCCGCGACCGGAAGCAAAGCTTTGCCAAAAGGCATAGCCGATGCCGGCAACGGTGAGATGCGCCGCCATCTCAGGATGACCCGCAAGGACCGGAGCCGCGAACGCCATCGCAGTTAGCGCGAAAGCCGCCGCGCCGGGTCTGACAAAACACAAGCGGTGAACGGCCAGGCAGATCAGTGGCAACCAAAGCGCCGCGTCGGTGATCATGCTCGATTGCCAGGTCGTCATGTTGCCGGCAAGAGCAAATACAATGCCGGCCGAAATGGCTCCTGGCAGGCTGCCACCGATAGCCCTCACAAACAGCGCCGTCAGTGTACCGGCCAGAATGACGTTCAGGACCAGTTTCAGCGTCCATGCAATCGGCAACGGCAAAACGTAAAAAACGGCATTGATTGGGTAAAACAGTGCGGACTCGGTATCCCCGAGAAAAGGACTTCCCGAGAGAATGTGGGGGTTCCACAGCGGCAGTTCTCCATTCCGAAGGGCGGTTCCCTGGAAATAACGCCACGGATAGAAGAGAGTTGCAACGTCCCCGTATTCGGCTTGACCTGGAGTAATAACCATTCTGGCCGGAACAGATTCCCAGGGCGGGAAACCCGTGACCATCTCTGCCGGGAAAGGAATCTTCCCTTTCAGGATGGGAAAGTAAGTGAGAATTGCAACGGCCGAGAAAACTGCGATCAGAAGCAGGAAGAGTTTTCGTTCGTCGTCAAGTCTTGGACGCATGGCCTGGAGCGCTGGGCTCTTCCTCGTAGCGGTCCCTTAGACTTTGAAACTGCGTTTGTCTCGCCAATCCGACCTTGTGAAGGGAGGACTTGAACAACAACGCAAAGATGGATAACCCATATGTTGCAAGCACTCTTAAGTGTAAAGAATCTCAGGTAAAACTCACCAAGAATTCCACGTTCCGCTCCGAACGGGGACGAACCCGGCGGCGTCTTCCTGCCCGGCCACGAGAGCTACGATGTTCTTGCCTCGCTGGGAGGTGGACCGCGCCCGCAGTTCTTCGCCCTACGACTTCGCCTGACACCTCGGCCACGACACGCAGATCACCGGCGAGTGCAGCACGTTCTGGGGCACGTCCGGTTTCAGAAATGCCTTCATCGAACAGACGCGGATACGGTCTGCTTGAATGTCGCAATGAAGTCTCGAGCTTGGGGTGAAAGTGCCCGGCTTTTGAGTTGGACGATTCCGTAGACGCGTTTGGGAAAGTATTTGTTTGCAGAGATCACCTCAAGGCGTTCGCGTCCGGTGAGGCAGACATTCATGACGATTGAGATTCCCATACCGAGTTCGACGTAACGTTTTATGACTTCCCACCCGCCCATTTCGAGCCGGACCTCGTAAGGCAGGCGGTGTTGCAGAAACACCATTTCCACCTGCCTCCAGGTGCTGAGGTGGCGTGGAGGCAGTATCAGCGGATATTGGCTGATGTGGCGCAACGAAACCTTCCGTAGCTTGGAAAGCGGATGCCCGAGCGCGGTGATCAGCACCGGATCAAAAGCGACCACGGGTTCGAACACAATGTCTGCAGGTGTGTCCAGAATTGGACCTACGCAAAAATCCACCAGCCGATCGCGCAACTGTTGCAAACCTTGCTGACCTGTGACGTTGTTTAATGCGAGAGAGATTTTCGGATGCTCGGACGAAAACCGCTGCACGGCGCGTGGTAGTACGTAATGGATGGTCGATTCTCCGGCCGCGATCGCGAGCCTGCCCTGCTCGACACTATTGCGGCGGTCTTCAAAGTTTTGATCCAGCGCTGTGAACCCTTCAACCAGAGGCCGGGCGAGTTCATACAAAAGTTCGCCCTCGAAAGTGAGTTCGATTTTCGGGCCGTGTCTTTCGAACAAGGTTGTACGCAAATCACGCTCCAGCGATTGCACCTGCAATGATACTGTCGGCTGGGTGAGACTCAACCGGTTCGCCGCCTTCGAGACACTCCGGGTCTCGACCACGGAGCAAAATCCTTTCAGTTGCTGCAATCGATTTTGTTTGTATCGGAACGCACGCATCGCCTTTCGACTATTTATTTCATCAATGCTTATGATTGCAACAATTAAGTCTGTCAATGAATGGACCGGCGTTATAAGGTAGGCGGAGGAATCGAAGGCGTGCCCCAGAGATTGCCGCACTTCTTGTCGGAATTGCCCGCAGCTCCTGAATATAATCCCGTCAGCAAAGCGATCGCAAAAACGAGCGATTCGGAAATCGCGGCGGCCTTGCAGCTGTTTGCGAGCATGCCTCCCTCGACCGGAGTGCTGGCAAACCCCGTACGCTATCACCAACCGATCACGTGTAACGGAGTTCCTCTGGAGTTGAACATCCGATCATTCGGACTGCGCGGGTGTCTTTTAGAAGAGGATATCGTCACAGGTTCGGCAGACGCCATTCGGGTGATTTTCGTTGGACTTTTCGGGCGCTTCGCTAAAGCCGGCGAACCGAGATCGTTTGGGCTGTTGCTCTCGCAAGCGTTCAATCCAGCCGTGAAGCGCGTCCTTCCGCCGCTTGCAAAGTTCATGAAAGCCTTTCCTAATGCCCCGGCTGATGCATCGATGCAATATATGGCATCGATTCGAAAAGCGGCGAACGATTTACAGCCGGTGAATCCTTCGCGACCAACTGCAGACCTGCTCCGGGACCTTATCCGGGTTCATTTGGAAAACGCGGCTGTGGGTGCGTGCTCATCGTACATGCGCTTTCTTTTGAGTCGCCGGCCTGATGCGAGCGCTGGCATGCTGCTTCGACAGACGACACTATTTTTAGAATCAGCGCCACAGGGTGATCCATTTCGAGCCATATTCAGCCTGCTGTTACGCCGAACTGTAAACTCGACTGAGGCCGGCATTCTGCAGACTCTCGGCACGATTCAGATTCACCACGGTTCGGCCGGGTCAAACATGGTTGCGAGATATTTTGCGGCCCTCCATACGAAATCCTGTTCGGATCTATTCACCGCCAGCCAAATGGCTCTCGACTGTGCGCGGCATTTCGGCGCTATCACCGATCTGACGGAACTTGTTCGGAGGCTGGAACACGCACGGCCTGGCCGCCGGGACGAACTCATCCGGCAGCGGGCCGTCGAGGGCAATCTGCCCACTTTCGGCCATCCAGAAATCGCGGCTGCGGGTAGGACCAACCGCATTGAGCTCGACCCTCGCCCCGCTATCTATCTGTCTCCGTTATTCGAAGCCATTGATGCAGGCAGGCTGGAAGTTTCCGAAACCCGAATGAAGCGCGTCACAATTGTTCAGCGGATGTATCAGCTCGCGTTCGTTGAAGGAATCGAGAAACCCGGCCGTAGTGGCCGGTTACGAATCGCGCCGAATACAGATTTCGGTAATTGGATCGTGCAGGAGGTGCTTGGAATTGACGAAGTGGATCGGACGCTCCTTTCCTACGTATTTCGCGGGTTCGGATGGATGATGGATGTCCGCGAACAACTCCAACAGCCGATCATTCGGCCAGTCATAGCACCGGATCCAGGCATTGTCCCCCCACCGGTCAGCGAAGGCGTAATCTCCAGTATTGTCGTTGCCGTTCACAATCGCCTCTGTGGACCGAATGCATTCACGAGTTTGACCACTGCAAGATGACCTGATACCCTGCCCTGACGCGGAAGTTGGTTTAATAATAATCATCTATAAAAGGGAGGGAGTTTCCATGGATGTGGCACGCACGACAGCATCCTCCATCGCCCTGCTTGCTCTACTTTTAACAGGGATATCGCTGGCGACGGTGGCCAATGCGCAGCAAGCCAAGGCGCAGGCCGCCAGGGTTCCGCCGCCACCACCGGGAATACAGCCGCTGCCGGTGGACCTGTTCACTTCCAAGAACTTCTATTTCGATCGACAGTATTGGACGGACCCGCGATACACCCGGTGCAATACTCCGCGTCAGTTGACCGATATGTGGCCGGACCAAAGGGTTGGCGAATGGGGCGACTGCCGGCTCGACCGCGACGTTGCCGGCATTGTGAGCCCCTACCCCTTCAAGACCGCTGAGGAACATTACAATGCGTTGCTGAACAGGGCCAAAGCGGCAGGGGGCCCCACAGTGCACACGCGGGAGACGTTGCCCAACTGGGATGGGCTGTATCGCCGAGGAGGAAGAGACGACCAGTGGACTTACGGTCGTGATCTGCAGACCGCCACCATGATATCGCTCCTGACCCCGGAGTATCGGGAGCGCATGACTCAGAGCAACTACCACGAAGTCGTAGACAATTCACCCCAGTGGAATGCCGCCTTCTGCTATCCGGAAGGATTAATGCGATGGTGGGCGGAGGCCGCTCTCAATGACATCGAGGTCATGGTCACGCCATATCAGGTCCAGTTCCTGAGCGGTGTCGCTGACAACTTTCTCCGCAGGGTCCTCATCGGCCGGAAGCACGTGCAAAAGGTTCCGCAATGGTATGGCGAGACCATCGGATTCTGGAACGGTAATACCCTCGTCGCCTGGACAGCCAATGTCATAGGGTGGACGATGTCGCATTCGATGTTTGAGTACAGCAATTCTCTGGAGGTCGTGGAAGTCTTCACGCCTGACGCGAATGGGAATGGGATCACCGTCGATGCGACATTCTACGATCCGGAGGCCTTCGCTCGGCCACTGCATATTTTAACCCCCTGGATTCGCCAGACGCGCCCGGACGATCCGGAAGCGAGATACACGTTCATTGAGTGCCGCGTCCAGAGCACGATCGTCAACGGTCCAGACGGCCGACCGACACAGCTCATTCCCACCGATGACGGGTACATCGATTACTTCGGCCGGCCCTGGGCGCAGAATTGGGAGGAGCATTTCGAGCAAGGCTGGAAACACCCTGACCGGTGACGACGGGGTAAGGAGAGCAAGCGATGAAGACACTGCCGATGAAAGCCTGGCTGGCTGCAGGACTCGCCGGGATCATGTCTATAGGTGTCATGGCCACGCCGGCCCTGGCCCACCATTCTTTCGCGATGTATGACCAGACGAAAACGAAAACCTTGACGGGAAAGCTGACTCGATTTGTCCTTGGAGCCAACCACGCCCAGCTCCTGTTTGAGGTTCTGGGACTCGATGGCAAGCCTGAGTTAGATGCGAATGGCAAACCCGTTGTCTGGGGTGTGGAGACAGGTTCGGCAAAGTCCCTCGCCAGTGCGGGCATTACCGTGGCGAGTTTCCCGTATGGCACCATCCTGACGGTCAGTCTCATGCCGCTGAGGGACGGTCGAAATTTTGGGGCCATGACACTCACCGGGGGAACTCTAATCGGTTGCGGCACCACGATGCCCGAAGGCGGCTGTACGGAGAAGACCGGCAAGGTTTACTTGAGCGGGCGGCGCTGAGATGCGAACGCGGGCTAAAGCCCGCGACTACATGCTTAGCCGAAACGTTGTCGCAATATGTAGTCGCGGGCTTTAGCCCGCGTTTGTACCCCTCTTCAACTGCTTCGCAGTCCACCTCTTCGGTGACAATCGCTGCCTTCATATTCCAGGTTTCACTCGTATGTTGTTGAAAAGCCGAATGACGAAGTTTTGAGTCTGCTGCGTATGCCAATTTCGCCACTCCGGCGGGAAGCGCAACTTTCTGGAACGTAATAACTTGCAGGTTAGTCAGTCAACAGCTGCTGGCTTTACAAAGCAATCCTGGGAATGGATACGCTGTGCGGCGGAGGTGGGGATGCGTTATCCTTGTTGGTAATGGAGTTTCTTATGAAAACTGAAGTCAGCAAAAAATTGTTCACGGTGGACGAGTGGAGCCAGGACCTGGCTGGGGGGAAGCCATGTTGAAGCCAGGCGGAGACGTTGACAGTTGGTGCGGTAAGTGCAAACGCATCCTGGCGCACACGATCGAAGCCATGGTGGGTGACAAGCCGGCGCGAGTGCACTGCAACACGTGCAACGCGCAGCACAGTTACAAGCCTCACGAACCCGGCGGAGCTGCTCGACAAGTCCGCCAGCGCGAAGCGGGCGGCGGGCTGGGACCTCAACCGCCGAAGGCTCGGGCGAGCCGCTATCAGGTGCTTTTGAAAGGGAAGGATATGGCGCTCGCGAAGAGCTATTCCATCAAGGACAGCTACGCTTTGGGTGACGTTGTGCAGCATCCCAGCTTCGGCTTCGGCGTCGCGACCGCTGTTAAAGATGGCACCAAGATCGAGGTGCTCTTCGAGAACGGGCCGAAGGTTTTGGTCCATGGGAGATGAATGCCAGTTCGGAACTGTAGAGGCGGTCTCATGACCGCCCCTATTTCCGTCATTGTGTCAGTTGGTCGTTGGGTTGTTTGACAAATACATGGGACATCGTACATGGGACATCCCAACATTTGACATTGTTCGCTGCACGCTCGAGCTTCCCTAAAATGTCAAATGTTGGGATGTCCCCTGTATCTCAAATGCACTTGTCCAACAACCAAATCACGCATTGACGAACTGACCAAATGCTCGTTTTGCTTCCGCCAATTCATTCACAGTTTCACAGCGCTCGGTAGCCGCAACCAAAATCTGAGCCGCGAATTGCGCGAATGACGCGAATGGGCCGCACAGAATTCCTGTCGTTACCAACGGCATTAATGGCGTGCGGCCCATTCGCGCAATTCGCGGCTAAAACCTTCGCAAAAATCGAAGAAACCCGGCGATAGTAGTCGTGCAGGCATGCATGTAGTCGCGGGCTTTAGCCCGCGTTCGGCTCATTCTGTTTTCTTTGACCAGAGGGAATTCCCTGTCGAGATCAAGAGGCCTGACATTGATGTCCCATCGGCCATTTGTTGCGCTGGAACACCGCAATTTCCGTCTGCTTTGGATCGGGCTGCTCGTGTCGATGACGGGCTCGCTCATGCAGAACGCCGCAATTCTCTGGCATGTTTCGTTGCTGGTTTCGCCCGATCGGAAAGGGCTCGCGCTGGGTTTGGTTGGACTGGTGCGAGTGGCGCCCATCGTTGTTTTCTCGATGCTCAGCGGAGTTGTCGCCGACGTTTGGAACCGGCGCAAGCTGATGCTCTTGACGCAAAGCGCCGCGACGATGGTCGCCCTCGTCCTGGCCATTCTCACATTCCGGGGCTTGACTCAGGTATGGCCGATTTACCTCCTGGCGGCTCTCGGTTCGTCCGCCGGAGCGTTCGATCTGCCCGCGCGGCAGTCGCTGATCCCGATGCTGGTGCCCCGCGAGCACCTGCCGAATGCGATCAGCCTGAACAGCATCATGTTTCAGACGGCGTCTGTGATCGGCCCATCTCTCGGCGGAATCTTGATTGCCACATCCAGCGTGGCCTGGGTTTACGTGGTCAATGCGGTGTCTTTCCTGTTTGTGCTTGCTGCACTCCTGATGATGCGCGGTATACCCGCACGACAGGAAGCCGAAGGGGGCTCGAAAAATGAAGTCTCGTTGCACGCAGCACTTGAGGGACTTCGGTTCGTATTTCAGTCGCCGGTAATCCGATCGACCATGGTGCTCGACTTCCTTGCAACGTTTTTCTCGTCAGCGACGGCCCTGCTGCCGATCTTTGCCCAGGACGTTCTGCGCGTGGGCGCCCAGGGGTACGGCTGGCTGTACGCGGCCCCAGCCGCAGGCGCTCTGGTCACAAGCACCGCAATGGTGTTGCTGGCCGACCGCATTGAACGCCGCGGATTAGTCCTCTTGGTTGCGGTTGCCGGATACGGGTTGGCAACCGTCGTCTTCGGCCTGTCGCGTTCGTTCTGGCTTACATTTTTCTGCCTGGCCGTTACCGGCGCAACCGACACCGTCAGCACGATCATCCGAAACGTGGTCCGTCAACTCGAAACGCCGGACCGTCTCCGCGGACGCATGACGGGAGTGAACATGATTTTCTTCATGGGCGGACCTCAACTCGGTGAACTCGAAGCCGGTGTGGTGGCGAACTGGTTCGGTGCCCCGTTTTCCGTAATCACCGGGGGGCTCGGCTGCTTGGCTGCGACGGCCTGGGTATCGCTCGCTACACCGGCGCTGCGGCGGTACAGGCGGGATGACCCGGGACGTTGAGGACGTTCGCCTCAATTGATTGTTCTGCTGCAACTGTAGGGGCGCTCTATGAGCGCCCCTTGTTCCTGGATTCGAGGAAATACGGGCGGTCATAGAGCGCCCCTACAGTTCCGAAAGGCATTCTCTTCGGCGGCGACGATTCGTTGTGCAAAGCCCCCTTCCTTCTTTATCGCGAGGACGTCTGAGTGCTGGCGGCATCGTAAACGATCCTGCCTCCAACCATCGTCATCACCGGTTTGATGTCTTTGATCTGGTCCGCTGGAACCGTCAGGTAATCGCGATCGAGCACGAGCAAGTCCGCCATCTTGCCCGGCTGGATCGAACCGAGATTGTTCTCCTGAAAGTGGAAATACGCGTTCTTCCGGGTGTGCGCGATTAGCGCGTCCTCGCGGCTGATCGTTTGTCGAAGCACACGGGTGCCCCCGACCATCTTGCCGGTCACGGCCCAATAGAGCGTCGTGAACGGCCGGAACTGATCGACGACGGTCGTGTCGGTTCCGAATCCCCACGTGATGCCGCTGTCCTGGACCAATTTCAGCGGCGGCATGTCGTAGGAACGCTCGCCGTGAATCTCGTTGAAGACTCCACCGAGGATTGTGGGGCGAGCATGCACGGCAGCATACATACCCAGCTTTTTCATGCGGTCGAGATGCGATGCGTTGATCTGGTCGAGGTGAATGAGAGCCCAGCGCAGGTTCCTGATGGGGTATTCCTTGTTGACCTCCTCGATGCTGTTGAGGAATCCCTCGATGCTCGCGGTGAGCGTCGTATGAACGTGAAGAGGCAGCCGCGCCTTCGCGATCTCCCGGAGAATGCGGCCCAACTGCACCCAGTCCTCGGGCTTCTGACTCGGCTTGACGTCCAGCATGTTGTCATTCACCGGGCCGTAGACTTGTTCTCCGTAGACGGTGCTGTTGAGGTAGTCGTCGCCCTGAAACAGCTTCAATTGGGCGATCTGCGGCAGGACTCTGTCGATGGCTTGCGGGTTGGCAGCGCCGAACGCCACGATGCAGAAGACCCTCATATTGAGCTGACCCTGGCGCGCCCATTTCCGATAGCTCTCCAATTGATCGTCGGGGCAACCCGAGCTGCCGACCGCGGTGAGGCCCGCGCGGTTCCAATCTCTGATCATCGCCAGAGAGCTGGATTCGAACTTCTCTTTGGACGGGGCGGGAATCTTGCCGGCAACCGCGCGTGTGCCGTCCTGTTCAATGACGCCGGTCGGCTTTCCTGCGGCATCGCGCACAATCCATTTGTCGGTCATGGCGTCAAGGCCAGCGGTCTGGATTGCCCGGCTGTTGAGATAGCTTCGATAGTACGCTTCCTGCAACACCACCGGATTGTTCGGAGCAATCTGATCGAGCTCGTCCCGCGTAAACGGCTTCTTATCGTCGGCGAACTGGTGATGGCTCCAGCCTCCGAGCGTGAAGATCCATTGGCCTGGAGCCGCCGTTCTGACCTTCGCCCGCAGCATCTCGATCGCTTGTTTACGCGATTCGACGCCATCAAGACGCACTTCCTCGGTCCAGGTTTCGCCCGCGCGCATGAAATGCGCGTGGTTATCGATCAGTCCGGGAACAACGGCCTTTCCCCGGAGGTCGATCCTTCTGGTGCCTGGTCCCGCGAGCTGGGAAATTTCTTGACTGGCGCCGACGGCCACAACGCGATCGCCCCTGACGGCCACCGCCTGAGCAATCGTAAAGCGCTCGTCGACGGTGATGATTTTTCCGTTCGTGAGTATGAGATCCGGAGCGGCCTGTTGCGCACGAATAAAAATCGACGTGCTCGTGATCGCCGACAACACAACGACCACCATCATTCTCCAATGAAAATGTCTCATGGCATCCTCCAGTAATTCCGCAATTCTCATCCGGAACGTTTTTTGATTGTTTCACAACCTCCCCGTCTGCGCCCGCTAAGGTGGCTTCGCGACCTTCGCGACATTTTCTTAAGCGCCACAAGAATCACCGTCCGGCTTTTTGCTTTTCCTCCTGAACGGCCTTCGCCGCGCTGTCCTGAGCCCGCTTGACCCATTGCGTAAATGTGGCCGGGTCCACGAAAGGGTGCGGGTCGCCGGGTTTGCGGGACTTGAGCATCAGGCCGCGCTCCAGCACGCCGCCGCCGGGATACCCGCTGTCTTCGGCCCAGCTATGGATCTGCAAGTTCACCTGCACACCTTGTATCTGCGCGACCTTGTTGGCGCTCCTGACCGACTGTTCTGCTTCGACGAGCCCGCCTCGATAACCCGCTCCGCCCCATACAATCGCCTTATAGGGCGTGCCGCGGTCATAGACGGTGATTCCTTCCGTCGTCAGCACGCCGGGCGTGTGCCCAGGCGTCTGGTGGAATTTGAACGTCTGACCGCCCAAGGCCAGCGTGTCGCCTTCCTTGACCACCATGTCCCTCTTCGGCACGCGCGGCGGCGGTCCGCCGGCCGCGCCCGGACGGCTTCCCACCTGCTCGATCATCTTCCAGTCTTCTTCGACCGCGACAACGCGTGCACCCGACGCTTCCTGAATCTTCGCCGCACCGCCGAAATGATCGAGATGCCCGTGGCTCAAAATGATGTATTTGATGCTCTTCAGATCGACACCGACTTTTCGGATGTTATCGATGACAAAGTCGACATAGGGTTCTTGGGCTGAGTCGAAGAGGATGTTACCTTCCGGCGTTGTCAGCAGCCAGACGGAGACATAGCCTGGCCCGACATAATAAAGATTGTCGAATACCTTGAAGGGTTCGACCTTCTGGAACTCAACGTCGTTGGCACGGGTGACCCGATAGGTCTTGCTCAGTGGCTCCGACGCTGTCTGGCCAGCGGCGAGGGCCGGGCTTCCCAGATTCCCGATTAAAAGAATGGCCGCCAAACAGGTGGCCGCGAGCATTATGGTGCGTATGGAAGTTCTCATGTTTTCCTCCTTCGCTTCGCGAGCGAGACTGAACAAGACTACATCTCAGGTGAGTGTTATGCAAAGCCGTGCCGATTGGCTGACATTTTCCGAACCCTTGGTCAATAGCAATGGCATCGATGTGTTTACCTTTACGCTTCGCAAGTCGTGCTGGACACGGCGGGTGTGGGACGAATGTTGAACAAGAACGTATTCCCCTCCTTTGCAAAGGAGGGGTGGCCGCGCCATCAAGAAGATGATGCCGAAGGCCACCAAAGTTGGCGCGGACGGGGTGGTCAGTCCTCGAAAGGATCGACCACCCCGCCGTTCGCTAAAAAACGCGCGAACGGCACTCCTAATCTAGAAGGGGATTTTTTTGCGCACCTCGAAGAATGTCCAAACTCCAAACGCGGGCTGAAGCCCGAGTTCGCATCGCCGAATCTTAGGTTTATAGGGGCAGGCCGTAGTGGCGTGCCATCCAGTAGGGCAAAATGTAGTCGATTGCAGCGGCCTCGATCGTGCCAAAGCCACCTCCGAATAAAAGGAATGGGCTACGCTGCCAGAGAAAATCTGTATTGACGCGCTCGTTGACGGGAATAGAAATACACGCGCGATCGGAAGCGCAGGCGGGATACTTGCCTCGCAGATCGACCCAGGTGTCCCGGCGCGGTCTCTGCAGCCACAAGCTCAGGAGTGTGATCGTCTCTGCATCGCGTCCAATGCTCTCTCCGTTCAGAGCTCGGTCCACCACGTTGAAGTGGGCATTGCCGTGCTGTTCCGTTCTGCGTCGCAGGGTGTCGTAGGCGTTCAGGTACAGGCGCTTGTACGGCGAGTCGCTCTCCTCCAGGCGGATGAGATTGTAGAGGTTGATATAGTTCAGATTGAATTTGAAGTAGTGATTGTGATCGTCAATATTGTCGAAGAGTATCGGAGTGATCACGGAGGAAGCGTACAGGCTGCGAAGGAGGCTGTAGATCCATCCGAACCTCTGAGGATTGACGCGCCGTCCCACTTGTAGGAAGCTCAACTGTTGGTCGGGGCGATGCAGGAATGTAGTGCTGATTCGGCCATCCGGCATAACCACGTTCCAGCCATGGATCAGCAGGTAATTCAATATCCGCGTCACATTGCTTCGAATGAGGTCTCGGACGGCGGCGTTATCGATCATGTCATACGTCACACTCAGACCGAACATCACGCCGCCGTACTGATCCCGCGACGTGTCGCCGACCCAGAAGTACGTCTGGCCTCCCAGCCCGTTGTAGTAGATCCCGCGACCGCTTTCCTGCTGTTGAATGGCGGCGGCGTAAGGGGAATCCGCAGGCACCAGGCAGCGCGCCAGAACGTCAGTCCCTGTAACGTCGAGGAGAGAGCGGATGCCTTGCAAAGCCCGCCACGCATTGCCCAAGGCCTCCGGCGACCGCGTGACCTGATACCGAAACGCCTCGGCGGCGAGATAGTGTCCGGTCCAGATTGCGGAATCTCCAGCCCTCGCATAGCTGGCGATCTGCGAATAACCCTGTGAAGCAGGATCCGCTGAAGCGTATACGGGATCAAGGATTGTACCGTACGGCATATGGAGCCGCTGAATGTTGCTGGAAATCGCCAGGGCGTCCGGCTCAGCGGCCTGAACTGTCCCTGTGCCGATCAGTGTCAGTAGCATCAAAAGTCCCAGATGCGTTTGCCGCATGTTCGCTAAGACCTCCTTGTAGTTATTTTTCAGGCCGGCCGTGTTGCCGAAATGGGATTTGCAAGGTGCACTGTTGACGGCCGCCTAATAGAGCAAGTGCTGTTCCCGAGCTATAAGTCCGCAATGCGGTGATTGTTGGCAGTCCGGCATGAACCTGCGTGCTTGTGATGGACTCAAATCGAGGAAGATCTCCCCGATGCCGGCGGCTCCATGTGGCGGCGTGGACGAGGACTCCATGGCCTGAACTTTGACATTGGTCCTCTTTATGCGGATAGATTTATGTACCCGTCTCCGTATAATAAGGACAAATGCGCGAGGTTCTACGACATGACTAAAGCGACAAACCCCATTCCCGAAGGCTTTCGCACGCTGACGCCTCATCTCACAGTAACCGGAGCGGCGAATTACATTGATTTTTTGAAACGCGCGTTCAACGCGGTCGAGGTTTCGCGGTCGCCCGGACCGGGCGCCAAGCTGATGCATGCCCACGTGCACATAGGCGACTCCGACTTGATGTTCAACGACCCCTTTCCTGAGTTCGGGTCGCCGGCAATCGCGGAGGGGAACTGGCCGTTGGTGCTGCACCTGTACGTTCCGGACGTCGACGCCACTTTTGCGCAGGCGGTAGCTGCCGGGTGCAAGGCAACGATGCCGCTGGCGGATCAGTTTTGGGGCGACCGGTACGGTCTGGTAAAAGACCCGTTCGGGTTCAACTGGGCGATTGCTACGCACATCGAGGACCCAACACCGGCGGAGATCCAGGAACGCGAAGCGAAACTCTTCGGAAGCGCCGGGGCGAAGCCATAATCGCGCGTGAGATGTGGACTGAATGGTTCACGCAACTTAGATAAGGATGCGAGTTTGGCCACGATCCCGAAGGTTCTGCACGAGCACATCAATTCTGCGTTTCCGGTGAACGTATGCCTCGTCGCCACCGTGTTGCCGAATGGGTTTGCGCAGGTGACGCCGCGAGGCAGCACCATGGTGTTCGACGACGAACATCTTGCGTTGTGGGAGCGCGGCAAGGGCACAACGAACGCCAATCTGAAGGACGGAACCAAGGTCACGGTCTTCTTTAGAAAACCGCAACTGCGAGAGGCCGGCGTGCTGCCCAAGGGTGGCATCGCGCGCTTCTACGGCACTGCGGCGATTCGCAAGTCGGGAGCGGAGTACGAGGAGATCTGGAAACGACTCATCCAGCCGGAAAAGGACCGCGATCCTGAAAAGAAAGGATTCGGCGTTCTCATCAAGGTTGAGCGCGCTGAAGACCTGGACGGCGTTCCGCTCGATCTCAAATCGTGAGCGTCGGAAGAACAGAACGCGGCTAAAGCCCGAGACTACATGCGTGGATAACCTCTCATGTGCGCCGAGATTAAAGCCTGGACACGATGATGACGGGTTCGCCTTTCGTCTGCAGGATATTATTTTCCAAGCCCGTGGCCACGGCGACGCGTTGTTTCCCGCCAGCTTGATAAGTGACCACGCCGCCACCCGCAGGCTGCTGTGTCGGTATCCGGCGAAATACTTTGCCTGTGGCCGCATCGAGCGCGATCAAGTCGCCGTCGAGACCTGCGGTGAAAACGATTCCCGTGGCGGTAACGGCGATACCTGCAACCATTGGCGCGGGAGTTTCATGACGCCATCGGATAACTCCGGTGTCTGCGTCGATGGCCGTCACCCGCACACGCCACCTCAGACTACAGTTCGATGCATCTACGGCGTACGTGTATTCGCTGGTCGTGAAGTACATGGTTCCGTTCAACACGACGAGGCTGCTTTCAAACGTCGATTGTTCCGGCAAGGCGTAAGAGCAGATCTGCCGCAGGCTGGACACATTTTCTGGCTTGAATTCCGAAAGCGGCGAATATCCTGTCGAGCCGTAGTCGCGAGCATACAGCGGCCAGTCCGCAGGCGCGGAATTTTGAGTCCAGGCCACCGGCGGACCGAGGGTCACTAGAAAACATGAAAGGAGAAACATTGTCCATCGCATGTCGCAGGAATCTAGCACCACTGAGCTGGGATTGAAAGGTTAACGATTTGAGTTTTGAAGGAGGGGAGTATATTTCGCAAATGATGGTTTAACCCTTGATCGCGGTGAGTTCGATGTCGATGTTTTCTTCTCTTTGAATTGCGGCGAAGCGATCGCGCAGTTGATTGATGTTGGTTCGAGCCGGTACGGCAAGGCTAGCTTCAAGCTGGAAAAGCGGTGCGCCACTCACCGGCGCGGAGTAGGTCTTGGTTTCCATCGATTCGATGTTGATGCCCAGAGTGCTGAGTACGCCACTGACTTGGTAGACGATCCCGGGATGGTCCATACACGAAACCGTAAGTTTGTAGGGGAGAAAAAATTCCGTTGGTTTTCTCGTCGACGGCCTCTTGACAGCGAAGGAAAGACCGGTTTCTGTTTCCATCTCGCGATAGTCGCTCGCAATCTTGACAAGGCTGCCACCGTCGCCGCTGATCAAGACGATGACGGCAAACTCGCCGCAAAATACGGCCATCTTGCTGTCCTCAATGTTGCAGCCGTGCCGGGAGATAAACTCGGCTATCTTCTCCACGAGGCCGACTTGATCGGGCCCGATCGCGGTTAAAATCAGATGGTCTTTATCTGCCATGAATTCCAATGAGTGACGCTGCCAGGAAAAGGATAACAAGCGTGATTCTGAAGACCATGAGAGCCTCCTCGACCGGAAATCGTAAACCAGAAGGTATGAAATACACAAAAAAGACGGATTCCCCTCCTTGCAAAGGCTTGCCATGTCCCACATCTTTTGCTGGACACGGGGCATTGAAAACAACTGAAGAGAATGCCGAAGTCCCCTCCTTGGACAAGGAGGGGTGGCTGCGCCCATTAAGAAAATGCCGCGAAGCCTCCTTAGCGGGCGCAGACGGGGTGGTTGGTTCAAGCCACGATTATCGGAAGTTGAACGAACCACCCCGTTCTTGATGTTTCGCCCTACCGGGCTCACGCTTCGCGCCGCGCCTCCAAAGGAACGGGACCATCTACTTGATGGCGCGGCCACCCCTCCTTTGCCAAGGAGGGGACTTCGGCTTTCCCGCCGATTGTCCCAAGCGCCCGTGTCCAGCGGACGACTTGTGCGTAATGATCAGCCTGCAAAGGAGGGGAATACTAGTCCAGGAGCCTGCGGGCGCCTTTCTCAAGATCGAGAAGATGTTGCTTTCTCCACAGGCCACCGCCGTAGCCACCGAGTTTCCCGTCCTTATTCACAACGCGATGGCACGGGATAACGATGGCAATTCGATTCGTGCCATTCGCGTGGCCCACCGCGCGTTGTGCATCGGCCGAGCCAATTCGCCGAGCCAGGTCTTCGTACGAGCGAGTCTGGCCGTAGGGTATGCGCAGCAGCTCATTCCACACACGCTCCTGAAACGGAGTGCCCGGATACACCAGAGGAACCGAGAACTGTTTGAGATCGCCGGCGAAATATTGCTCAAGCTCTTTCCGGAGCTGAGTCATGTGCACGTTCTCGCCGGGGACGATCGCACACGCGAAGAGCTTCTTCAACGTGCGGAATTGCGTTTCGAGCATCCGCCGGTCCGTAAACTCCAGAAGGCATATTCCGCGATCGTTGGCGGCGGCGATGAGAGGTCCGAGAGGACTCTCGAACCACGAAACGACGATACAATCCAGGCCGTGGCTGGTACCGGGTGGCCGTCCGAAGGTGCGGCTAAATGCATCTCGGAATCCACTGTGAGATTCGTACCCGTTTCCGAGCGCAACGTCGTCGAGACTTGCTCCTCGCCGAAGTTGATCCAGAGCGCCGCCCATCCGCTGCGCCCTGCAGTAGGCCTGAAATGTCATACCGTAGTGCTTTTGAAAATATCGCCGAGCTCGAAACGGATCGATGCCTGATCGTCGCAGTTCAGCATCCTTCATCCTTTCCTCCTTGCCATTGACGAGCGCCAAAGCGCGGACCACCCACTCCGGCGGCCGGCCATTGGTATCCAGCGGACGGCAGCGCTTACATGGCCGGTATCCCGCGAACACGGCCTCACGGACATTCGAAAAATAGTCCACATTTTCCGGCAGCGGCTTTCTGGCCGGACACGATGGACGACAAAATATTCCCGTCGTGCGCACCGCCAGAAAGAAAATGCCGTCATATGAGACGTCTTTCTCGATCTGTGCGCGTTGCATTTCTTTCACAGACAGCATTGTGTTCATGACCCCATTGTTCCTCTACGCATAACAGGTATTCCACCGATTTATTGACACTGATTTCTTGAAGGTCGCGGCCTCGATGCACGAAACCAGCGCGCAAAAATGAAAGGAGGATTGTTACGGCAGCGAGCAAGTTTCAATCTTGATCTTCAGGCGGGCGCCACGGTGTGACGACACCAGTCAGGAGGTTATCGATGTTGCCCTCCATACAGGAGTACTCCATGACCTCGACATCCGGTGTGAGCACAAAGACTCGCTCGTTCTTTATTGGCCTGGTATAGGTCTTCGGGTCGTCAAGACCCCAAGTGAATTGGATGTGCCCAAGATCCGGCCGTTTGAACGTCATCGTGAGCTTCGCGTCCTTGCTGAAGGGATGGCCACTGGTGTCCAGTTTGGCCCAACCATTGAAGTTCACGGCCTCAAGGATCAGCGTGTCTCCGTCCCATTTGCCGACGGTGTCGCCAAACCATGTGGGCGGGTAACCCTCCCGATGCGGCCGCCCATCGGTGGGAACCACCGCAAACATCGTGCTCTGCTCAAAAAGAAACGCGATGTGCTCATCGTTCTGAACAATCTGCATGGGATGAGGCGAAAAAGACCGGATCCAACCAAACGGCATACAACTCCCCGCATAGTCACCGTTTTTCGTCGGATTATAGTCGTCCCACTGCTTTTGTCCCCAGGCTGTGAACGGAAGCACCGCCTCCCCTTTGTTACTGGTCCCGTCCCGGTTCACAAATGACTTGGTGATATCCGGAGTATAGGGCCGCGCCCAGGTTCCCCGGAAATCCGGTTTCCCGTTTGGAAGACGCGGAGTGGGCCCATTCGTATTTATTGTCTTTTTTGCCGTGCCGGCCTGGGCGGCGGCGGGAGTGGGCGCCAGGAAAATGGCCAGTATCACTACCGCAATAACGATCGGACTCAAACGATTTTTCATGGTGGGTTTTCCTTTCTGGAGAAGCAGAAGTGCAAGACCTTTCGGGACCACGAGGAATAGCAGCAAACGTTTGTGATTTCGGCTTCGCATCGCGTTAACCTATCTCAGCCGCGGATTACGCGGGGAAATCGGTACGCTTCGTGACATCTAGTTCGCGGCGCTGACCGTTTTCAACTTCAGCAGTTTCTCCGCGTTACCCTGATAGATCTTTTCCTTGTCCGCAGCGCTAAGCCCCAGGTCCTCCAGGCAACGGATTGTCTCGCGGGCATAGAGGCCGGGCGCTGGTTCAAATGGCATGTCTGAAGCGAACACCACGTTATCGACGCCGAAGAAAGCCAGGCCGCACTTGGTCGCGGGGCCTGCTCCGAAAAGCGCCGTGTCGGCGTAGAAATGTTTGAAGTAGTCGATGGGCCGCTTGTTCATGGAATTCAAAAGCGACTTGTAATCGGCGTCCGACGTGCGGGTGCCGAGTTGATCCCAACCGTAGCCCACGCGCCCCTCGAAGTACGGGACCATGCCGCCCATGTGATGGGTAATGATCTTGATGTTCGGGTAGCGGTCGAGAACACCCGAGAAGACAATGCGTGACATGGCAACGCTTGTCTCGTATGGCCAGCCGAACGTCCACCAGATCTCGTACTTGGATTTGTCTTCAGATAAATAATCCGTGAAATCCGCACCGCGAGCGGGATGCATCCAGATGGGAATGTCACGACGCGCTGCTTCTTCAAAGAACGGCAGGAATTCGGGAGCATCGAGCGGTTTGCCTGCCACATTCGAGTAAAGCTGAATGCCGCTGGCGCCGAGCTGGTCCAGGACACGAACCATTTCCTTCTCGGCTTCTTTCGGATTATTCATCGGCAAAGATGCGGCAAAACCAACGAAGCGATCCGGATGTTTTCGCACCAACTCTGCGAGTCCGTCATTGCCTTCTCTCGCCAGTTGAGGCGACTTCTCTGGCCCAGCCAATATTTCCAACGGCGGCAGAGGAAGCGTGAGGACCTGCCGATACTCGCCAAATTCGTCCAAGATCCGGAAGCGCTTGTCCAGATCCATGATGGTCGCGATGTTCTGCACGCGCTTGCCGATGTCCTTTCCGCCGGCTCCCGCGTTGATGTATTTGTCGAAAAACTGTTTCGGGAAAAAATGGTTAAAGATGTCGATTTTCACTTCAATTTCCTTTTCTGACCATAAGGGCCGCGCCAGATGCCGCGACCGTTGCAATTAAGACCGGTATGGCCGCCGCCCAAAAGACATGCCTTGTTTGGCCGCCCATGGACAACAGCGCTCCCCCAAGAGTCGGACCGACGATCGAACCGATTCTACCAATTCCAAGAGCCCAACCGATACCGGTTGAGCGAATCGCGGTCGGATAGAATTCGGCCGCTAGCGCGTTCGAGCCGGTTTGCCCGCCAATGACGCAGAACCCGGCGGCCGAGACCGTCAGGACGAGCAGTGCAATCGAAGCCCCCGCCTCGCCGATGAGAAATATGCTGGCGGCCGCTCCAAGATAGGCGCACGCAAGGAATGCAAAAGATAAGTGCCGGTCGAAGACTCTTCCCAGGAGAATGGAACCGGCCGCTCCTCCGATTTGAAAGAGTGTTGTAATAATGATCGCGATCTCGACCTGGATTCCGTTGTCATTCATCACAGTGGGAAGCCAACTATTGAGGAAATAAAGATCCAGGAGGCTCATGAAGAACATGACCCAAAGGAATGGAGTCACTCGTGCGCGTCCTTCCGTGAAGAGCCGCTTTACCACAAATCCGCCGGATTGGTGTTCGTCGACTCCGACCGACATTTCTTCGAAAGGGCCACTGTTTGGGGCGATCCTCGATAGATACCGCGTCACTCTTTCTCGATTCCCTCCCCTCAGAACGAGAAAACGAATCGACTCCGGCAGCAGAACCATGGAAAGAACCGCAATAACTAACGGGAGAATTCCCCCCACGATAAATACGGATTGCCAACCGAACTGTGAGATCAGCCCGGCAGCCACAAAACCACCGACAGCAGCGCCAATGGAAAAGCCGGTAAACATCGTCATGACCGCAGTGGCACGGAATTTCTTGGGCGCATATTCTGAAGTGAGGGCGATGGCGTTGGGCATCGCCCCACCCAAACCCAATCCCGTAAACAGGCGGAAAAAAAGCAAAGACTCCAGCGAACCGGCCGTTGCCGTAAGAAGCGCTCCAAAGCCGAACATCAACGTGCATCCCACTAATACCGGCTTGCGCCCAAACCGATCCGCGAGCGGGCCGCAGACGAGCGCACCAATCATCATCCCGAACAGTCCGATGGAAATGGCCGGGCCCAGGGCGGCGCGGGTGATTTTCAGTTGCGCCGTCAGCGCAGGGGCCACGAATCCCATCGCCTGGGCATCGAAGCCATCCATGAAAACCATGGCGCCACACATCACTGCAATCAGTAGTTGATAGCGGCTGAACGGCTGCTCGTCAATGAACTGACGGATGTCCAGAACCATTGCTTGCTTCATAAATATTTGCTCGTCTTCCAGGGCGGGAGCGGAGTCTATTTCAACTCCATCTCCATGGTGTCGTACTGTAGTGTC
>WNGL01002959.1_pt1 | contig 22537 bp, 21 predicted proteins | sample 5400591 | NCBI WGS metagenome assembly WNGL01 (sample SAMN13153377, study PRJNA577476) | soil metagenome | isolation source: 80 cm soil or saprolite under Garry oak tree replicate 1 | place: USA:California | collected 2016-06-15 | reverse complement strand
CATTCCAGCCGGCAACTTTGCCATATCCGGCTTCATTGATGGAAGTTGCAAACCATCCGCGCGAATGCTCATCCCATCCGCCAGAATCACCGCGCGCTCCATGGTGTTTTGCAATTCGCGCACGTTGCCCGGCCAGCGGTAATGCAACAATCGCTCGCGCGCCTCGTCCGAGATTTCCAATCCAGCTTTGCTGAACTCGCGGCTGAACTTTTCCAGGAAATGATTCGCCAGCAGCAGCACGTCGTTCCCGCGTTCGCGCAGCGGCGGAATCGTCATCGGCACCGTGGAAATCCGGAAGTACAAATCGTCGCGAAACAGTTTTTCTTGAACTTGCTTCTGTAAATCCCGGTTCGTTGCTACGACGATCCGCACATCCACGTCAATCGATTGTGTTCCGCCCACGCGTTCGAACCGCTTTTCTTCCAGCACGCGCAACAGTTTCGCTTGAATCGCCAGCGGCAATTCGCCAATCTCATCCAGAAACAAGGTCCCCCGGTGCGCCAAGTCCATTTTGCCCACTTTGCGCGCGCCCGCTCCTGTGAACGCGCCCTTCTCGTGCCCGAACAGCTCGTTTTCCACGAGCCCTTCCGGAATCGCCGCGCAATTCAGCGCAACAAACGGCTGCTCGCGCCGTGGCGACAAATGATGAATCGCGAGCGCAAACAACTCCTTCCCTGTGCCGCTTTCCCCCAGCAACAGACAAGTCGCGTCCGTGGCCGCCACCTTCTGGATTTGTTGGCTCACTTCCTTGATGGAAGCGTGCTCCCCCACAATGCGCGGAAAGCCGTAGCGTGCTGAGTATTCGGCACGCAGGAGCAAATTTTCGCGCTGAAGCTCTTGTTGTTCTGCAGCGCGCTTCACCAGCAACTTCAAATGATCCAAGTCGACGGGTTTTTGCAGGAAATCGAACGCCCCATCCTTCATTGCGGCGACGGCTTCTTCCACGGAGCCGTACGCCGTCAGCAAAAGTACCGGAATGGCCGCGTCCACTTGCTTCGTTTCGCGCAAAACGTCCAGCCCCGACGCGCCCGGCATCTTCAAATCGGTGATCACTAGCAAATACCGCCGCGCGCGCACCTTTTGGATTGCCGCGGTGCCGTCCGGCGCCTCGTCCACGGAGTATCCCGCGCGCTCCAACGCCTTCCGCATCATGGCGCGCAGTTCGGCTTTGTCTTCAACGAGCAGGAGAGGTTCCATCTCTCTCGTTTCTATCACGAATCCTGCTGTCTTCAGGAAACAACGCCACACACATGTGCGGTGAAGGGAAGCACCGCGTTCGGCAAGTGGCAATAGGCAGGAGCTTCACGAGTGGTTTGAGGGACGACCCAGAATGGGAGCAATGAAGTGTTGCGCCCAAACGCGACAAGAGCCTGACCGCATAAGGATGCAACCAGGCTCTCCCAAGATTTAGGACTTAAAACTCACAACTTAAAACTTCGGGCCATTCTTACCGCGCCCAACCCGGGTCGCCGCCAGCTTTCCTCAACTCCGCTTCCATGTCATCCAACTGCTGCCGGAGCTGCGCTAGTTCGTTTTTCTTGGCGTCAATTTTGGCTGTCTTGTCATTGACTTCGGCCCGGCTGTTCTGCTCTTTCATCGCCTTCGTTGGATCGGCGTAGTATTGCACCGAAGACTTTTCCAATTCGCGCTGGAGAATATCCAACTCTTTTTCTGCTTTGGCGATCTTGTCATGCTGCGCGGCGAAGCGCTTCCGCCACGCTTTCTCGCTGTTGGGATCTTCTTTCTCTGTGGCATCCCCAGGCTTTTTAGCGGCGGCAGCTTGGGTCGCTCCCGCAGACGCATCCGTTGCACTCGTTGTGGCTCCCGCAGCTGACGCGTTCTGTATTTCCGGTTTGTCTGGCGCCGCCGGCTTTATATCGTCGTCCGTATAAACTTTCTTCGGCTTCTGTGCGTCCTTCTTCTGCTTTTCCTCGCGCGCTTTTCTTGCGGCGTCCGCCACGGGATCGCCCGTTTGTTGCGAGGAGCTCTGATCCTGCGCATAAGTTGCGAACGGTGCAACGCACAGCGCCACGGCCACCAATGCCAGTTTCATCCAGTCGTTTTTCCGCATTATCCCAACCTCCCGGAGCTGTTTACAGGCTCCTTCGTCCTATCACAGGGTTAGATGCGACTCTGCTTTGATTCTACTGCTTCTTCAACCATTCGCGGCATCGGCAGCGTAACAATAAACTCCGCCCCGCCTTTGGTACAGTTTCTTACTTCTATATGTCCGCCGTGCTGGACGATGATTTTCTGCACGACCGCCAATCCCAAGCCCGTCCCGTTGCTTTTTGTCGTAAAAAATGGCCGAAACAGCTTTGGCATAGCCGCCGACTCAATACCCGGCCCATTATCTGTAATAATGACTCGCTGCCATCCTGTCTCCTCGCTCTCGACCACTTCTCCTCGCAGCGTCACGCGCCCGCCTCCCTCCTCCTCTGCGCATGCTTCCGCTGCGTTTCTAGCCAGATTCAATAACGCTTGCCTCAGCAGTCCTTCGTCTCCGGCCACGTCGCCAAAGCTTCCTTTACATTCGATCGCCACCTGCGGCATCGCTTGCACGACTTCCGCCACGGCGCGATTCACCACCTCTTCCAAATCCACGCGCTCTTCGGGGATTTCCAGCGGCCGCGCATATTTCAGAAATTCCGCCACCATGTGGGTAATATTTCTGGTTTGCTCGACAATTTTCTTTGCATAATCCGCCGCCTCCTTCGGCGAGGATTCCGGTATCAACTGCGCGTATCCTGAGATTGTCGCCAACGCGTTCTTGAACTCGTGCGCGATTCCCGCGGACAACTCGCCCAATGCAGCCAGATTCTCTTTAAGCTGCATCCGCTGTTGCAACGCTGCAAGTTCCGTCAAATCCGTCAGCAGGCAGATGACGCCGCTAATTTTTCCCTCGCCGCGCCGAATCGGCGAAATAGTGACGCCCAGATGCCGCGTGTCTCCCGCTGGAGGCACGTGTTCTACTTCTTCTCTCCGGAAGATTTTTCCCGTCTCGAGGCATTCCGCCACCAGTTTGGTCAACGCCGAATCCTGCCCCAGCACTTCGCTATATCGCCGAAACCCCAATCCGCGAATGCCCAGTACGTGCTCCGCAGCAGGATTCGAACTCGAGATAATGCCCGTCGCGTTCACGACCACCAATCCTGCCGGCATATTGCGCGTCACTTCTTCGCTTAGGCGCTCGGTCTGCTCGGCACGTTCTTTCTCGATCTTGTGGAGCCGCTCGAGCTCCTTTTCCTGCTCGCGCAACTGCTGGATCACGCCTTGCATTGAGGCGGCCATGAATGCCGATGCATTCTCCGTGCCGGGCCCGCTCGCCGCAATCTTCTCTTGTTGCTCTTCTTTGCTGCTCTGAAAAAATTTCCGTAGGAAATACACCGCCACACCTGCCACTGCCAGCACTGCAATTCCAAGTCCGGCGATAATTTCCCAGACGTGCTGTGTGCCGCTGCCGCCTTGGAGCATTCCCCACATCGGCTCTGTTACTTAGCTCCTTCTCTTAACTTCTCGTCTCGCATGCGCGAGTGAATCCCGCTCACTGCAAAATTCCTCGAAGTTCGGGCCACTGTCCGCCAATTAACGGCCCAAGGTAAACAATCGCCAGCGCGCCAATTCCCAAGAACGTTCCCAGCGGCAACTGGTATTGGCTTGCAATCGTCCACCGCAACCCGTTCACAGTTCCCAGTCCTCTCCGGCTGCCGCGTTCCGCCAGGGGGCGGCCCCGCCCTCCCAGGTACAACGCCACCACCACGCTCAATCCAATCACGCTGCCCAGCAAGCTTCCTAACAGAATTGTCCAGAAGGTCCCGCGCAACCCCACAAACGCGCCCACCATAGCCATCATTTTCACGTCGCCGAAGCCCATGCCCTCGCGTTTGCGCACCAATTTGTAGCCCGCCGCTAATCCCCACAGCAAAAAACTTCCAAACGCTGCTCCGAGAATTCCGTCAACGAGCCCCGCGGCGTTGGGCTGCAAACGCTGATGCAGCAATCGCCAGCTCAACGCCTGCCCGAAGCCGCCGCTTGGTGGCACAAACGCGGAAAGCACCAGTCCCGCCGCGAATCCCGGCCACGTCACCAAATCCGGCAGCAGCCGCACGCGTAAATCCGTTATCGTCAGGACAATGATCAGGCACGTAAAAAACAGCCACTTCACCGTCGCTTGCGTGATTCCGTATTCCAGATACGCTGCCACAAACAACAGTCCGGTTGACAGCTCCACTAGCGGGTACATCACCGAAATTGGCGCGCCGCACGACCGACATTTGCCCCTTAGCCAAATCCACGCAAACACCGGCACGTTGTCATAAAACTTGATCGCCGTTCCGCACTTCGGACAGCGCGACCCCGGCGAAACAATCGAAAGGTCTTCCGGAATCCGCGTGATGCAGACATTCAGGAAGCTCCCGATCACCAGCCCAAAAAGAAAAAAATATATGCCGTAAACAGTGGCCACAGTTGAGTCGGCCATCCTGCGGCCGCGCGTGAAGTCGGCCGCTCCGCAGCCGCTTCTACTAATCTCCCACAGCCACACCGCCCTCTCAACAAACCTGCTCTTCCTCGTGCCCCATCCCTAACGCCTTCTCTCTGCGGTGACCTCTGCACACTCTGCGCTATCTTTTGTTGCTTTATGGCTCTTACTTTTCTTCTAAAACTGTCAACAGTACACTGTGGAGTGTCGATTCCCCCATGCACTTCTTCGAGCGCAAAATCCGCCGCTACGAACATCGCCGCTGGACCACCGACGATAACCGGCGTGTCCAGCCTTTCCACTGGGGCCTCGAGCACATCGGCGGCTCGCCCGACGAGCCCAATCCTGGCGCCTTCGTCCGCGAGTACGCCCAAAACGCTATCGAAAACAGCCGCGACTGGTATGCCACGACTCCCGCCACGGACTATCGCCTCGACGCGGAAAACGTTCTCACCTTTACCAGTTCTATCGAATCCCCCTGGCCCGAAAACAATACTGTCCACGCTCGGCTTTGGCCTGCCTCGCGCAGTTGGAAGCCTCCTATCAAGGCGGCACGAGGCACCGCCGTCCTCGTTCTTCCCAACTGGAACGCCAAGTGGCACGGCCAGGACGGCCTTTGCGAATGGACCGCTCGCTTTGGGATCACCGCGCTAAAGATGAGCCTGCCTTATCACAATCGCCGCATGCCCCGTGGTTACGAGCGCGCCGACCAGATTTGCGGCCCGAATGTCGGGCTCACGCTTCAAGCCAACCACCAAGCCGTTCTAGACGCGCGCCGTTGCCTTCGCTGGCTCGAGCAGCAGGGCTACACCAAGCTCGGCATTCTCGGTACGAGCATTGGCTCCTCCATCGGCTACATCACCTTGGTCCACGACCCTGCCGTCCGCGTCGGCGGCTTCTTCCACGTCTCCACTTATTACGCGGACGTCGTTAGCCAGGGCATGACCACCAATCACGTTTGGGAAGGCCTCCGCCCCCACGTCACGGTGGACGAACTTCGCGACTACTGGGCGCCTATCAGTCCCATGCCTTACGTCGAGCGCGGCATGGGCGGTGGCCGCAACTGTTTCATGATCTACGGCAAATACGACCCCACCATGCTTCCCGAACTCACGCGACAGATGCTCGACTCTCTCCGCCGCCACGGTGCTACTCCCCGCACTCTTGGACTACACTGCGGCCACTACTCGCTCGAACTTTTCCCCTTTTCCTATGTGGCTGGCTACCGCATGCTCGCCTTTCTTCGCGGAGCCCTTTCCGCATAGACAGACCTCAGCATGTCTCACTCCTTAAGCCAGGGGCAGCCGTCTTCAGCCTGGGTTCTGCAGGCCGTGCACGATAAACCGAAACTCCGCGTCCGTAAGCAGCCCGCGTTTCTCCACGCCTGCGCTTTTAACTGCTGCCAGGACCGCTTGCTGTTGCTCGGCCGTCAGGGCGATGCCTAACTCCTTCGCCTTGATGGCGATGCTGTCGATGCCGCTCTTTTTCCCCAGCACGATTTCGCGCTTCGCGCCCACCAAGTCCGCAGAGAAGGGTTCGATCGCCTCGGGGATGTGAAACTGGCTGGCCACCGCACCGCTCTCGCGCATAAAAAGATTCTCTCCGACTACCGGCTTCCACGGCTCCAGCGGATGCCGCGCCCTCTTCTGCACCAGGGAGGAAACGCTGCGAATCTTCTTAAGATTCAGCTCCACGGGAACGCCATAAAGCCCTTGCAGCGCCATGGCAATCTCGCCGAGGTCACCGTTGCCCGCGCGTTCGCCCATTCCGTTAATGGTGCCCTGGATCCATTCCGCTCCCGCGCGCACGGCAGCAACCGCGCACGCCGTGGCCATGCCGAAATCGTTGTGCCCGTGGAAATGCAGCGGTACCTGCGGCCCAACCCATTCGCGCACTTGCCGCACCAAGAACTCCACGGCCTCCGGCCCGCACGCGCCGACCGTGTCCACGACCACGAGTTCTTCGGCGCCAGCGTCGAGTGCGTTCTTGTAGAAGTCGCGCAGCGTCTCCAGCTCCGTGCGCGTTCCATCCACGGCGAAGAACGCAACTTTCACGCCGTGTTCCCGCGCGTAAGTAATGGCTTCCGCGGCGCGGCGCTTTGCCTCGTCGACGCTGAGCCCGTATGCTTTCAGCTTGATTGCGCTCGTAGGCGTTTCAATCACCGTGGCGCGCGAGCCCAGGCGCAGCAATTCGTCGATGTCCGCCTTCAACGCGCGGCCGAAGCCCCAGACTTCCGCTTTCAGACCCGCGTTCGCAATTAGCTTGAACGCCTCGGCATCCTCGGCCGATACGCGCGGAAAGCCAGCTTCGATGCGGCCAACAGCGAGTTCGTCCAACGCACGCGCAATTTCCAGTTTTTGCGGAGGTGTCAGCACCACACCAACGCTTTGCTCGCCGTCGCGCAGCGTCGTGTCGTAAAACTTCACCGCGCCGCGCTGCGAAAAGTCCTTTCGCACTTCTGGACGCCGGTTCAGCTCGCTGACCCAGAATCCGTTTTGTGATTGCGAAGAACTTTCCGCCATCTTTTCTGTTACGCTTTCGCGGCTTTTCCGCCGTGCAATTCTTTGTAGGAAACTACAGGGTTCCGCAATACACCGATCTTCTCGATTTCGCACTCCACCACGTCGCCCGGTTTCAGATACAGCGATTTCGGGTCATCGCTGAACGCCGCCACGCCGGAAACCGTCCCCGTCGAGAGCACGTCGCCCGCCGAGTATCCCATCGGGGAGTAATGCGCCACGATTTCCGGCACCGTGACCGACATTTTGCTCGAATGCGATTGCTGGCGCGTCTTGCCGTTCACGCGAAGCTGCATCGAAAGATTGTTTGGCTGCGGAATTTCGTCGGCGGTCACAATGTGCGGCCCGAGCGGACAAAACGTATCGATGCCTTTGCAAAAACTGAACACCCCGGACTTCATTTCCGTGCGCTGGATATCGCGCGCCGTGATGTCGTTGAAAATCACGTAGCCCCCTATAAAATCTGTCGCGAGCGCTGCATCAAAGTGTTTTCCTGATTTTTTCAGCACCAGCGCAAGCTCCAGCTCGTAATCCAATTCTTGCGTCAAATGCTCGGGATAGACTATTGGTTCCTCAGGCCCAATGATGGCGTCCACGTTCTGAAAGAAAACAATCCACGGCAAAACGGGATGCGAGAATCCAGACTTTTGCGCCTCCTCATGGTGCTCGCGAAAGTTGCCCGCGGTGTGAAAGAACTTCTTCGGGATAATCGGCGCTTTGATCTTCACTTCGCCTTTCTGAAATCGCAGCGATTCGCCCGACGGTCCCCCTTCCGCTCCCTCTTTCATTACGTAATCCAGCGCCGCGCGCGCTGCATCCAGCCCGCGATCGCCATTCTCGAATAATGCGCGCATGTCCGTCGGCACCCGTGCATCCGCCAGCGCATAAAACGCGCCTTCCCGTTGCACATTTCGCAAATACAGCGCGTACGCGGCATTCAAATCGACGATCATTCCATCGGCGGTAACGGCGCCAATGCGATCCTCGCGGCTGCGCGAATGGAAAGTGACCAATTTCATGAAAAGTCCCGCTCCTCCGGAAGGGGGCATCGTTGCCCAGATCACCGGGCCCTGACCACAGGGAATGATTTCGCGAATAGTATAGTGGAAACGAAAGCCACAGCGTGCGGAGAAACTGCGCGGACCAGTTGTCAGAGACTAATTGTCCATCGGCGGCTTGATGTACGCCGCGCCATGCCGGTGCAGACCAGCGGTTGGAATGGCTTGCGAGAAAACGATGCGGATGGGAACGAAAATAGCTCCGGTGCCGGGAGTAAACGGCACGGCCACCTCCACGCGCGAACCTTCCGGATATTGATTGCGGCTGCGAAAGCTGATCCCGCCTTTCGACAGGTCTTCGCAAACCACAACTTCTTCGGCGAAGCCGCGCCTCCGGATGCACGCCAGCACGCGCGCTTTCACGCGTGTCCGGTTTCGCCGCGGAACCACGCGCTCTTCGCTCGCGGGCCGCGCGCCGTTCCCTTCGACGTTCGCGGCCTCCGAAATCGACTCGATCCAAATCGAAGGCGAGTCGCAGTGACGGCAGTGGCGCGCCACGCATTTGCGAACTTCGAAAGATTTCAACTGCAGCTCGTTGAGATATACGACTTCGCGCCGCTGGCAGAAACTGCACTCCATCAGCAGCCGCGCAAGAGCCTCCTCTCCTTTATGCGGAGAAGGGAAGTCGATGTCCCAGAAATCATTCCGTGGCTCAAGAATATGAATAGCGTAGAGAAACCCATTGGCGTCCTGATCGATTTCCGCAACCACGCGCGCCCGCGTGTTTTTCCACTGATCACCCTCTAGAGATCGCCGCAGATGTAGCTCCTGGCCCGCCTCCAGCTTTTCTGTAAAGCGCAGCACGCCGCCATTGCGGCTGACAAGCAGCGTTTCCACGGCCTGCGTAAAGGTAGCGCCCGCCGCCGTGGCCCAGGATGCTTCGACGGGCATACGGAGGCTGATGCGGTCGCTCTGGCGCAGCCCATCCGATAGAGTACTCATGGGGTTATACAAGACAGTTCCGACCTTCAGGCTAACATGCACGAAAATCCTGCATAGTGCGGCGATGGGGCTGTTTGTCGTTCCATGTAATAACGTTCGGTGGACAGTTTTCTGCCGCGAAAGCCAGCCGGGTATTGCTTCTTTCGCATGGTGTTCCAATCGAAAGTGCCACAAGAGAACCCTTTTCATTCAGACTAGAGGAGTCGAGAAGTTTCCTTGGCGCCGGCAGGCGCCTCCATATCGGTGTGAAAGCTTGGGCGACGTAATTCTAATGGGTGACCGCACATCGAACGACGAATCCCGGGGCCTCTCAATCCGGGACCGCCGCTTCTGCATCCGCTATCCTTTTGCCGCCGACGTGGTCATCCTGGATTTGGAAACCGGGACGAAATCGGAGGGTGTAACCTCGGACCTCTCCATGGGTGGGATTTTTGTGTGCACCAGCAAACCGCTGCCCTCTAACACCCGCGTCCGCATCACCCTGACCAGGAAAGACCAGAAGCTCGAAGCGCTTGGCACCGTGCGCATCGTCAAGCCGCGCATCGGCATGGGCATTGAGTTTCTCGATCTCGAACAGCCGCACTATGGCGTGTTGCGCCGCTGGGTCGAGCAACTCAGCAAGTCCCGCTGAAGCGCTGGTTTCTTCTAGCCTCGAGACAAGTTTCACTGCCTTGTGTCCAACGGATGCTTGCTCTTCTCGTAGAACTCATTCTGAATTTTTGGGCTGGCGTCATCCGTCTTCACCGCGCGGATGGCTTCGACAATCGTGAAAATCCATCCGTGCACATTCCACTCCCCCAGTTCTTTCGTGGCTACGGAGCCATCGCCTGAGTAATGCTCGGGGAAGCGCGCGTACCACCAGATTCCTGTGTAGAGAAATTCCGGCAGGTTTTGCCGCTTCTGGTCAGCGCCGGACTCGCGCTTGGCCCGGTCAATGTGCGTCAGTTCCGGATGTGTGTAGAGGGTATTGGAGGTTTCGTTTTCCCCTGCGTGGTAGTCAATGCCGGTGGATTTTTTCGCTGGTCCGCCCGGCCGGCTGCGCTCGCCATCAAGCACGTAGACGACGTAGTCCTTCGGGCTCGCCATCTGTTCCTGTGCGAAGTAGGGAAGCAAGTGCTCGTTCCCACCGTGGCCGTTCACGATGACTATTTTCTTGCAGCCGTTGCGCGCCATTTCGTCGGTGGTTTCCTGCAAAAGCTTCAACTGCAGCTCTACGCTGTACGCGACGGTGCCAGGCTCGTGCTTGGCTTCAAAAATCTGCCCGAAATAATATTCTGGGAAAACTACGGCAAATTCCTGCTCCGCCGCATGCAGCGCCGCGTAGCGTACATTCAGAAGATCCGTTCCCAGCGGCAGATGGGGGCCATGCTTTTCCAGGATGCCGAACGGAAGCAGGCATGTGCCTTTCGATTGCTGAATCGCCGTGCGAAAATCTTCGGCGGTCAACTCTTCCCACTTCACGGAAAGCTTCGTCTGGCCGCGCGCGGGAATTACTCAGAGCAGCAGCAGGAGAGCAGTCACGCCAATCTTTTTCATAAAGCCTCCGGGAACGACGCGGCCTATTCTAGCGGCATCTCGCCGCATTTTCATGCTTGAAACGATTCAAACAAAAGTCCTGGGGGGACAAGCGGATGGAGTTTCCCGTTCCGTTCCTTCCTGGAGCGGCGAACAATCACTTTTTCCTATCGAGCCTTGCAAGGCCATCTTCTGTTAGAGCTTCGATGGCGCGCTGGCAATTCTGCTCAAATGAATTTTGCTGCGATGCAAAGAAGAATTCCTTGCAGCGCCGCATAGCGGACGGCTCCAAACGGAGAATGCGAGCCACAAGCGCATTCGCCTCGCCGACCAGTTGCTCGGGCGAGCAGAGCTGGGAAATTAGCCCGACTTGGAGCGCGCGGACCGGGCTAATCGGGTCGCCAAAGAGAACTAGAGGGAACGCCACACGCGGGAGAGCGTATTCGCCGAGATAGGCCACGATGTCGGAAGGAACGAGGCCGGAGCGCATCTCCCCTAACGCGAGCGAAGCATTTTCCGCAACGAGCACGAAGTCGCAGGCAATCGCCAGACCAAAACCAAACCCCAGCGCGTCGCCTTGCACTTCGGCGACGCTGATGAGCGATGAAGTGCGCAACGTGTGCAGGAATTCGATGAGCCGTTCCGCCTCTTTGCGAATGGAATCGGCATCGCGCCCGGTGCGTTCCCGGCCGGTGCAGAAAATCTTGCCGCGTCCGCGAATTCGCAGGACGCGCGCGACAGGCGTCGAAGCCTCGGCGCGCAACTCCGCCAGCATGGCGTCGAGCATCGCGCTGGTAACTTCATTCCCGCGGCTGGGGTTATCCAGCGTAAAAGTGAGGACATCGGGGGCTCTCTGAATCACGACACCGATTCCCGGAGACGGGGCTACAGGCGCCGATGCGCTCTGGGGGGACATGCGAGGCAAGTTATACAAGGAATTAAATGCTGTCAATCGAAGTTCGCGGCTGCGTAAGCCCCATCGCACGATCGAGTGCCTTCTTTTCTTCGGTTGTCAGAGCGCGCGTCGCGCCTTTTTGAAGTTGACCCAATGTGAGCGGCCCAATGGCCACCCGCACCAGCCGCAACACTTCCAAGTGGAAATGTTCGAGCAAGCGGCGAATCTGGCGGTTCTTTCCCTCGTCGAGAATAATCTCCAGCCACGAATTGCGTTCGCCGCGCCGAAGATGGCGCGCGTCCTTCACGCGAAGAAACCCGTCATCGTCCGTGCGAATGCCCTCACGCAAATTCACGAGCGTGGCATCTTCCACGAACGCGTTAATCTGCACTTGATAGGTTTTGTCAAGATGGGTGTCCGGTGCAGTGATGCGCGCGGCCCATTCGGAGTCATTGGTGAGCAACAACAATCCTTCGCTGGCTTTGTCGAGCCGTCCCACCGGCGCAAGCCAAGGCAGGTTTTTCGGCAGGTACGCGTAAACCGTTTCGCGGCCCTTTTCGTCCGAAGCCGAAGTCACCACGGCACGAGGTTTGTTGAGCATGAGGTAGATTTTTCTGCTGGCTGCAAGGGGAGCGTCGTCCACCTGGATGAGATCTTTGCCCGGATGTGTGGGAGATTCCGGATCGCGGCGCACGATACCGTTCAATTTCACCTGGCCGGCGCGAATCAACTCCGCGGCCTGCGACCGAGAGCAATATCCCAGTTTAGAGATCGCTCGCGCCAAGCCAACCCTTTTGAGTTCAACTCGTTTGCGACGATGCTTCACGAAGCGGGGTTTCACGGACGGATTCTAACGCGATGGGCTTCTGGGATGGCGGACCTACTTTGTGGAACTGGGGGGAGTTGCCGCCGTCGCGGGAATGGCTGTTGAGGAATTGCCGGTTGCTGAGGGAGCGGTAGCCGCCGGCACATCGTGTTTCACGGCTCCATACTTTGCCGCGAGCCAGTCGCGAATCTCCGCTGGCTTGTAGTTAAAGGGCCCCATCCCACCGCGATACGCGAGGTGCCCAGTCCCGTCAATTATGTACAGCCGCTCGGGCCAAGCCGCGTAAGCATTGTCGGCCGCGTTGCCCATTTCGTCGATGCCGAAGGGCAAAGGAAACTTGAAGCGCGCCGTGAAATCCTTGGCGATGGCCACGCGCTGCTCCAGCGTTTTTGGTTGCGCGTAGCAGACATCATCCTTCACGTTGGATTTCATCTGCCATTCGTCGGTGGGATGAGCCTCGCGGACGTACACGGTGAGAAAATCCGCGTGATCCTTATAGTCGTTGTAAATCTGAACGATGTCGCCCACCTGGCGGCGGAAGGGCGGTCAAGTGAAACTGCCGAAGACCAGGACGAGCGGACGCGCGCCAATACGTTCGCGGATATGGAAATGACTCGTGCCGTCGAGCGCCAGCAATCGCGCATCGGGGGCGTCGCTCCCTATTTTCAGTGTGCCGCGGTGCATGTGCGGAAGGGCGTAGCGCACCATGCCATACGCATCTTTCGGGCTGCCCGCCATATAACAAAGCACGCCAAACGCCGCGAGCAGAAGCACCGCGAGAACGCCTCCGAACCATTTTAGAAATCGCTTCATTTCAGCTCTTCAAGTCTAGTCCCGAACGTCCGGCGCGTCGCTGGGGTTCTTGAAGATTATTTTCCTATTCTGAACCCTCTCCATTGTAGGTTGAGAATGTGTTGTGAGCACAACGCCATCGTGTTTGCCATTAAAGAGGAAGAGTGTTCCGCCGTCCTTGTGTTCTGCGTTTGCAATAACCTTGAAGACTTCGCCGTTTACTGAGTCCAAGGAAATCAAAGCTCCCGAACCTGTCTCGGACGTGGCATAGCCACCGCGTTCGTTACCGTCGGGATCATAAATTGCGATACCTGAGATAGCCCCATTGCGATTGAATCGCTGGCCCTGAACGACCGGGTCGGGTAGAGGCGCGGCGATAACGATGCGCTCCGTACCCTTGTCGTCCACCACGGCCAACCGTTTTACCCTTAGCGACTCTGATGCTGCAGCTCTGACGTTTCCGCGGGACTCAAATAGCCAAAGAAAGGCCGCCAATCCAACGCAGCAGGCTGTCAAAAGGGCAACCATTCGCTGTAACACCTGGACACGGCGTTGCAATAGTTCGAGGTTGACGGTTTTGCTCATGTGACCTCCAGATCCAAGCAGTGATTAATTGACTGTCTTTCGAATTCTCACCCGACTTTACCGAAAACTGGCCACCTTAGGTCTTGTCGTTTGCCCGGAGCTGCTCGCGTTTTTGGCTGAAAACTGAAAACTGCTTTCCTAGGCGCGCGCCTTGTCGATCATTTCTTCCCAGATACCTTTCGATTTGAGGATAAGCTCGACGACCTCGCGCGCTGCTCCCTTGCCGCCGTAAGCTTTGGTTCGGTAGTCCGCGGCGCGTTTCACTTCAGGAGTCGCGTTTCCCACGGCTACCGCGAGCCCGACGCGGCGCATGATGAGCAGGTCGGGCAGATCGTCACCAAGGTAGGCGACCTCGGATTCCTTGGCTCCGGTCTTGCGAAGAACGTCTTCGTAAGCCGCGATTTTATGCCCCTGCTTCTCGTAAACGAATTCGATGTCCAGTTCTTTGCACCTGCGGCGCAGTGCCGCGCTGCCGCGTCCAGTAATCACGCCCGTGCGCAGGCCCGCGGTCACAGCGAGCGAAAGGCCCTGCCCGTCATGCGCATCGAACGTCTTCACTTCCAGAGCGTGGTTGTCCGGTGTGGACGCCAGGGTCACGCTGCCATCGGTTAGCGTGCCGTCCACGTCCATCAATAGCACAGAAATATGTTTGGCTTTGTTCGCCACTTTCGCCGGTATCTTCATTCCCTCGCCAAGATCCTCTCTGCGTACTCGGTGTTCTCTCCGGTCTCTGTGTTAAGTCCTTTTGTTAACGCTGCTACATAAGCTCCAGCGTCCATAAATCATGCAAATGCACCACGCCGAGCACGCGCCGCGTTTCATCCATCACCACGACCGAAGTAATCTTTTTCTTTTCCATCAGGTTCAACGCTTCGCTCGCCAGCACGTGTGGCCCGATAGTTTGCGGAGTTTTCGTCATGCCATCCGCCGCGCGCATTTCCAGAACGGCGCCGCGATGCTTCTCCATCAAACGCCGCAAGTCGCCGTCGGTAAGAATCCCAGCAAGCCGCCCGTCCGCCTCCAGTACTGTGGTCATGCCCAAGCCTTTTGCGCTCATTTCGTGAAAAACGTCCGGCATGGCCGTATTGGGTGCGACGCGCGGCAGCGCTGCCCCGGAATGCATGAGATGTTCGACGCGTAGCAATTTGTTTCCAAGCCGTCCAGCGGGATGCAGCGCCGCAAAATCATCGTGCCGGAAATCGCGCCGCTCGAGCAGCGAAATCGCCAGCGCGTCGCCGACGGCCATCGCGACTGTCGTGCTCGCCGTCGGCGCGAGGTTCAGCGAACAGGCCTCTTCCTTCACGCTGACGTCCAGTGCCACGTCGCTCGCTTGCGCGAGTGTGGACTTCACGCAGCCGGTCAGGGTAACCAGCGGCATCTCCAGGCGCTTCAGCGCTTCCAAAAGCTGGATGAGTTCTTGCGTCTCACCGCCGTAGGAAACCGCCAGCATCGCATCGCCGCGCGCCAGCATGCCCAGGTCGCCATGCAGCGCTTCGGCAGGATGCAAAAAGAACGACGGCGTGCCCGTGCTGGAAAATGTCGCGGAAATTTTTCGCCCAATCAGTCCGGACTTGCCCATGCCGCTGACGGCCACGCGTCCTTTGCACTCGAACAAAATGTCCACCGCTTTTTCAAAGCTGGCGTTGAGACGCGCGAGCACGTCCTGTATCGCCTGCGCCTCAATCTTGAGCACGCGCCGCGCCGTCTCCAGGCTCATGACGAAGTGCTCCAGCGGCGAACCACCGTGTTGAGTCCCTTTAGTTTTAAAAGCAGCGCGTGTAGTTGTGAGAGCGGCAAAGCGTTCGGTCCATCTGAGCGCGCGGCGGCGGGATTGTCGTGCGTCTCCAGAAAGATTCCATCCACACCCGCAGCCACCGCGGCGCGTGCCAGCGGCTCGATGAATTGCGGCTGCCCTCCGCTCGAACGTCCCTGTCCCCCAGGGAGCTGCACCGAGTGCGTCACGTCAAAGACGACGGGATAGCCGGTCCGCTGCATCACGGGAAACGAGCGCATGTCCACAACGAGATTCTGGTACCCAAACGAAGTGCCGCGCTCCGTCAGAATGATTTTCTTGTTCCCCGTGCTCTCCACTTTTTCCGCGACGTTGTCCATATCCCACGGCGAAAGAAACTGGCCTTTCTTGATGTTGATGATCCGGCCGGTCTTGCCCGCGGCGATCAGCAAATCGGTTTGCCGCGCCAAAAATGCCGGGATTTGCAAAATATCGCAGACTTCCGCAACCGGTTCCGCCTGAGCCCCGTCGTGAATGTCGGTCAGGACGGGCACTTTCAGGTCCTTCCTGATTTTCTCAAGAATGCGCAGTCCTTCCTTCAGCCCGGGCCCGCGAAACGCTTTCAACGAGGAGCGGTTCGCTTTGTCGTACGACGCCTTGAAAATATACGGCACACCCGCATCAGCGGCGATTTTTGCCACTTTTTCGGCCATGACGCACGCGTGCAGTTCGCTTTCGATCACGCACGGCCCGGCGATCAGAAACAGCGGATTCCCTGCGCCGAGGCGCAGCTTGCCCAGTTCAATTTCGTGTGTAGTCCCCATGAGCCTGTGGTCCCCATTCAGGCTAACGAAGATAGCATAGAGGCATCCGTCGTTGCGCAGAAGCGCGAATGTTTCCCGTCCCGTGTTCTCAAGAAAGATACAAGCGATTTCTTAGCTTGGCTAAAGGGATTTCGGCTTGATTTTTATGCGGTGGCGGTGGGTGCGGCCCGCAACGCCGGCGCCGGCTGTCTCTCGGCTGTGGCCACAGAAGCCGTGCGCATACGCTGCTTCTTATGTTCTAGTGCTGCGCCAATGAACGCCGCAAACAGCGGATGCGGCTCCAGCGGCTTGGATTTAAATTCCGGATGGAACTGGCAGCCCAGGAACCAGGGATGCTCCGGCGCTTCAACAATCTCGACGTAATTCTCGTCCGGCGTGCGTCCGGTGATTTTCAATCCCGCGGCGACCAGCGTTTTCTCGAAGTCGCGGTTGAATTCGTAGCGGTGGCGGTGACGCTCGCTGATTTCCAGTTTGCCGTAAGCTTTGTTTGCGAACGAGCCCGGCTCCAGCTTGCATGGCCACGCGCCCAAGCGCATCGTGCCGCCCATTTCGTCCACGCCCAGCAATTCACGCAATTTGTAAATCACACGGTACGGCGATTGCGGATCAAACTCCGTACTGTCCGCCTGTTTCAATCCTGCAACGTCGCGCGCATATTCAATCGTCGCGCATTGCATTCCAAGACAAATCCCGAAGAACGGCACTTTGTGCTCGCGCGCATATTGAATCGCGTGCACCATTCCCTGAATCCCGCGCTTGCCGAATCCGCCCGGCACCAGAATCCCATCGTAGCCATGCAGCCGTCGCGCTGCGGTCTCCGGCGAATCAATGTCTTCCGCCTCAATCCAGTCGAGCGCCGTTTTGTGGTTGTGTGCTAAGCCTCCATGCAACAACGCTTCCCGCAAACTCTTGTACGCATCTTCGAGTTGCACGTACTTTCCAACCACGGCGATCCGCACCTCCCCCGCCGGATGATGCATGTGGTAAACGAGGTCAATCCACGGCTTCATGTCCGAAGGCCGCGACTCCAGCTTCAGCAAGCGCAGAATCTGCGCGTCCAGCCCTTCTTTGCTTAGCTCCGCGGGCACCGCGTAAATCGTGTTTACGTCCTCCATGGAAATGACGCAAGACTCCGCAACGTTGCAAAACAGCGCGATTTTTTTCTTCAATTCAGCCGGAATGTGCCGGTCGCTCCGGCAAAGCAGAATATCCGGCTGAATCCCGATGCCTAGCATCTCTTTCACGCTGTGCTGCGTGGGCTTAGTCTTCAGTTCGCCCGCCGCCGCAATAAACGGCACCAGCGTTACATGCACGAACAGCGTGTTTTCTGCCCCAAGCTCCAGGCGCATCTGGCGAATGGCTTCGAGGAAGGGAAGCGACTCGATGTCGCCCACCGTTCCGCCAATCTCCACGATCACCACGTCGACGTTTTCAGAAACTTTCCGGATGCACGCCTTAATTTCGTCAGTGACGTGTGGAATTACCTGCACGGTTTTGCCGAGATAATCGCCGCGCCGCTCTTTGGTGAGAATCGTTTCGTAGATGCGGCCCGTCGTCCAGTTATTGTCGCGGGAAAGCTTCGCATGCGTGAAGCGCTCGTAGTGCCCCAAATCGAGATCCGTCTCCGCGCCGTCTTCGGTCACAAACACTTCGCCATGCTGAAACGGGCTCATCGTGCCCGGATCCACGTTCAGGTACGGATCGCATTTTTGAAGTGTGACTTGAAAACCGCGACTTTCGAGGAGACAACCAATCGAGGAGGCTGCTACGCCTTTTCCCAGTGAGGAAACAACACCGCCGGTAACAAATATATATTTTGGCGCCATCCGTGTAGCCCGGGTGCTTGCCTGCCATAGCAGGCTTGCCGGGCTGGTCTGCCCTCCACAGGATTGACGTACAAACAATTATCTTCGGAACTCGCGCTCCTGTCAAATAGCGCACTTTTGCGCCGGAAAATCAAGATATTTTCCGATTCTCCGGACTCAAGCGGAGCGGCGGAGGAAAGCGACTACTTACGGCCGAAAGGTGGTGACGCCGGCTCGCTGCGCAATGATCTTGCGGGCCTTCTCATACAGCGCGCGTGCTTGCGGAATGGCATCAATGCCCGCGCGTAATTGGGGATCCGTTTCCAGCTGAACCTTGAATCCTTCCTGCTGGCCAAAGATGGACACAAACACTTCCTCCCTGATCTTGCGCTTCACCCAATCCAGGTTTTCCACCATCTCTGGCTCTGTGTAGCGAATGTTCTTGTTTGCAAGGAATTTGCGGAATTCGCTCAGCACGCCATCGTTCGCTTCAAAATCCTTGGTAATGGTGGGCCGGGTTCCCAGATAGTGCCGCGTAAATCCGCCCACGCTGGTCTCATACGGGAAAAACACATCGTCGCGATACATCGCCTTTCGGAAACGATTCAATTCGGGTTCCTTAACCGTCACGTCAGGGGTGATGCCTCCCCCGCCAGTCACCTGTCGCCCGCTATCGGTCAGCATCACTTCCGTCGGATGTTCCGGAGTCTTGTGCTCGTAATACTCATACTGGGAAACCGACTTGTAATCGCGTTGAATCAACCGCCCGCTCGGCGTGTAGTAGCGCGCAATTGTCAGCGCTAGACCGGTGTTTTCGCTCAGCGGCTGAACCGTTTGCACCAAGCCCTTGCCAAACGTCGTCTCGCCAACAATCACGCCGCGGTCGTGGTCCTGCACCGCGCCGGTAACGATTTCCGTTGCGGACGCCGAATTACCATTCACCAGGATGACCAGCGGCATGTTGTTGCCGCGGTTTCCGCGCACCGCATAATAACGTCGCTCCGCCGAAGCGCGCCCGCGATGCGACACGATCAACTGGTTCTTGTCCAGCAGCATGTCGCTCACCGCGATGGCCTCGTCCAGCAGGCCGCCGCGGTTTTCTCGCATGTCCAGAATCAAGCCGTCGAGAGAAGACGCGTTCAACTGCTTCATCGCTTCGCCGAGTTCGCCATCGGTTTTTTCGTTGAATCCGGAAAGCCGGATATAACCGATACCGGGCTTGACCTCAAACGCCAAATCCACCGCGTGATGCGGAATTTCGTCGCGCGTCACATGGAAAACCAGCGGGTCCGCGTAACCCTCGCGGGAAACGGCAATCTTGACGGATGTGCCTCGCGCTCCCCTTAAAAGATCCGCGATTTCCGACGTGCCAAGGTGCTCGACGGATTTGTCGTCGATGCTGACGATGATGTCCCCGGGCCGGATTCCCGCCCGGAACGCCGGCGTGCCCACGTAGGAAGACATAACAATGGTGTGGTCCCCGCGCGGAATCACTCCCATGCCCACGCCGTAGTACCTGCCTCGCATTTCCTCCCGATTGGAAGCCCACTGGCGCGCGTCAAAGAAATTCGAGTGCGGGTCGAGCATGCGCAGCATCCCCGGGATAGCGCCCTGATACACGATCTTGTCGACATCCACTTTTTCCGCGTAGTTGGCTTGCACGGCGTCGAGCACCGAGGTGAAGGTTCGTACCGAACTCTGCGCGTCGTCGTAAGAAGATTCCTTGGCCCGCACGTTCGGGCCGTAAATGCCGCCCAACGCCGCCGACACCGCTACCACCGCAATGATCAGAACTAGCCCGCGACGCTCTGATTTCATTTCACCCTCGCGCGATTAGGCACGTGAACCAGAATGCTCGTTTAGACGCGAAACAACGCCAAACAGCACTATTGTAGCCCATCCCTTGCTTCCACCGTTGTGAAATCGCCGCCCCCTTCCGGGTTGATATACGCGGGCCCCGGGCGCCAGCAAACCCTTCATCTGAGTTTTCGCCGCTCCGCCGGCGAAACTTTCTTCCTGGGAACGGGTTTGAGGTAACCGGGGAATACTCTCTGGGCTCGGCGCCCTTTGCGTTTGTTGTTGCCGCGCTGGAACTTCGCGGTTTTTCGGCGAAACCTTACTTCGAGGCTTCGCCATCTAAGATTTAGGGCCTTTCGGCGTGCGTTTCGCAGTGTTTTTCTGTTTCTCCGCAACGCAGAAAGGCTGCGAGTGGCACTCTTACACGTGGGAAGGGGCAATGAAATCCAAAACTCGACTACTCTTGTTACTCCTCATGCTCGCAGGCTCGCTGACGCTCTGTCTTTCCCTAGACGCGCAGCAGGCCATGCCTTCGGATGCACAGTTGGCTGCGGACCTACAATGCCAGCCGGGAAATTTCGCTAGTTGGCACGGTAGTGAAATATGAGACGGCTTCCGCCGTTCCGCCCATGGGGGCCCATGCCACCATTCAAACGGCCTCGGGGCAAGTGGACGTGCATCTTGGCGACGCCAAAGTTCTTGAGGCTAATCACTTTACATTGAATGCGGGAGACAGCGTTCGCATCGTTGGCGAACCAATGGCTCTCGGCGAAGGAACCTACTTTGCCGCCCGCATCGTGCAAAAAGGCACGCAAGCCGTCGCCGTACGCAACGCCAAAGGCTTCCCTCTCTCGCCTGCTTCCACCTTAACGCAGGCACAAAGGGAAGCGCTGCGAGGTGTGCGATGAAGCGGCTCTTGACGGCAGCAGTTGCAGCCGCAGCCTTGTGGGCCACGGCTTGCACGGGCGGCCACCCCGCGATCACTCCGCCTCCCCCGTCCGGCAATTACACGCCGGCCAGCCTGAGCGGCACCTACGCCTTCGTCACCAGCGGCGAAGCCATCACCAGCGGTGGCTCCTCTGCGACACCGTTTTCCCGGACCGGCAGCTTTATCGCCAACGGCAGCGGCGGCATCACGGGCGGCGTGTATGACGTCGTCAACGCTGGAGGAACTTCATCTGGGCCTATCACCATTATGAGTGGCAGCAGCTATACGGTGAATGCCGACGGGCGCGGCACTCTGACATTCAACATCAATTCCAACGGCGCTCCCGCCACCGTCAACTTTGCCATCGTTCTTACCTCGACCAAAGACGGCCTGATGATGGATGAGACGGCCAGCGGGAATCAGGCATCCACCGGCAGCGGCAATTTTATTCTGCAGAATACGGCGGCATTTGGTTCCGCAGTTTCGGGCCCGTATGTGTTTGATTTCTCCGGAGTCGACGCCAGCGTCAGTCCTGAGTCTTTCGTAGGACAGTTTTCGGCCAGCGGGGGAGTCATCACCTCGGGCATCGAAGACGCGAACGACAATTTTACTCTGACCAATGGTGCCATCAGCGGAAACTTTGCTCCGGATCTCGCGAACTCGGCCACTTCCGGGCGCGGAACGGCGACTATCGCCGGACAGACCTACGCCTTTTATATTGTGGATTCCACGCGCATTAGATTCGTCAGCACAAATACAGGCGGCGTCGGCCCCATGCTGACCGGCGACGCCATCGTGCAACCCACTGTTCCCGCAGCACCTTCGGGCAGCTTTGTATTTCTCGTGGCAGGAGCCTCTGCGAATGGCGGCTTGACTCGAGTGGCCCGTTTTGATACCTGCGCCCCATGCGCAGGTCCTGGCCCCACTGTCACCAAGCTCCTCATGGACGTGAACAACGCTGGCACAGAAACCGAATTTAGTCCTAACCAATTGTCAAATGCCAGCATCAACTATGATTCCACTACCGGGCGCGGGATAGTTTCGTTCCAGTCCTCCACAACCAACGTCTACTCTTTCGTCTTCTATTTGAGCACGCCGAGCAGCGGCGTGATTCAAGAGGTTAGCCCGAACGACACGAGCCCTGCGTTTGCCGTTGCTGACGGCTCCATCTTGGCGCAATCCGGCAGTCCGTTCACCAGCACTAATATTACCGGGCCTTACGCCATGAACTGGAGCGGCCTCGTCACCAGCGGCGGGTCATTTGCTTCCCAGGATGAGGAAGACCTCCTCGCCCAGGAAACCATCAAGAGCTTGAACCTTAGCGGTACCTACGATCTGTTCCAATTCACCGGCTTTTCGCTAAGTACAGATCTCGGCTCCTCCGGTTCGATCACCTTTAACGGCGGCGACGGTACCGGCGGCGACGGAAAGAGCGCCACCCTGAATGTCAACCTTTCCAATGCTTCGCAGATTCACATGGTAGTGTACTTCGTGAATCCGCAGCTCGCCTTCTTCGCCAATAAGGACAATAACGGCGCGCAGCGCATCGTGGCGGGAATCCTGAAAGCCCAGCAATAGCATCGAACATAAACACCAGGGAGGCCGAGTCAGAAGTTTGTCACGGCCTCCTGCGGGCTTCACACACTTACAGAAAAAGATAAGTCCTTTAAAATGCGCAGTTCCGCAAAAACCGGGGGCAGGGAGTCTGTGTGGCAACTCAGGTTGACGGCGTCGGTATACTGCGCAGAGGAGGCTGCGCGATGCCGAATTTTTTCGAGTACAACCCGGAGCAAGCGTATCTGCTGCCGCCGAGCGTGCGGGACGTGTTGAGGGAGGATC
>WNGL01002439.1_pt1 | contig 22544 bp, 15 predicted proteins | sample 5400591 | NCBI WGS metagenome assembly WNGL01 (sample SAMN13153377, study PRJNA577476) | soil metagenome | isolation source: 80 cm soil or saprolite under Garry oak tree replicate 1 | place: USA:California | collected 2016-06-15 | reverse complement strand
GATGTCATGTGTGATGTGCCTCATTCGCCGTGCGCGCCGTGATTCAGCCACGATAAGCGTAATACGCCGCTATGCTGCCATGTGGTCGCGCACAGTCAGGCCCGGCGAGAGGCGCAGTTTGCCGCGTAGCCGGGCGCAGCACCGGCGTTAGGGAGCTCTTGAGGCCAGGCACCACACACGGCAGCCGGGCGAGAATCAGGAATACCGGGCGGCACGTCGCGCACGCGGAGCGACGGCATGCTCGGCCCGGGCAACTCAACAAGCTGGTCAAGGGGGCGGCGATGGTCGCCCCCGCGGTCGCGGTGGCGAGCGCCGCCGTGGCCGCCGTTCATGCTCACGGCCCGGCGTCAGTGGCCCCCAGCGACGCCGCGGGGCGCGTGACGGCAAGCCGGGTCCAGGCCGGGCACGCTGGGCCGCACCCGAACCCCGTCAGCGGGCATTCCGGGCAGTCCGCATCATCGAATACCGCCGCGGCGCTCCGCGTGGCCAGGTCGCGCAGCGCCGCCGCGAAGTCCGGCGCCCGCCCGTCCGCCGCGCCCCCGACCCGGTCGTCAAGCCCCTCCGCGAGCAGCAGTCCAAGCATCCTGCACTGTGCCGGGTCGTCGGTGATGCTGCCGGCGAACTACGCGGCCATCGTCAGCTTCCTGACGGCGCACGGGTACACCAAGTTCGCGGCGGCCGGCATCGCCGGAAACATGTACCAGGAGTCCATGGGCAATCCCGAGTCGGTGGGCACGGGCGGCGGCGGCCTGATCGGCTGGACGCCGCTGCCGGCCGGGTTCGTCACCGGCAACCCCGTGACTGACCTGCGGACTCAGCTGGCCGCGGTGCTGACCTACAACCAGCAATGGTCGCAGTACATCCCGGCACTGAACGCCGCCACGAGCGCCACTGCGGCCGCGGACATCTACATGACCTACTTCGAGCGCCCCGGCCTGCCGGCCGCCGCCAACCGCGAGGGCGCCGCCGCCGCGGTCGCCGGCGCCTGCGGGTTCTGACCGGGCTGGCCGGACGAGCCAGGGAAGGCAACGGCGGTTGTGCGCCTCGGACACAAGCTCCGCTAGACTTCCGCTAGGACCCGGGTCCCTTCGCTGTAAGGGGGTCTCCGGGTGCCTCGGCGGCGCCCCGGCCGCACAAGAGCTTGATTTAATCGAATATCTGTTCGATAGTGGTTCCATGGCAGCCGCGGTCGCACAGGTCACCTCGCTGCCTGGTCGGCGAGACCGGCGGCCAGCCACGGGGACCGACCTGGCCGGCCTGCTCGCCGAGGATACCGTCCGCTCGGGCCGGGACATCGGAGCGGGCAGCGGCGTTCTCGCCGAAGCCGGCCTGCTCCCGGTGCTTCCCGCGCTGCGTGACCTCCTGCCGGATGGCGCGCTCCGGCGCGGGTCGGCCGTGTCGGCAGGTCCCTGGGGCCTGCTCTGCCTGGCCCTGGCGGCGCGGCCGGTGGCCGCGGGGGCGTGGTGCGCGGCCGTCGGGATACCCGAGTTCGGGGTGGCAGCGGCGGCCGATGCCGGGCTGGATCCGGCCCGGCTGCTGCTGGCACCCGACCCGGGGGCCGCCTGGCCGCAGGTGGTCGCGTCGCTGCTCGATGGCTGCGACCTGGTCTTGCTGCGCCCCTCCGACCGGCCCTCGGCCCAGGCCAGGCGCAAGCTCGAGGCGGCCGTCCGCCGCCACGGTGCCGTGCTGCTGGTCGCGGGGGACTGGGAGGGAGCGCAGGTCAGGCTGCACATTGCCGCCCAGGAATGGGCCGGGATCGGCTCCGGGCACGGGCGGCTGCGCGGCCGCCGTGCCCAGGTGGTGGCGGACGGACGCGGCGGCTGGTCACGGCCGCGGGCGCGCTGGCTGTGGCTGCCGGGCCAGGATGGCACGGTGAGCCCCGCGGCCGATCCGGCCGCGGGTTACCCCGGGCAGGCGAGCACCGGATGAGCGGCGGGGACGACCGCAACCGGCGCGTCCTTGCCGTGCGCTGCCCGGCCTGGCACCCGCCCAGCCTGGTGGCACGCCAGGCCGACCACGTGGCGGGTCCCGCGGCACGGGCATTCGAGCAGGTGGTCGGCGCTGTGCAGCAGTTCTGCCCGCGGATCGAGGTGCTGCGTCCTGGCCTCTGCGCGTTCGCGTCCCGCGGACCCGCCAAGTACTTCGGCGGCGAGGAGGAGCTGGGAAGGAAGGTCGCCGAGGCCGTGACCCGGCTGGGCTTCGACTGCGGCGTGGGCATCGCCGACGGGATGTTCGCCGCGCTGCTGGCTTCCAGGGACGGGCTGCTAGCCGCCGGAGACGGCGCGCCGCCGGTCAGGATCGTGCCGCCGGGAGGGACGGCTGCCTTCCTCGCTCCGCGGGCGGTCACCGTACTCGGCGAGCCCGACCTGGCCGATCTGCTGGTCAGGCTCGGAATCCGGACGCTGGGCGAGTTCGCCGCGGTGCCCGCCGCCGAGGCGGGGAACAGATTCGGGGCGCAGGGCCTGCTCGCGCACCGGCTCGCGCGCGGGCTTGATCCCCGTCCGCTCGCCGCCCGCCCGCCCGCGGCAGACCTGACGGTCCAGGTCGAGTTCGATCCTCCCGCCGAGCGGTCCGAGCGGGTCGTGTTTGCCGCCAAGTCGCTGGCCGGCCGGCTGCACGCCCGGTTTGCCGCGAGCGGCCTGGCCTGCGTCCGGGTCCAGGTCCAGGTGGTCGGCGAGAACGGAGAGGAGAGCGTCAGGCTGTGGCGGCACGACGGGCTGCTGTCCGAGCTTGCCGTGGCCGAGCGGGTGCGCTGGCAGCTTGACGGCTGGCGGGCAGGCGGGGGAGACCCGCCGTCCGAGCCGGGCGACGACGGCGCTGCGGCTGGCGGGATCAGCCTGCTGCGCCTGGTGCCCGATCAGCTGGTCAGGGATCAGGGCCGTCAGATTGGCCTGTGGGGCGATGCCGTGGTCAGCGACCGGGTGGCTCGGGCGGCCGTACGGGTTCAGGCGATGCTCGGGCACGACGAGGTGCGCCAGCCGGTTCTGACGGGCGGCCGCAGCCCGTCCGAGCAGGCGGTGCTCGTGCCCTTTAACGATACGGAGCCGTCTCGTAATGGGGCCGACCGGAACGAGGGACGACCCGCTCAGCTCAGGCCGGCTGACCGGCCCTGGCCGGCCCGTATCCCGCCGCCAGCCCCGGCCACCGTCTACCCGGTTCCGCGCCCGGCCAGGCTCACGGACGGCTCGGGAACGCTGGTGGAAGTCACCGGCCGCGGGCGGCTGTCCGGCGTGCCCGACCGGCTGTCGGTGGCCGGCGGCCCGCCCGTCGCCGTCACCGCCTGGACCGGTCCCTGGCCGGTCACCGAACGCTGGTGGGATCCCGAGCATGCGTGCAGGAAGGCCAGGTTCCAGCTGGTCACCGCGGACGGCGCCGCCTGGCTCGCCGTGGTGCAGGACGGCCGCTGGCTGATCGAGGCCAGCTACGACTGACCGCCGGCCCGGCGGCCGGGCACCGCCGCCGGCCTGACCTGGGCGGGGAGCGGGGCTGGCTGGCTACCCGACCACCAGGGCGTTAGGATCCTGTCCTGGTCTGACGACCGCCACGGCGAGCCTGCGGGCTCCCGGACGCCAGGACGCGACTTGCACCTTGGTCACGAAGCTCAGCTCGGCGACCAGGCGGTCGTCATCGGACGGCCAGCCGAAGCCGGTCAGGGCATCGCTGCTCGCCCAGGTGCCGGGGACGACCGTCAGGCGGCCGCCAGGCGCGGTCGCCACCTCGAGCCTGGTGGCCGTGGCGCCGCCGTCCCCGCCGTTGCCGAAGCTCAGCTCGAGCGCGAGCAGGCGTCCGTCCGGGCTGAACGCTCCCCGCGCCGCCGAACTGGCCTCAGGCAGCACGATCTCGGTCTGGCGGGCGGTCGCCAGGTCGAGCACGTCCAGCAGGCACCGTGACGCGCATCCGGAGGTCCAGGCGATCTGGCCGGCGCTCGCCGCGATCACCCCGCGAAACGTTCGGCTGACCGTGCCGAGCACCGGGTTCCACAGGTCGTAGACCGGCGCCGGGCCGGCCTGGACGGCCCGCACGAGCAGCAGCCCGCGATCTGTCGCCGCGTCGATCAGGTAGCCGGCCGGCAGCCTGATCGGCGCTCCGACCGTCGCGCCGCCGACGCGGACTTCCCGCGCGAACCAGGCGACCCGGGCGGGATCGGCACCGGCGGGGAAGCTGGTCAGCCAGAGCGCGCCAGGCTCGGCGGCCGGCGCGACCCGGTCCGCCACGCCGACGGCGGCCACCGACCGCGCCCGGTCGGCGAGGAAGTACACGGGCCGCGGGCGCTCAGAACAGCCCGCGCAGCCCTGGCCCGCGGCGGCCGCGGGTTGGACCGCCCAGCCGCCCAGCGCCCTGGTGAACACGTAGCCCGACCCCGCGGCGGGCAGCCCGCCGATCGGCTCCAACCGGCCCGTGGCCGGCCAGAGCCAGGCTGGCCGGTCGCCGCCGACGGGCAGCCGCAGGCCTGCGCTCCACGCCGCGGTCGGCCCGGAGATCCCGTCCGGCCTGGCCGGCCGGACCGCGGGGAAGGCCACGGCGGACGGGCCAGGGCTGGCGGGCGGCCCCTTCCCGGTGGCCGTGCCCGGGCGATCCGGCCTCGGCTGCTGGCCCCGCGGCAGGTGCTGGACGATCAGGACGGCCAGCACGGCAAGAACGATCGCGCCGACCGTCAGGCGCCCACGCCACGTCCGGTGGCCGGGACCGGGGCCCTGGCTGATGATGTCGTCCATGACCCGCACCGCCAAGCGCACGCCAGTGTCTGCACATCACGATACGTTGACTGTCATGGGCGCCGAAATCACCCGCGACAGCCAGCCGAACGCCGGTGACCTGCGGCAGCCCGACGGCCTGGCAGAGTTCGTGGCGACGCTGGCCGGCGGCGACGAGCCGGGCCTGGCCGTGGGTGTCTACGTCGGCGGCGAGCTGGTCGCGACCGCCGCGGCGGGCTGTGCGGTGCCCGAGCACGGCGTGCCGGTGACCGAGCACACCGCGTTCGACATCGTCTCGGTCAGCAAGCACATGACCGCGGCCTGTGTGCTGCTGCTGGCCAGGGGTCGAGGTCACGGCCACCTGGACCTGGACGCCGACATCCGCGCCGGCCTGCCCGAGTTCGGGCTGGCCCAGCCGGTCACGCTCAGGCAGTGCCTGACGCATACGGCCGGCCTGCGGGACTACTTCGCGCTCTGCGACATCGCCGGGATCGGCGCGGCGGGAATCACCGAGGACAGGTTCTTTGACCTGGTCGCGGGCCAGGCCGACCTCGACTTCCCCGCGGGGTCGGCGTTCTCCTACTCCAACACCGGCTACGCGCTGGCCGCCGCGCTGGTGCGCCGGGTCACCGGGGCGGGGCTGGCGCGGTTCGCGGCCGAGAGCGTCTTCGGCCCGCTCGGCATGACCGCAACCCACTTCCGCGACGACGTGTCGCTGCTCGTGCCCGGCCTGGCCGGCGGCTATGTCGCGGCTCCCGTCGCCGGCCAGCCAGGAACGGGTTTCCGCCGCTATGACGTGACCGAGGAAGTCGTCGGCGACGGCGCGGTCGTGACCACCCTGGCCGACCTCGCCGCGTGGCACTCGTTCATGGCCTCGGGAACCGTGCTCGGCGCCGACATCCGCGCCGGGCTGCTCGCCAGGCAGGTGCTCACCGACGGCACGCAGATCGGCTACGCGCTCGGCCTCGAGTCGATCGACGTCGGCGGCAGCGCGGCCTGGTGGCACTCGGGCTCGTGGGCCGGCTACCGGGCGGCGGTGATCTACCTGCCCGCGCATCGCGCCGGCGTCAGCGTGCTCGCCAACCGGAACGACCGGTACGCGTCCTACGTGGCGCTCGCGGTGGCCACCGCGCTGACCCGCGGCGGCGACCCGCGGACCGCCTACCTGGCCCTGACCGGGCTTCCCGCGCCTGCCGAGCGGGCCGGCCACCAGGCGCGCGAGGCGCGCGGCATCGCTGGCTGGTGGCACGAACCCGGCCAGGACCTGTTCCTCGAGTTCGCGGAGTCCGAGGCCGGCCCTGGCCAGATCGAGCTGCGCGAGCCTGGCGGCGACCTCACGTTCGCCCTGGGCGCCGACGGCAGCTGGCACGGCACCGGGCCGGCCGCCGGGAGCACGTACACGGTGCGGGACGGCACCCTGATCGCGAACTGGGGCCTGTCGGCCCGGCCTGAAGGCAGGTACCGGCGGACCGAGCCCGCGCCGGAGGGCTCGCCGCCGCCGATGTCTGCCGGAATTTTCTTCAACGAGGAGCTGCGCGCGCATGCCGAGGTCAGGGCCGGCCAGTCCGGCGCGGCCGAGATCGTGATCGGGCTGGCCCCGCCGAGGTCGCTGAGCCCGGCCGGGGACGGTGTCTGGCGCGGCGCGGGCGCCGGCCATCCGGGCGTGGGCCCGGTCACCGTCCGGGTCACCGGCGACGGCGCCGCGTTGCTGGTCAGCGCGCCGGGAGCGCGCCGGGTCAGGTTCGACCCGGTGCCTGGCGCTCGCCCCGGCCTGCCCGTCATGCGCGGCCTGCGCGGCGCCAGGTAACAGGCGGCGGGCTCGGTTGGCGACCTATACCAGGGACCAGGTGCTCGCGCTGGCGCCCGACGCCGCCGCGGCCAGGGCAGGCATCGGCCAGGCAGGCCCCGGCCGGTGGTCGGGCTGCGGCCACGACGAGCAGGCCGTCTGGGGCGAGTGCCGGGGCAGCGGCAAGCTGCCGTACCGGGCCCAGGCCGCGCTGGACGACGGCGCGACCAAGTGCTCGTGCCCGAGCAGGAAGTTCCCGTGCAAGCACGCGCTCGGGCTGCTGGTCCGCTACGCGGACGGCGACGTGCCGGCCGGCCGACGGCCGGAGTGGGTCACGCAGTGGCTGGCGAGCCGCGCGGCCAGGGCCTCGGGGCCCGCCCGGCAAGACCGGCCAGAGCGGGACGGGCCTGCCGACGCCGAGGCGGCCGCCCGCCGGGCGGCCAGCCGGGACGCCAGGGTCGACGCGGGCGTCGACGAGATGCGGCGCTGGCTCGCCGACCTGGCCCGCGGCGGCCTCGGCGCGGCGCAGTCCCAGCCGTGGGCGTGGTGGGATCAGCAGGCCAGGCGGATGATCGACGCGCAGGCCCGAGGCCTGGCCGGCCAGATCCGCCGGATGGCGGCGATCGCCGCCACCGCGGGCCAGCGCGCCGACTGGCCGGAACGGCTCACCGACCAGATCGGCTCGGCGCACCTGCTCTGCGAGGCCTGGTGCCGCAGGGACTCGCTGCCCGCCCCGGTCGGCCAGGCGCTGCGGGTCAGGCTGGGCTACCCGGTTGCCGCCGAGGACGTCAGCAGGTCAGGCGAGCGGGTCAGCGACACCTGGGCGGTGCTCGGTCACCGGCTCGGCGAGGACCAGGGCCTGCGGAGCCTCCAGCAGTGGCTCTACGGCGAGGGCACCGGCCGGGTCGTCACGTACCTCGCGTTCGCCGCGGGAATGCAACAACTCGCACCCGGCCTGCTGCCGGGCCGCCGGACCGCCGCCACCCTCGCCCTGTACCCGGGTATCCGGCCCGCCCGCGTGCTGATCGTCGACCGGGAGGCTCGCAGCGAGCCGCTCGGGCCGTTGCCGGCCGAGCCGGACTGGGATGCCGCGCTGAACCGGGCCGCCGACATCCTGGCGGCCGACCCGTGGGCCGACGTGATCCCGCTGGCTGTCCGCGGTGTCACGGTGCTGCCCGCCGAGCCGTGGCTGCTGCGGGACGCGGCCGGCCGGGCGATGCCGGTAGCGGCGGGGCCGGCAGCGGCGGGGCCGCGCTGGGCGCTGCTCGCGCTCTCGCGCGGACGGCCGCTGGACGTGGCGGGCGAGTGGGACGGCTTCGCGTTCACGCCGCAGGCCGCCGCTCCGGCCGGCGAGTCCGCGCGGCTGCTTGGCTGGCCGGGGGGCGGCGGATGGCAGGCATGAGCTGGGCTGGCCTGGTCGACGCGGCGGTGCTGGGCACGGGGCGCGCCCCGAAGGTAGCCGGGACCTGGGCGCCGCTCGCCGGGACCGGCCTGGACGACGCCGACGACCAGACCAGGCTGCTGCACTACGCTGCGGCGCTGTCCCGCGCCAGGCGCGCCGGGTTCCGCCCGCCGGACTGCGCAGACCGGCCCGCCCCGGCTCCGGCCGCCGCGAACCGCAGGCCGCCGGTCAGTCTCGCCGCCGAACGGCGGCTGGCCGGCCTGCTCTCCGCCGGGCAGTACGACCTGGTCACCGAGTGGCTCGCGCACCTCGCCGGCCGACGCCCGCCCGACGCGCTGCTGCCCGACCTGCTCACCGCCGGGGCCGGCCGCCCGCGGCTGCGCGCGAGCCTGCGGCCGGCGCTCGGGCCGCTGGCCGGCTGGCTGGCCGGGTTCAACGAGGAGTGGGCCTGGGCCCGCGGGGCCTGCCCGCTCCGGGCCGACCCGGCCCGCGCCTGGGAGACCGGCAGCGCAGACGAGCGGCGGGCGCTGCTCGGCCGGCTGCGGGCGGCCGACCCGGCTGCGGGCCGGAACCTGGTCGCGTCGACCTGGGCAGCCGATCCGTACCGGGACCGGGCGGCGTTCGTCGCGCTGCTGGCGACCGGGCTGAGCCTGGCCGACGAGCCGCTCGCGGAGCAGGCGCTGGCCGACCGGCGGGCCGAGGTGCGCCGGGCCGGCGCGGACCTGCTCGCCAGGCTGCCCGGCTCGCGTTACTCGCGGCGGGCGGCGGCCAGGGCGGCCGCCGCCGTCCTGGCGGAGCGGCCCGCGCCGCGACGGCGGCTGCGGGTCACGGTCCCGCCGACGGTGACCGCGGAGATGCTGGCCGACGGCATCGAGGAACGCGCGCCAGGCGGCGCGGGAGACCAGGCGCGGCTGCTGCGCCGGCTGGTCGCCGCCGCCCCGGCGAGCATGTGGGCGGTTCACACCGGACTGGACCCGGCCGGCCTGCTGGCACTGGCCGATCGGACCGACTGGGCGAGCGCGCTGCGGGACGGGTGGACCGCCGCCGCGGTCAGGGACTCGGACCCGGGCTGGCTGGTCGCGCTGCTCGGCCGTCCGCTGGCCGGCCGCCGTGCGGCCGGCCAGCCCACCGGCCAGGACCTGCGGCTGCTGGCCGCGCTGCCGGCCGGCCCGCGAGAGGACTGGCTGGCCAGCAACCCGGACAGCCCGCTGTTCTGGGCCGGCCTCGAGCAGCTGCCCGCGCCCTGGTCCGTGCGGCTGTCGGACCGGGTGCGGGCCAAGCTCGCGACCCTGGTGCGCGCTGACCACCGAGAAGGCCCGCCCGCCGCGATCCGGCTCGCCGCCCTGCGCCTGGAACCACCGGTGCCGCCGCAAGTAGAAGCGGGCCGGCTGGCGGCGAGCTGGGACGACCTGCGCAGCACTCTGACCGTCCGGGCGGCGATGCGCCGCGAACTTGCCGAGGAGCCGTCCCCGTGACCACCGCACAACTCGCCGAGGTGCTCAGGCCGCACGCCGAGCAGCAGTATGCGGCCGAACTCGCCGCGCTGGCCGCTGCCGACGACCGGCCGCGACCGCCCGCCTGGAAGCTGTCGCCCTGGGCGGTCGTGACCTACGTGCTCGGCGGGACGCTGGCGGACGGCACCGTGATCACGCCCAAGTACGTCGGCGCTCGACGGCTCGTGGAGGTCGCCGTGGCGACGCTGGCGACCGACCGGGCGCTGCTGCTGCTCGGCGCGCCCGGCACGGCCAAGACCTGGCTGTCCGAGCACCTCGCCGCCGCGATCAGCGGCGACTCCACGCTCCTTGTCCAGGGCACTGCGGGGACCAGCGAGGAGGCGGTCAGGTACGGCTGGAACTACGCCAGGCTGATCGCGGAAGGACCGACGCGGGGCGCTCTGGTCGCCTCGCCGGTCATGACCGCGATGAGGGTCGGCAAGGTCGTTCGCGCCGAGGAACTCACCAGGATGCCCGCCGAGGTGCAGGATGCGCTGATCACGGTGCTGTCGGAGAAGACCCTTCCGGTGCCTGAGCTGGGCATCGAGGTCCAGGCGGTGCCCGGGTTCACGCTGGTGGCCACGGCCAACGACAGGGACCGGGGCGTTAACGAGATGTCGAGCGCGCTCAAGCGCCGGTTCAACACCGTGGTGCTGCCGCTGCCGGCCAGCGAGGACGCCGAGGTCAAGATCGTCACCCGCCGCGTCGCCGAGCTCGGCCGGGCGCTGCGGCTGCCGGCCGAGCCGCCCGCGCTGGCCGAGGTCCGCCGGGTCGTCAAGGTCTTCAGGGAACTGCGGTCGGGGGTCACTCAGGACGGCAGGACCACGCTGAAGGTCCCGTCGGGCACGCTGTCCACCGCCGAGGCGATCAGCGTGCTGACCAACGGCATGACGCTGGCCGCGCACTTCGGCGACGGGCAGGTGAACGCCGCGGATGTCGCCGCCGGCCTGGTCGGGACGGTGGTGAAGAACCCGGCACAGGACGGCGTCGCCTGGAACGAGTATCTCGAGGCGGTCGTCAAGGAGCGCGGCGATTGGCGCGACCTGTACCGGGCGTGCCGCGACCTGGACGTGACGATCGAGTGACCGTGACCGTGACCGTACTCGGCGTCCGGCACCACGGCCCGGGGTCCGCCCGCGCGGTCCGGGCGGCGCTGCACGCGCTCGACGCCGACATGATTCTGGTCGAGGGACCACCCGAGGCAGGGCCGCTAGTCAGGCACGTCAGCGCGCTGGTGCCGCCGGTCGCGATACTCGCGCACGCGACAGACCGGCCGGGGCGCGCGGCGTTCTGGCCGTTCGCCGAGTTCTCGCCCGAGTGGCAGGCCGTGCGGTTCGCCGCCGAGACGGGCCGGCCGGTCCGGTTCGTGGACCTGCCGGCCGCCACCGTGCTGGCCGGTCAGGACGAGCAGGCCGGCGAGGCCTGCGAACACGGCGAGGACCTCGAGGGCGGTCAGGCCGGCGCCGATGACTGCGGTGCCGACGGCGACGCCGGCGTGACGAGTCCGTACTCCGGCGACCCGCTCGGCTGGCTGTCCAGGGCCGCCGGGCACGACGATCCCGAGCGCTGGTGGGAAGACGTCGTCGAGCACCGGCTCGGCGGCGACCCGCTCGAGCTGTTCGCGGCCGTGGCCGAGGCGATGACCGAGCTCAGGCGGGCGGCGCAGGCCGACGGGTGGCGCCCGTCTCCGCGGGAGCAGCGCAGGGAAGCCGCGATGCGCCGCGGCATCCGCGCCGCGGTCCGCGAAGGCTGCCACCGGGTCGCGGTGGTGTGCGGAGCCTGGCACGTGCCGGCGCTCACCGAGATGCCGCCGGCCCGCGCCGACACCGACCTGCTCCGCGGCCTGCCCAGGGTCAAGGCCAGCGCGACCTGGGTGCCGTGGACGTCCCAGCGGCTGACCTACGCCAGCGGCTACGGCGCGGGCATCGGCTCGCCCGGCTGGTACGCGCATCTGTGGCGGGCCGGCGACCATATCGCGGAACGCTGGGTCGCGCGGGTCGCCGCGCTGCTCAGGGAGGCCGACCTGGCCGCGTCGCCGGCGTCGGCGGTGGAGACCGTGCGGCTGGCCGAGGCGCTCGCCGCGCTCCGCGGCCGGTCGCTGCCCGGCCTCAGCGAGCTGACCGACGCGGCGCTCGCCGTGCTGTGCCAGGGCGACGAGGTTCCGCTGGCGCTGATCCACGGCAGGCTGGTCGTGGGGGACGAGCTCGGCGCGGTCCCGCAGGACGTGCCGACCGTGCCGCTGCACGCCGACTTCGAGGCGACGGTGCGGCGGCTCAGGTTCCGCCCGACGGCGGTTGACCGTGAGGTCGAACTCGACCTGCGCGGCGCGACCGACCGCGACAGGTCCCGGCTGCTGCACCGGCTGCGGCTGCTCGGCATCTACTGGGGCGAGAGCACCGGCGCCGAGAGCACCGGGACGTTCCGCGAGGGCTGGCTGCTGCGCTGGCGCCCCGAGTACGTGGTGTCGCTGATCGAGCGGGCCAGGTACGGCACGACGGTGCGGGCGGCGGCCACCGCGGTCGTGACCGAGCGAGCCGAGCAGGTCACGGAGTTCTCCGTGATCACCGGCCTGGTCGAGGCGGCCGTGCTTGCCGACCTGCCTGACGCGCTGCCCTCGGTCACCGCCGCGCTCGAGCAGAGGTCCGCGCGCACGTCAGACGTGGCGTACCTGATGGCCGCGACGCCGCCGCTGGCGCGGGTGCTCAGGTACGGCAGCGTCCGGCAGACCGGCGCCGACCTCGTCCGCGGCGTGCTCGACTCGGTGCTCGTCCGGATCTGCGCCGGGCTGGCCGCCGCCTGCGTGTCGCTCGACGACCAGGCCGCCGCGGCGATGCTCGGAGCACTCGAGGCCGCCGACGCCGCGATCGCACTGGTCGGCACCGCGGAGCAGGCAGTCTCGTGGCGGGCCGCGCAGCGCGCGGTCGCCGACCTGGCCGGCGCCTCGTCGGTGGTGGCCGGCCGGTGCGTCCGGTTGCTGCTGGAGGGCGGGCTGCTCACGCAGGACGAGGCGCGGCAGCGCCTGGCGCGGGCTCTGTCCGGGGGCGGCGTGGAGTGGCTGGAAGGGTTCCTGCGGGGGAGCGGGTCGCTGCTGCTGCGCGACGACCGGCTCTGGCGGCTGCTGGACGCATGGCTCTCCGATCTCGGTGAGACGGCCTTCGAGGCGGCCACGCCCTTGCTGCGGCGAGCGTTCTCGCAGTTCACCGGGCCGGAACGGCGGCAGATGGGGATCAAGGCACGGGCCGGGACGGCGGCGGCCGTCTCCGTGGGCCGCCGCGACGGCACCGAGGCGGACGACTGGGACGAGTCCCGGGCGCGACGAGTGCTCGGCATCGTGACGGTCGCGCTCGGAGGGTCCGTTGCGGATGAATGAAGACCTCGGCGCGGAGCGGCTGCGGCGCTGGCGGCTGGTTCTCGGCAGCCCCGCGCAGGGCAGTCCAGAGCAGGGCGGAGCGGCGGGCGGGCAAGCCGCCGCGGGCCTGGGCGGGCTGGCCGGGCGGGATGCCGCCATGGACCGGGCGCTGGGCGCGGTGTATGAGGCCGGCCGGGGCGACGGCAAGAGCCGGACCGCTGGCCTCGGCGGGTCGGCGCCGTCGGTGACCAGGTGGCTCGGTGACATCAGGACCTACTTCCCGACGCCCGTGGTCCAGATCCTGCAGCGGGACGCGCTCGAGCGGCTCGGCCTGCGCCGGATGCTCGTCGAGCCGGAGCTGCTCGCCGCCGTGGAGCCCGACATCCACCTGGTCTCCGCGTTGCTCTCGCTCCGCGGCGCGCTGCCCGAGCAGACGAGGCAGACGGCCAGGATCGTGGTCCGCAAGGTGGTCGAGGAGATCGAGCGCCGTCTTGCGGCCGAGCTGCACCGGGCCGTGCTCGGCGCGCTCGACCGGGCCGCGCGCACCCGCCGGCCCCGGCTGGCCGACGTGGACTGGGCCGCCACGATCCGCGCCAACCTGAGGCACTACCAGCCCGAGCTCAACACGATCATTGCCCAGACCCTGATCGGGCACGCCAGGCGGCGCCGCGTCGCCGCGCTGAAGGACGTGGTGCTCCTGGTCGACCAGAGCGGCTCGATGGCCTCGTCGGTGGTGTACGCGAGCGTGCTGGCCGCCTCGCTCGCCTCGCTCCGCGCGGTCCGCACCAGGCTGGTCGTGTTCGACACGTCCGTCGCGGACCTGACCGACCAGCTCGCCGACCCGGTCGACGTGCTGTTCGCGACCCAGCTTGGCGGCGGAACCGACATCAACCAGGCGGTCGGCTACGGCCAGTCCCTGGTGAGGCGGCCGGCCGACACCGTGATGGTGCTGATCAGCGACCTGTTCGAGGGCGGTGACGAGGACGCCCTGGTCGCGCGGATCCGCGCGATCACCGGCAGCGGCGTAACCCTGCTCGTGCTGCTCGCCCTGTCCGACGACGGCACCCCCGGCTACGACCACGACCTCGCCGCGACCTGTGCCTCGCTGGGCGCGCCCGCGTTCGCCTGCACGCCCGACCTGTTCCCCGACCTGCTCGCCGCGGCCATCCGCCGCGAGGACCTCGGCACCTGGGCCGAGCGGCACGGCTTGCCGGTGGCCGGCTAGCTGCCGAGAGTGGCCTCGTGGCCTATGCCTTAAGGCCAGCGGCCTGGCGGCCAGCGTGAGGAACAGGGCCGCGGCCATCGTGACGTGAAAGACGAACCAGCCGAGCACCGCTACCACGCCGTCACCGCGCCGTCCTGCCGATGCCCCGGCCGGCCGTCCCCGTCTGCGGTTCGATGTCACTGACCCCCGGCGGCCAGGCTCTGGCGACGAGAGACCCACCGCCCGGTCTCGGTGCTGTTGATATCGTCGACCTTCTTGACCAGCGCCCGGCGGGCGTCCTCGTCGCGCTGCTCGGCGGGCAGCAGCCGGTAGTCGTGGACCGCGGCCCGCAGTTCGGCCCATGCGCTTCCGAAGGCCAGCCAGTTCTCGTGAGCGTCAAGGACCTTGTAAAGGCCGGCCAGAACGACGGTGCTGGCCGCCAGTATGGCCGTCGCGGTCGCGCTCACCTTCAGGGCGGCCATGACCGTCGTGCTGGCGGTCGTGAGCAGGATCAGGATCTCGTTGACCTGATCGGTCATGCGGGCCCGGTTCCGGTGCCTGGCGTACCAGTGGATCTGCTGAAGTGCGATCGCGAGCGCCGGATCGGGCGCCTGCCAGGGGTCTTCGTGCTGGCTTTCCTGCTCAGGCTTGCCCTGCTTCGGTCTCCGCACGGTCATCTCCTCGCGGTAGGCGGCCTCCGGGTCCGGGCCGATGGGAGCGGCTGGTGCGCGCACGACGCGGACGTGCGGCATGCGAACGCGGGGTACGAACCTGCCGTGCCGGGCTCAATTATGGTCAGCTAGCCCGCTCTCTGGTCGTTTGCGGGTAATTGACTACCTGATCCGGCGGGAACTGGAGTCGGCGCCCGGAACCTGCGCGCCCCTCTGCCGGCGATGAGCAGCTCTGTTCATCCGCCGGTCCCGCCGGTCCTGCCCGGCCTGCCGGTCCCGCCCGCGAGCATGCTGGCGTGTCACCGTTGGTTCGAAATGACATTCGAGCTATACGTTCACTGTCAGTACCCCTCGCTAGGATGGTCGAAAGACCGACTCCTAGACCAGAGGGTCCGGGAGCAGGGCCGCGGAGCGAGATCACGGCAGACCCGGGTTCGCAACGAAGGGAGGGGCGATGCAGGAAGCGGCGGACGAGATGCCGACGGAGGGGCTGTCGTGGTCGTGGGAGCTTGACTTCGATGCGCTGCTAGCAGCGCTGAACGAGCCGGCACCGTGGAACCGTCCAGCCCCCCGTTCTCCCGCGCCTGCTCCCTCGACTGCTCCCGTGCCCCCGTCCACGCCCGCTCCCGTGCCCCCGTCGGCGCCTGCCGCCCCCGCCGAGAACACTCCGCCTGCCCACGCTGACCCGGTCGAGGCAGAACTGGCCGAGTTGCTGGAGGCCGTGGAACAGGGGCGGTCGCGGGAAGTTCCGCTGGCGGAGGTGGCAGGGCGGATCGCGGAGTCGCTGCCGACGGGTCCGGATCTGGCGGGGTGGCTGGCGACCAGCTCCGTTGCCGGGCTGGAGAACGGGGCGCTGGCCGGGATGGCCGCGTCGTACCGGCGCCTGGCGTCGTGGGCACAGGCAGGTGAGCTGGCTGTAGTCGCGGAACTGGCCTCTAGGTCGGCGGCCGCCGACGACCAGATCGGCGTCGATGAGCAGGGCCGTCCGGCCAGGTTGCCGGACGAGGCATGCGCGCAGGTGTCGTTGGCGCTGACGATGTCCCACGCATCAGCGTCCTGGTGGAGTGACCTGGCCGTGACGCTGAGGTGGCGGCTGGTCGCGACCGGTGCCGCTCTGGCCGCGGGGCAGATCGACCTGGGGCGAGCCCGGCTGATCGCGGACGCGACCGCAGGGCTCGACGAGGAGACCGCGCGAGCGGTAGAAGCAAAGATACTGTCGGGCGCCGGGGACAAGACGACGGCCCAGTTGCGCGCGGCCCTGCGCCATGCGGTCATCGCCGCTGACCCCGAGGGGGCAGAACGGCGGCGAGAAGAGGCGGAGCGGCGCGCCAAGGTCAGCCTGTACCCCGATCAGGGCGGGACGGCGTCGCTGGCCGGGTACAGCCTGCCGAGCATCCGCGCGGCCGCGGCGATGGCCAGGATCACGGCGCTCGCCAGGGCGATGAAGGCCGCTGGCGCCGGCGGCGGCATCGACCTGCTGCGGGCCCAGGTCTTCCTCGGCCTGCTGCTCGGCACGCTGCCCTATATCCCGCCCGCAGCGGAAGGGCCGCCCGACTCACCGCCCGACGACCCCCCCGACTCGCCGCCCGACGAGCCATCTGAGCCGTACGGCGATCCGGCCTCGGGCGATCCGGCTTCTGCCGATCCGACCGCGGCCGACCGGTCTGACCAGGGCGGTCGACCTGCCCAGGATCGCCGGCACCGGGACGGATCAGCCGAAGGGCGGCCATCGGGACTAGCCAGCGACCACGGTGCCGCGGACCGCCGGACGCCAGTCGGCGGCAGTTCCGGCAGCGCCGGACGCGATGATTCCGGTCCCGATGACCCCGGGCCGGATGCAGCCAGCCGAGATGGACCCGCCCGGGGGCAGCCAGCAGAAGACTCCGGCGATGACCTTGGATCGTGGTCGAGGCCGCCGTCGGCGTGGCCGAAGGTCAGGGCGTTCATACCACCTGGCCCGGCAGCGATGCAGGGCCTGATGCCGACGGAGGGCGGCGGACTGGTGGACGTGCAGCTGCCGTGGTCAGCGCTGGCCGGGGATTCGGGGGAGCCCGGTTACCTCAGCCGGATCGGCCCGATCACCGCCGCGCAGGGCCGCTACCTCGCCGGCCTGGCGGCCCGTGACGCGGCCGTGCAATGGCGGGTCATCGTGACCAGCACAGATGGCCGGGCCGAAGCGGTCACCCGAGTGCCCCGGATCCGCGGCCGAACCGGTTCCGGTCCTCAGCCTGGCCTGGTCAGGCGGGTCACGCTGACGATCTCCGCGGACAGCCTGAGCCGGCCGCCGGAGAAGGACCTGCCCGTGGTCCTGCGACGGGCCCTGCGTGCCGCCGACCTGGCCACCGAACGCGCGAACCAGCGGGCCGCCAGGGACGCGGGAGCACCGGGCGGTTGCGCGCACGAACAGGAAAGCCCGGGCTACCGGCCGCCGCCCCGGCTGCGGGACTACATCACCGCGCGAGACGTCACCTGCCGGTTCCCGACCTGCCGGCAGCCCGCCTGGCGGTGCGACCTGGACCACTCGGTCCCCCATGACCAGGGCGGCCGGACATGCTCGTGCAACCTCGGTGGACTGTGCCGGTTCCACCACCAGCTCAAGCAGCACCGTCTCTGGCAGCTCACCCAGCAGGTACCCGGCACCTTCACCTGGACCACCCCAGCCGGTCGCGCCTACACAGCCGAACCCGATAGCCATGCCGCATAGCCGAAACCCGAAGGTGAAGCGCAATGGGCTGGGATAACCCGCCGGTGCCGTGGCGGGAGTTCGAGCGACGCCTGTCCTGGCGACAAGGCGGCAAGGCCGCCAAGAGCGGCGATGCCGGCGACCACGGCGATGCCGGCGACCGCAGCGATGCCGGCGACCACAGCGATGCCGGCGACAACAGCCCGGTTACTCCTCTTCCGGTAACCCGGCTCCCCGCCGCGAACCGTGACTCGGCCGAGGCCGGAACGACCGCGCACCGGACCGGGAACAGGCGGCCAGTTCCGTGGGCTGAGCTGCACTGCCACTCGTCCTACAGCTTCCTCGACGGCGCGTCAGACCCGAGCGACCTGATCGGCGAGGCGGCCAGACTCGGCCTGACCGCGATCGCCATCACCGACCACGACGGCATGTACGGAGTACCGCAGTTCGCCCAGGCGGCAACGCGTTTCAAGAGCAGCGACTCCGGACTGGGCAGCGACCTGGCGACCGTGTTCGGCGCGGAACTCAGCCTGGACATTCCGGCCGCGTCAACCCGCCCGCCCGCCGCGCCGGCCCGCCCGCCCGCCACGCCGGCCCGCCCGCTCGCCACGCCGGCCCGCGCGCCCGCCGCCCGGCGGGCCGACGGGCGGCCGCCACCGGGAACGCCGAGGGCAGGCATTCCCGATCCGGTCGGGCGGCACCTGCTTGTCCTGGCTCGCGATGCGGACGGCTACCGGCGGCTGTGCCAGGTGATCAGCGCCGCGCACCTGGCCGGGGGAGAAAAGGGCAGGCCGGTCTATGACCTCGCGGAACTGGCGCGGGCCCACGACGGCCACTGGGTGATCCTCACCGGCTGCCGCAAGGGAGCGGTGCCCGCGGCACTGGCGCGCTCGGGCGGGCTTGATCGGCGTGATCCGCTGGCGGCAGCGGCGGCGGAACTGCGGCTGCTCACCGAAATGTTCGGCCGCGACAACGTGATAGTCGAGCTGATCAACAGTGACCAGCCAGGTGACGACGAGCGCAACGATGCGCTGTTCGACCTCGCCCGCCGCGAGCGGCTCGGCGTCGTGGCCACGAACAACGTGCACCATGCCACGCCGGCCGACGCGAAGCTGGCCCAGGTGCTCGCCGCGATCAGGGCCCGCAGCAGCCTGGACGACATGGATGGCTGGCTGGCCGCCTCCGGCGCCGCCTACATCAGGTCGGGCGAGGAGATGGCGCACCGCCTCCGCCGCTACCCCGGGGTGCTCGAGCGGACCGTCGAACTCGGCCGGGAGTGCGCGTTCGACTTCACGGTGATCGCGCCGAAGCTGCCCGACTTCCCCGTGCCGGCGGACGAGTCCGAGATGAGCTGGCTGCGCACCCTCGTCGCGCGCAAGGCCCCGGACCGCTACGGCTTCAGAACTGAAGAACCCATCCCCGGCGCCTACCGCCAGATCGAGCACGAACTCGACGTCATCGACCGTCTCGGATTCGCCGGCTACTTCCTGATCGTGCACGACATCGTGGAGTTCTGTAGCGGCAGGGGCATCCTGTGCCAGGGGCGGGGTTCGGCCGCCAACTCGGCGGTCTGCTATGCGCTCGGCATTACCAGCGTCGATCCCGTTCAGCATGGATTGCTGTTCGAACGGTTCCTGTCGACCGGCCGGGACGGGCCGCCGGACATCGACCTGGATATCGAGCACCACAGGCGCGAGGACGTCATCCAGTACGTCTACGGCGCCTACGGCCGCGGCAAGGCCGCGCAGGTCGCGAACGTGATCGCGTACCGGCCGCGGATGGCGATCCGGGACGCGGGCCGGGCGCTCGGCTACTCGCCCGAGCAGCAGAACGAGTGGTCCAAGCAGGTCGGCCCGCGCGCCTACGCCGCCGGGCAGCCGGTTCCGCCCGATGCCGGAGTCCCCGAGCCGGTCATCGAGCTGGCCGAACGCATGCAGAAGCTCCCCAGGCACCTGGGCATCCACTCGGGCGGGATGGTGATCTGCGACCGGCCGGTCGGCGAGGTGTGCCCGGTCGAGTGGGCGCGGATGCCGAACCGCAGCGTGCTGCAGTGGGACAAGGACGACTGCGCGTACGCGGGGCTGGTCAAGTTCGACCTGCTCGGGCTCGGCATGCTGACCGCGCTGCGGGACTGTTTCGAGCTGGTGGCGGAGCACCACGGCGTGCGCTGGGACCTGCACTCGATCCCGCAGGAGGACGCCGGGGTCTACGACATGCTGTGCGAGGCCGACACCGTCGGGGTGTTCCAGGTCGAGTCGCGCGCGCAGATGGCGACGCTGCCGCGGCTGCGGCCGAGGCAGTTCTACGACCTGGTCGTCGAGGTCGCGCTGATCCGGCCCGGCCCGATCCAGGGCGGGTCGGTGCACCCGTACATGCGCCGCCGCCACGGCGACGAGGTGCCGTACCTGCCGCATCCCTCGATGAAGCAGGCGCTGGGCAAGACGCTCGGGGTGCCGCTGTTCCAGGAACAGATGATGCAGATCGCGATCGACTGCGCCGGCTTCAGCCCGGCGGAGGCCGACCGGCTGCGCCAGGCGATGAGCTCCAAGCGCGCGCCGGAACGGATCGAGGAGTTGCGGGCCCGGCTGCTCGGCGGAATGGGGGAGCGGGGGATACCGCCGGACGTGGCCGAGGACATCTACGAGAAGATACTCGCGTTCTCCAGCTACGGCTTCCCCGAGTCGCATGCGATCAGCTTCGCCTACCTGGTCTACGCCAGCGCCTGGCTGAAGTGCTACTACCCCGCGGCGTTCACCGCCGCGCTGCTCCGCGCCCAGCCGATGGGGTTCTACTCGCCGGCCAGCCTGATCAGCGACGTGCGCAGGCACGGGGTGCAGGTCCGCGGCGTGGACGTCAACGCCAGCGGCGTCCTCGCGGTACTCGAGCCCACGGCCGGTCCAGGGGAAAGACCAAGCCCGCCGAGCTTCAACGGCTCGCGCCCGCCGGTCGCCCGCGCCGAGCCGGTCCCGTCCGGGGGAAAACCCGTGGCTGGCCAGCCGGCCATCCGGGTTGGCCTGTCGGAGGTCCGCAACCTCGGCAACGACGCGGCCACCGCCATCGTGGCCGGCCAGCCGTACGTCGATCTGGAGGATTTCGCCCGGCGGACGGCGCTGTCCGTTCCCGCGCTCGAGGCACTGGCGACCGCCGGGGCGTTCGGCTGCTTCGGGCTGCCGCGGCGCGAAGCGCTGTGGGCGGCGGGCGCGGCGGGCTCGATCACCGGCGGACAGCTGCCGGGGACGACGATCGGCATGAAGGCCCCGGAGCTGACGGCCATGACGCCGGCCGAGGAGACCTTCGCCGACATGTGGGCGACGGGAACCTACGGCGCGACGCACCCGATCGAGCACATCCGCGACGGGCTCGCCGAGCGCGGCGTCTGTCCGGCCTCCGGTCTGCGCGATGCCCAGGACGGTGCCTGCGTCGTCGTGGGCGGACTGGTCACGCACCGGCAGCAGCCGGGAACCGCCCGCGGGGTGGTCTTCCTCAGCCTGGAGGACGAGACCGGGATGGCCAACGTGATCTGCCCGCCCGACGTCTGGCAACGGCACCGCAGTATCGGCGTGAACGCCAGCGCCCTGCTGGTGACCGGCCGGGTAGAGCGGCTCGACGGGGCGGTCAGCCTGCTGGCGACCGGGCTGCGCAAGCTCCGCGTCGTCGCCGCCGCGCGCAGCCGCGACTTCCGCTGAGCCCTCCGCCTGGTGACCCTGCCCTCCGGGATGACACGATGTTGCCCGGAGGTGGCGCGCGTGGTGACGAAGTCGTTCGCTGATGTGAACGCTTCTCCTGGCGATGACTTCGTGGCGATCGCCGAGATCCGCCGGCCTCCTGACAACTTCTTCGACGCCGGGCTTATCTCCTCGCTCGCCGACGCCTTGGAGTGGCTCGACGAGCAGGGCATGCGGGCGATCGTGCTGTGCTCGGAGGGCAAGCACTTCTGCGCCGGAGCGGACTTCACCGGGCGGTCAGGGCAGGCCCGCAGGATCGGCGCCGCGGGCGGCGCCAGGGAGCTGTACGATCAGGCGCTGCGGCTGTTCCAGGTCGCGGTCCCGGTGATCGCCGCGGTCCAGGGCGCGGCCGTCGGCGGCGGTCTGGGGCTGGCCTGCTCGGCCGACTTCCGGGTGGCAAGCACGCAGTCCAGGTTCAGCGCGAACTTTGCCAGGATCGGCCTGCACCAGGGATTCGCCCTGAGCGCGACGCTGCCGGCCATCGTCGGCCAGCAGCGGGCTACCGACCTGCTCTACACGGGCAGGCGGATCGGCGGCGAGGAGGCCCAACGGATCGGGCTCGCCGACCGGCTAGCCGAGCCCGCGGAGCTCCGCGAGGCTGCCCGCGTGCTCGCCGCCGAGATCGCGTCGGCCGCGCCCCTCGCGGTGCGCTCGATCCGGGCCACCATGCGAGCTGGGCTCGCCGACCGAGTTCGTGCCGCGATGGACAGGGAACTGTCCGAGCAGCAGCAACTCTGGCCGACCGAGGACTTCGCCGAGGGCGTCAAGGCGGCGGCGGAACGCCGGCCGGCCCGGTTCGCGGGCCGATGAGCGGCGCGGCCCCCGGCCAGGTACGCAGCGAGGTGAGGCAGTGGATCGCCGATCACTGGGATCCGGACCTGCCGATCGCGGTGTGGCGTGAACTGCTCGCCGACTCGGGCTGGTTGTGCCCGACCTGGCCGCGCGAGTGGTGCGGCCGGTCGCTGCCCGCCGCGCTCGCGGCGGTCGCCGCCGCGGAGCTGACCCGGGCCGTCGTGCCGGGCCCGCCAGAAGGCCTCGGCATGATGCTGGTCGCGCCGGTGCTGCTCGAGCACGGCAGCGAGGGCCTGAAGCGGCGTTTCATCAGGGCCACCGTGACCGGCCAGATCACCTGGTGCCAGCTTTTCAGCGAACCCGGCGCGGGCTCGGACCTGGCCGGGCTCGCGACGAGGGCGGAGCGCGACGGCGACGAGTGGCTGGTGACCGGCCAGAAGGTCTGGTCGACCGGAGCGGCGACGGCCGACTTCGGCCTGCTGCTCGCGCGCAGCGACCCCGACGTCCCCAAGCACCGGGGCATCACGGCGTTCGTGCTGCCGATGCGCCAGCCCGGCGTGCTGGTGCGGCCGCTGCGGCAGATGAACGGGCACAGCTCGTTCAACGAGGTGTTCTTCGACGCGGCCCGGGTGCCCGACGGTCATGTGATCGGCGAGGCGGGCGGCGGGTGGACGGTCGCTCGCGCAACCCTGGCGCACGAGCGCCGGCTGGCGGCGTTCCCTGCGCCGCCTCCGCACGCCGAGGG
>WNGL01011533.1_pt1 | contig 22547 bp, 17 predicted proteins | sample 5400591 | NCBI WGS metagenome assembly WNGL01 (sample SAMN13153377, study PRJNA577476) | soil metagenome | isolation source: 80 cm soil or saprolite under Garry oak tree replicate 1 | place: USA:California | collected 2016-06-15 | reverse complement strand
TTTCTGCGGTATACAAAGTTCAACTATGTCCCACCAGCACTCAGTTCAGGCGCACCTTGGCATGGCTGCGAAGGACTATGACCGGGTCATCCGTACATGGATTCCGGGCTACGAGCGGATGCTTTCGACCATTGTCTGGTGGCTTTCGCAAATTATTCCCCAACATGGACGAGTCATCGAGCTTGGCGGCGGCACTGGAGCGCTCGCGGAGGCAGTTTTGTCGACACTTCCGAAAATCCGTCTGGAGATCTGGGACATCGACACCAAGATGCTTGCCGTGGCGGAGGACCGGCTCCGCAAGTTCGAGGACCGCATTGCACTGCGCGAAACGTCATTCACGGAGAAATTAACCGAGTGTCACGCCGTCATCGCCACCCTTTCGCTTCATCATATTCCCACGCTGGATGCGAAGAGTGCGGTTTACAGAAATATCTTCGAGGCCCTTTCAGAAGGCGGTATCTTCCTGAATGGTGATTGCACGATGGACATGACGGAACCTACACACGGCGTAATGCTCCGGTATTGGTTGGACTTCATGGCGAAGCACGGCATCACTGAGGCGGAAGGCCGCAATCACTTGGCGGATTGGGCCAAAGAGGATACCTACCAGCAATTGTTTGACGAGCTCAGCGAGGCATCAAAAGCCTGAAATGTTGAAACCCGGGCTCGCCGCGGCTGGGGAGTGCTGCGATGGCGATTGGGCTTCAAATTGCGCTTGCATCTACGCGTCAAGCTGACTCAAAATCGTTCGCGCTTCTATGTCAAAACCTCCGGCAGATCTGCCGCAATTCGCCCCGCAGTATCTTGCTGCCATCGTACAAAACGCCGATGATGCAATTGTTTCCAAGGACTTAGATAGTATTGTCACGAGCTGGAATCCGGCCGCGGCCCGAATCTTTGGATACACGGACGACGAAATGATTGGCCAGTCGATCCTGCGAATCGTTCCGCTGGAATTAGCCGGGGAAGAAAACGAGATCGTAAGCCGAATCCGGCGGGGCGAGCGCATCGATCACTTCGAGACTAAACGGCGCCGAAAAGACGGCACCGTTATTGACGTTTCTCTGACGATATCCCCCATTCGGGACGGCGGAGGCACTATCATCGGAGCTTCCAAGATCACGCGCGATATTACGGAAAAGAAAATCCTGGAGCGGCGGACTGCGGAGGCGCTCGAGGAAACGCGTAAGGCGCGAAGGCAGGCCGAAGTGGCGAGCCGCATAAAGGACGAGTTTCTCGCCACAATCAGCCATGAATTGCGCACGCCGCTGACGGCAATCATGGGCTGGGTACGCATGCTGCGCTCAGGAATGCTTTCACAGGACCGTGTTGAACAAGCACTCGAAGTGATCGATCGCAATGTCCGTTCTCAGGCTCAATTGATCGAAGACCTGCTCGATATTTCCCGAATAACGATGGGAAAGCTTCGACTGGATGTCCGGCCGGTGCAACCTGCAACTGTTATCAATGCGGCTGTCGACGCATTGCGCTTTGCGGCCGAAGCCCGCGACATCCGGATTCAGACCGTACTCGACTCGCATGCCGGTCCGGTGGCGGGCGATTTCGAGCGGTTGCAACAAGTGGTGTGGAACCTTTTGCCGAATGCGATCAAATTCACGCCGAAGAGCGGCCGCGTGCAGATGGTGCTGGAACGAGTGAACTCGCATATCGAGATCCGTGTCTCGGACAATGGCCGAGGCATCAAACCGGACTTTCTTCCTTTCATATTCGAGCGCTTCAGCCAGGCTGAGACCGGAACGACGCGCTTGCAAGGCGGCCTGGGAATGGGCCTCGCGATTTCTAAAGCCATCGTCGAACTTCACGGAGGCAATATCACGGCTTTCAGTGAAGGCGAAGGAAAAGGAAGCACGTTCACCGTCAGTATTCCTGTGCTGCCGGTCAACAAACAACCGACTTCCATCGAACGCGTTCACCCCAGAGCATGGACAGAAATCTCGGTGGAATGCCCGCCCGAGATCTCCGGATTGAAGGTGCTCGTCGTGGATGATGATGCCGACACGTGTGAGATGATCCGCTTTGTTCTTGAACAATGCGGAGGCGTCGTGACCACCGTTGCGGACGCCGAGAGCGCAATGGAAGCGTTCCATGCAACATGGTACCATGTGCCCTTGTTCCGTTACGGCGAGCTGCCGCGTTGACATTTCCGCATTCGGCTCAAGGAAGAGAGGGCACCGATGAAGATACCGCTATGGACCGCTGTGATCGTTTTGCTGTTTTGTACAACTTCGCCACTTCACGCCCAATGGCTGAAACATCCCACGCCAGGAATCCCTCGGAACCCGGACGGCGCCCCAAATCTCACTGCCCCGGCGCCCCGCACGGCTGAGGGCAAGCCGGATTTCTCCGGCGTGTGGGGCTTCGATGCTGGCCCGTCTCTGTTCTACATTGCCGGTGGCCTGAAGCCCGATGAAATCCAGCCGTCGGCGCGTGAGGCTGCTAAACAGCAGACTGAAAACTTGTTTCGCGATGACCAGCCAGGGTGCCTCCCGGAAGGCCCGCGCTTCAATCATTTCCTGGCGCTTCCGAACAAGATTGTGCAGACACCGACGCTGATGATGGTCATGTCTGAAAACCTCACTTATCGCCAAATCTTCCTGGATGGACGTGCGCTCCCCGAAGTGGTCACCCCGAGTTTCATGGGCTATTCCGTGGGGCATTGGGAAGGCGATACGTTGGTTGTGGAAACGATTGGCTACAACGACACCACGAAGTTGGACTTTGCCGGGCATCCGCACACTGAAGACCTCCGGCTCATCGAACGGTATCGCCGCCTCGATTTCGGGCACATGGAGATTCAAGAAACATTTTCGGACCCGGCCGTCTACAGCCGGCCGTTAACCGTCACGGTCAAGGCTACTCTGGTACCAGATACGGAGTTGTTAGAGTACGTGTGCGCCCAGAATGAGAAGGACCGTCGCGGTCAGCATCTGGTCGGGACGCGCAGTGAGGAAATGAAGGCAATCAAACCTGTCAAGGTCGCGCCCGAAATTCTCGCCCAATATGTAGGAACCTACGACTTCCGTTGGCCCGAGAATCCCACGGTTCCTTCGGTGTGGGCCGTCACGATGGCCAATGGGGAGTTGTTCCTCGTAGGTGCGCCGTTGACTCCGCTGTCCGAGACGCAGTTCCTCTGGGCGGGGAGCAATCGACTCGAATTTGTCAAGGATGCGCAGGGTCGCGTCACGCACTTCGTCGGCGTCTTCGTAGAAGGCAACCTGATCGTCAAGAGAATACCCGATCAAAAATAACCTCTAGGCATCCGGAAAAACTCAAGACAAGCAACTGTAGGGGCGCTCTATGAGCGCCCGCGATGTCTCGGTTTCGACATTGTGGGCGGTCATAGACCGCCCCTACAGCGCATTCGTCGTTTCGAATGGGTTTTTCAGCTGCCTGCTAGGCTGCCCTGCCTGATTCCTGCACGTCCCTACACCGTGTTACCACTTTCGAGCTATTTGCTGCGATCGTGCTTCGATAGTAAAAGAGCATTCGTCTAAATGCGGTCGACGGTGATGTGCTTGAGATGAACTCGCTACCTGATTACGGCGATTACGCAGCCTCCGACATTCGGTGGAGTATCCACGACGACACCCTTCAGGTTTGGGTCTACTGGAATGGCGTTCTGGCGGAAGGCTACGAAATGGAAATCACATCCATTCCGGCCGACTGCAAGGCGGGGATCAACCTCTTGGAGCGACACAATGGTCAAACTTAATCGAGAAGAACTGCGGCAAATTTCCGAAGAAATCGACGGCATTGTCAATGGCCATCGCGAAGTTCTCGACCATAACCCACAAATTCGCATTCCATTGACCGAAGCGCGTGATCTGGCCAGAACCAAGTATGAAAAAATTTCGGAGCACCCGAAGCCGGAAACCACACTGCTCTAGTACTCGGTGAAGACACAGGCCACCAGGTCAGGAGGTCTCACCGAGGACGGCTGCGGCCGCGAACCCCCAATAGGGCAAGAGAAGGGCTGCGCCCAAATAACGAATTGACTATCGATTACCGAATGCGGCGCGACTCGGATTCAGCGCTCTCAGTTGAAGCGTGTAGATGCGGCGAAGATCGGCGATACCCTCGGAGACCTTGGGCTTATGGCCGGCGATCCACCATCGCATGGCGCTCTGGGAGGAAAAAAAGACATGCCGCGCGACAAACGCGGGATCCTCTTCGCTACGAATGTGCCCGCGTTGTTCCGCTGCCAGCAGGAGATGCTCGATTCGGGAGATCATCCGCAGCCGGCTTTCACGCAGCCGTTCCGCCTGCGGACCGGAACAAAACGTCAATTCTTCGAAAAAAATTCTTTCAAGCCGGATGTTCTTCGCCAACTGCCTGTACATTACCACTTCCGGAACGAGCAACTGTTCGAGAAGAGGCATCTCCGGCCGGATCTTCGCGAAGGCCTTGTTTCTCGTCTCCTCCAACTCATCCATGCAGATGTCGAATAAGAGGTCTCGTTTGTCTTTGGCATACAAAAAGATGGTTCCTTCGCCAACACCCGCGCGTTCGGCAATTTCGGCAGTGGTAGTCGCCTCGAAACCTTTGCTCGTAAACAAGTCCGCAGCCGCTTCTTTGATGCGGCGCAGCTTGTCCAGCTTCTTCAGCTCACGCAGGCCGAGGCCGAAGTGCCCATCATTCGAGTTGTTCCTATTTAGCGCTCGTGCAACAGGTTGCCGTTGCTGATGCTTCATACGTTCGAGACATCGTAACCTGCCGGCGACGGAATTTCCTAACCTTATTAAGGCGGCCTCAGGGCGCCAGCGAGCCGACATAGGCCGCAATGGAAACGATGTCTTCGTCAGTCAGCTTGGAAACCGGAGCTTTCATCAAAAGGGACCACGGCCCGCCGTTGTGTCCATTCTTGAAGTTAAAAAGCTGGCGGACGATATAAATCGGGTGCTGTCCGGCGATACGTGGTACTTCTCCCAAGCCGCGCAGATCCGGACCGTGACAAATGCTGCATGCAATGGTTCGGCCCCCGCCGCCGGTCTTGACGAGATCTTCTCCTTTTTTGAGACTGCCCGGCGGGACGTAGGCGACAAAACCGGAACGAGGATCACGGCTCTCGTTCCGGAACGCGTCTTCGGGAACGCTGATGATCCGGTTGCCGATAGGTTCCATGGCGCCGTCTGGAGTTGCGAGGCGCTTGTAGTTGACGTTCAAGTCCGTCTTCGGGACCATTCGTGCTTCGATCACCTTGTACCACACGCGGGGCTTCAGGCCGGCAAAGTATTCGCTGGCTTCACGGACCTCCTCATCCGAAAGATTTTTGGCGTACGTATTCATAGGTTCGGCATTCTTGCGGATGTCTTTTTTGAGTTCCGCCATTTGCCGGACCATATAAGCCGCTGAGAGGCCCGTCAGGCTTGCCGATTCGGGATGACCCTGACCGTTAATAAGGTGGCATTTGCCACAGGCCTGAACGCGCGGAGACTTCCCGAACTGGACCGTTTTCGGAAGCGGTGGATGCTCCCCGGGAAACCAATCGGGAGCATTAAAAAACTCATCGATCTGTTTTTGCGTGTATTCCTTGTCGCTGCCTGGGACTCGACGTGGTTTGCCGTCGTCTTCGACTGGTTTCAGTTCCTTCGCAGCGACGAGCTGAGGAAACGCCCAGCTCAGGTCCTGCGACTGCTTTTGCTGGGCATTGATGCCGGCAGCAATCACCATCAGAACTGCCCCTGCTAAGAAAAGGCTTCGTGTTTTCACTTTGCGATCCTCTGTTTCTTGAAATGCGGCAGTACTTTCTCGCCGAACAGGCGCGCCTGTGCAGGACGGTTTTCGCCCCATAGCTCGAGCAGGATGTGCGTGCATCCGGCCGCCTGGTACTCCTCTATCCGTTCGATGCATTGCTTAGGCGTGCCGGCAATTGCGCAGGTCTTGTCCAAAATGGAATTAGTAACCAATCGCGCTGCGGCTTTGCGCCCCCCGCTCTCCATCGCATCAGCGATGGGCCTGATTTCATCGAAAGATAGACCGGCACATTCCAGTAGAACGTCCGCTGAACCACGGATGTTCTGAACCTTGTTCGCCAGGTACATCGCTGCCATTTCACGCGCGCCTTCGCGCGCGGTCCGGGCATCTTCGCCAACACTACCGACGATCACCGCGCCGAGGTCGAGCGAAGAAGGATTTTTACCGGCCTTGCGCGCACCTTCTTCCATCTTTTCGCGCGACAGCTTGATGAATGCCGGAGTCGTGATGCTCGCGGTCAATAGACCGTCGGCATGCGAACCGGCCAGCCGCTGCAAAACCGGGCCGGTAGCACCCACATACATCGGGACTCGCCAGCGTGCCGTGTGCGCATCCGGCTTGAGCGGTGGTGCAAAGGCGGAAAAGGCTTTTCCTTGATACTGCACATCCCGGCCGGAAAGCATTGCCTCAATAATTTCCAAACTCTCGCGCATTACTACCGCGGGCCCGACCTCTTTGCCCTTCTCACCTTCACCGATCTCTTTCATGAAGATCTTCGACGCGCCGAGACCCAAAAGAAAACGTCCTTCGCCGGCAATGTCCTGCAGTACGCGTGCTTCCATTGCGATCTGAACTGGATGACGCGTATATGGTGAAATGATTCCCCACCCAATGGCTATTCTCGTCGTCTCGCGTGCAATCACTGCGGTCATCGCAGTCGACGAACGAGCTTCCATCGAATGTTTGCGCCACCACGGGTATGCTTCGGCGAGCCAGAAGGAATCAAAGCCAGCCGCATCGCACGCCTGAGCCATGGTGAGGGTCTCTTCCATTGGTTCCATGCTGAGCTGCAAAACTCCGATACGAAAGGGTACGGTCATCGAATACTTCTTCTCCAAAAAAACTTATCGGTTACGGATCAATCCAGGAATGTTCCAGGCCCTTAATCAAAGCCCACATCGCTTTGTTCAGAGGAGTGGGCACACCGGTCTTTTCGCCCCACTTCACAATGGCGCCATTCATGAAATCCACCTCCGTCTGGCGACGGGCTATAACATCCTGCAGCATGCTTGCCTTGTGTTTGCCGGGCGCTGCCGCTCCCTTTTGAACCAGTTGACGCGGATCCCCATGCAGGCTGATACCCAGCGCGCGAGCCACAGCCATTCCTTCGGAAATGAGGTCGTCAAAGAGCTGGCCCGTCGGGGCGAACCTCGTTGCTGCACCGTGGTGAAGGAGGGTCAACGCACCGGCGGGATTCGTCGATGCATTGAAAATCAGTTTGGTCCATTGTGCTCCACGCGCATCTTCCAAGGCGATCGTGTTCATGCCGGCGCGCGTGAGAAGGTTCGCTAACGTTCTCACCCGATCCATCGGTGCCGCACTCGGCTCGAACGGCCCAATCCACGTATCGCCTTGAATGTCGTAGCCAACGTGGCCTGGACCAATGATGTGACCCGCGGGAAACGTTGTGCCGCGGATGACGTGACCTACATGCTCGGCGATGATCTCTTCATTTCCGACGCCGTTTTGTACGGAGCAAACAGCCGCACCGCCGGAAAAGAGGGGCGCGGCGTTTTGGATTGCCGGCTTAGTATGGATGCTCTTGGTCGCAACGACTCCAAAATCGCAGCGAGGCAGGTCGGCGACATTGGTCGATGCCTTCAGGGGGACGGTGAATTCGGCCGCGCCTGAAATACGGAGACCATTGCGCTGGATAGCTTCTATATGTTCGCGTGCGATATCCAGCGCGTACACTTCCGCATCACCGGCTTTGGCAAGGTGCGCGGCGAAAATGCTTCCGACGGCGCCGCAACCGACTACGCAAATCTTCATGGCATTCCCTGCTTCAGCCTCTCGCTTCCGTCGTAGAACTTCCACGGCAACGTTGTCAGGTTCTCGCCTTCGGTCTTTCCGACGCGGTACATGTCTTGGGTGTACAGGCAGGCTTCACCGTTGGGATCCACGACCTGGGGATGAAAGCTGAAGATCATGTTTTCGCGCAATTCCACGTCGCTCTTTGCACCAATTGTCGGATACTCGATCATGGTCAAGCCGATCGAGTGGCCCGATAGGTGGCCTAGCGCGAAGCCGCTCTTTTCGAATATCTGCGCCGCTGCCGCATGGACGTTGCTGGCTGGCTCTCCTTCGCGCATTTTCAAACGGGCGGCTTCGATGGCCTCGTAATAAACCGAAGCCATACGTTCTGTCCGCTGGCTGAGCCGGCCGCGGATCAGCGGCCGTGAAAGCTCAACCCAATAACCGGCGGCTCCAGCAATTTCCAGCGAGTAACACAAGAGATCATCGGCGTTCACGACGCGATGTCCGGGAACTTTGAAGTGAGCTTCCGCTTCGCCATTCGTGCCCGACAGCACGATATTCATCATGCGCAATCCCGCTCCTCCGGCGAAGAAACGCTCCACGGCCGGCGCCATGATTTCGGCTTCGGTCTTTCCGGGTTCGTAGCGTTCGAGCATTGCCCAGAAGCCCTCTTCGATGATGGCCATGCTGTCGCGGAAGCCTGCCAGCTCTTCCTGAGATTTCACGGCTCTTGCCATATCGAACTGGACATCGAACCGCACCAGCTCATACGACTTTCCGGCAGAAAGTGCCTTATAATCGCGCACGGTCATGATGAATTCCATTCCATACACGCCGACGCGTTTCCATCGCTGGGATTCCGCTCGTTCCCGCAGCCACTCTCCGGGAATGTCCGCCCACACCTTCTCCTTCACCTGCGCTTTTTTCTTGTCTCCGATCCATCGCGCCTCGCGCGGAAAAACGAGGACCGGCTCGCCGTTGAGGGGAATCAAGACGTAAGCATAGCGGTGCACGATCTCAAAATCGGAAACGTAGCGAATCGCGCCTTCGAAACCGGTGTACTCGCTTCCGCAAACGATCAGCGCATCGATATTCTCGTGTGCCATGACGGAGCGGATGTTTCTGTATCTCCGCTCCAGTTCGCCGGATGAGATCGGCAACCACTGACGTTTTGCCGTAGGCATCGTGTTAGTCCTCATGCGCACCGCAGATTTCGGCGGCGGCCAGCGCGTAAATTTTGGTGATGCTGGTGAGTGTGTCGATAGCGACCTTCTCCCCTTCAGCGTCCCTCTCTCCACTTGATGGACCGTAATTCAACGTCTCGATACCAAAGCGCGTCATAACGGACGCATCCGAACACCACTGTACAACGGCGCGAGCGGGAGGCGTTCCCATAATCCTGGTGTGAGCTCGGTCGATTGTTTTCACCAGTTCGTGATCTTCACTGATCTCGGCACCAGGAACCGATACGTAGGTCTCGAACTCGAGGCCGTAGTCTGGAAACTGCCGAGCGAGATTCAGAAAAAAGTCTTTCACGATCCTGCGAGCGTCCTGCATCGGCATCGTTGGAGGGACGCGAAGATCCATGCAGATCTCCGCCTCTGCCGGCGTACGACTGGCCCGCCACGGTTCTCCGGCGCGTATGCTGCCCACATTAACAATCCCGCGGTGATCGCCGTAGCAGGCGCACTCTTCCCAAGTCGGGATCCATGCGTTGATGAATTCGAGGACGTCCTGCATTCGGCGAACCGAAGTTTGCCTTTGCCGGGTCTGGCTGAACGCGGTGTGCACGTACAAGCCTTGCATCTTCAGCCGCACCCACAGCGACCCGTAGTGAGCAAGCACCATTTGCATGTCGGTCGGCTCACCCAAAATGCACATGTCCGGTAAAACGCCGTGGTTCACCAGGTAATGCGTACCAACACCATAGCCGCGGTATTCTCTACCGACGAATTCGTCACCGGATTGGGATTTCTCAATTTCACCGACCACCGCCGCAATCCAGAGGCTTCCATCCAGCTTCACGCCCGCGCGTCGTAGCGCATGCGCGGCCTGGGTGTAGCAGACCAGAGCACCTTTCATGTTGTAGATACCCAAGCCGTAGATGTAACGGTCTTTGATTACAGCTTTCGGCTTGTAGCCAAGTCCGGTGAGATACTCTTCACGGCCGCTGTTGGACGTATCCATGTGGCCGTTGAACATCAGACTTTTCCCGTTCCCCTCTCCCTCCCATAGACCAATGATATTGGCTCGACCGGGCTCGACTTCCTGCGAACTCACTTTGAGCCCGGCTGCTTGGAGCGCCGCTCTCATATAGTTGCCCATCTGGAGTTCCTCACCGGTGGGGCTTGGTATGTTGATCAGGTCGCATGCTATTTGGATAATTTCGGATTCCCGCACTTCGGAAACGATCGCTTCCGCCAGGTCCGGTTTGAGCAACATGGAACCGTCGCGGTTAAGGACTGCTTTGCTCGCCTCGATATCGGACATTCTGTATACCTGTTCCCTTCTCACCGAACTTTGACAGAACCTGCTGATCTCCATGGCTGCCGCTCCGCCATTGCCATGAGAGTTCTTTTCCTTTGATTAACCGATAAAGTGCCGTATGAAGAGGAGCCTCGATTCCGTGGCGACGAGCCTCACGGGCGATAGCACCACCTAAAAAATCGACTTCGGTGCGAAGGCGATGGCGCACGTCGTACAACATGGAAGGCGGGTGATCGGTTTGAGCGCCCACCTTGTTCATCTCCCACGGATCGTCCCGTAATTGAACCCCAGCGCCGGCGGCAACCCGCTTACCTTCTTCAATCAGATCGTGTAAGAGAAAGCCGAGATCGGAGAAGTCGATCTCATTGGCAAATTCGCGGCAATGCGGCAGCTCAGTGAGTGCCGACACGCCGTTTACCGACGCGTTGAAAATGAGCTTCGACCATTGCGCCGGCCTGGCATCTTCAAGGGCTTCTGCTTTCAGCCCCGACCGGACGATTAATTCAGCAGCCTCCTTAACCATCGCATACGGTGTCGAGCGAGGTTCATAGGGACCGATCCAAATAGGCCGATCCAGTTCCAGCTGAACGTGGGTGTCGGAGTGTCGCGTCCCGCTCATGAAGGTTGTGCCGCGCATGATGTATCCGGGAACAGATTCGGCGATAACGTCCTCGCCACCGAGGCCGTTTTGTGCAGATAAGACTGCTCCTCCTGAAAAATGGTCTTTCATAGGAGCGACGGCTTCGGACGTCTGCGTCGCCTTCGTGCAGACAATTCCCAGGTCGCACTCCGGAATGTCGGCCGGATTGGTCGCGGCGCGGGGATACGACGTGAACTCATGCTTCCCAGTCACACACAATCCTTCTTTATTAATCGCTAAGGCATGTTCATCACGGCGAACAAATGCGTAGACTTCAGCCACCCGGGCCAGGTATGCCGCATATAAACTGCCGATCGAGCCGCAACCGATAATGCAAACCCGCATACTTGTTTTACCGTGGACCCCGCGGGTGCTCGACGCGCACCACAGGCGCCTCGGTCCCTTGCCGGGCGCGTTCGAATGCTTGAAAAATGCTATCGCCGGTATTGTGTGAATCCGTGACGACGATACCGCGTGGATACAGCGCATCCTGCAGGGCGGCTGAGAGGGCGTGAAGCGGCGCCCCCCCGCCTTCTCCCATTCCTTTCGCGCCGTTATATGAAAACGGCGACGGGGACTCGACGTGCCCATAACGCAGGTCCGGCATGTTCATGGGCGTGATGGGCGTGTAATCGCTGAAGGTGCTCGTCAGCATGTTTCCTTCGGAATCGTAGCGGCAGTCTTCCATCAGCGCGCCGCCGATGCCGTGCGCTGTTCCTCCGTGAACCTGTCCTTCGACAATGAGCGGGTTGATGGCCCGGCCGCAATCGTCCACGCAAGCGTACGCGAGGATCTTCGGCTGAAATGTTTCGCTGTTCACTTCAAGCACGGCGGCGTGCAATTGCGCGGCATAGGTCAATGTGAGATTGCCGTATTTGCGTTTGACGTCGGGAACTTCGAAAGGAGCCTTGTAGACGTACCGGCAGTTGAGCGTGATGTCTTCGAAGGATTGCGGCAACTCCGCGTTGTTGAGGTTAACGAGATTCGCCAGTCCCCAGTAGTTGATCGCTTTGTCCGTATTTTTGACGGATACCTGCGGCCCCTGCGCGCCGACTCCAAATTCCAACTCCTCTTCCTGGGCCTTGAGGGCGAAGGCGGCTAAGCGGCTCATCTCCGCTCGCAGCTTCAGCGCGGCTCCATGAATGGCCGACAGACCCGTCACGGCGAACTGGCTCGCGTAAGTCCCCGTGTGGCCCGTGTAAACGTTCTGCTCGGTGTCAAATCCCGGCCTGACGTTCACGTGTTCCGGGTTGATGCCGAGCACATCGGCAACAACCTGCGCCGCCGTTGTCTCATGGCCTTGTCCCTGCGGCACGGACCCCATGCTCAGGACGAGTTCACCGTAGATGTCCAGCTTGATGTTCGCTGCCTTGGACTGGCCTGAATACGGCGCATACGCATTCACGATGCGTGCCTGGCCGAAATTGTTTGTGCCCGAGTCGAGCGTGGTACCGATTCCAAGACCGATCATTCGGCCTTCTGCGGCAGCTTCCTTCTGTTTTTTCTTCCATTCGTCCCACCCCACCAGTTCCTTCGCAACCTCGAGCATCTTCGGGTAATTTCCCGAATCGTAAATGCAGCCGTTTGGTGTCGTGTACGGGAATTGCTCGGGCAGAATATAGTTCCGAAGGCGCATGACGTCGCCGGGAATGCCCAGGGCGTGACCACAGATGTCGAGAACTCGCTCGAGAAACCACAGGTGCTGCATTCTCGAGTACCCGCGATTAGGACCGACGGGACATTTGTTGGTTACCACCTGTGAAAAATCGATCCGGATATTTTTGAGACGGTTAACGCCGGGCAATACCTGCGCCCAGATGATGCAGCCCAGCGGCTCATAACGCGGATAAGCGCCGCAATCGTCGATGTGACGGGACTCAATCGCCGTGATGACGCCATTCGCATCCAAAGCGACTCGGGTGTCATAAAACGTCCGCTCGTTTCCGTGTGCACTGGCCAGCATGTGTTCGGTGCGGGTTTCTGTCCACTTTACCGGCTTCCCTCCTGCCTTGCGCGAAGCCAGCGCACACAAAGCCATGTAAGGATAGCTGGTGATTTTGATCCCGAACCCACCACCAATATCGATGCTCCGCATGCTGATCTGATCGATGCGTACGCCAAGCGCCGGAGACAAGAACTGCGCTGCGAACGCTGGGAATTGCTGGTTCGAGAAGTACTGGATGCGCTTCTCTTTGAGATTCCATTGCCCGACGACAACGTTGTTTTCCAGCGGCGTGCTCGAGAACCGGTGAAAATGCAGGCGTCCGATATGGACGATGTGCACCGCCTCCTGGAATGCCTTATCGACCTCCCCGAATTCGAAAACGTCATGCCACATTCGGTTCGTCCCGGCTTCATCGTGCAAGAGTGAATCACTTTGGAGCGCATCCTCGGGAGTCATGACCACAGGGAGCGGATCGTAATCGACTTCGACGAGTTCGGCAGCATCTTCCGCCGCATGACGCGATTCGGCAACGACTGCCGCGACGGGTTCGCCCTGATAGCGAACTTTATTTATAGCAAGTGCATAATCCTCCACTTTTTGTCCCGCCCCCGGTCCGATTTCCGGAAAAGGATGCGATATGGAGGGAAGTTCCGCACCTGTCAGCGTACAGACAACACCGTGTGCCGCGGCCGCCTTCGATACATCGACTCGTGTGATCCGAGCATGGGCATAGGGCGATCGCACAAGCTGGAGATACAACATTCCCTCCAGCTTGTAGTCATCAGCGAAGACGCCCTGTCCCTGAACGAGGCGGGCATCTTCCAATCGGGGCAACGGCCGTCCTACCCATTTCCCTGCAGTCTTTGATTCGCCTACAAATGTTTCTTTTTTGCTCAAGGACACTCCTCCACTAACTGCGCACCGGTTGTTTATTGTTCGTCAGGGCGGCTTGCAATCCGTCGATCAATTTCATCAGATTCTTTTTCGCCAATGGCTCCAGCAGTCCTCCCGCAAGAGACACCAAACGTCCTGCAAGTGACATTGGCTCCGATGACGTCGCCCCTGCCGGTATATGCCGCGCGCGTTGGCGGCGTCGCTTCAGCCAATACCATTTTGATCCTGGCATCGCCGCGTATATGTGAAATGCCGAGGCTTAAAGTCACAGTGAAATGGTCGGCAGCGTCCTTCGTGAGTGCCTTGAAGTCGGGCAGAATGGGGCAGAAGCGGTCGGGATCCGTCAAGAAAGTGTAGACGTCCTGCCGCGGGTTCTTGACTGTGAAATCCCCACTGAACCTGATATGCATTTATTGTGTTCCTGCCGCGAGCGTATCCGCTGCAGAGCGTACAGCCTTAAAAATATTCTGGTAGCCGGTGCACCGGCACGTATTCCCTGCGAGAGCCTTTCGGATCTGATCATCCGTCGGACGCTTGTTCTTCGACAGCAACGCGTATGACGACATCAGGAAACCCGGCGTACAATAGCCGCACTGCAGACCATGACATTGCACGAACGCTTTTTGTAGCGGGTGCATGTCGCCGTTGTGGCTTAGACCTTCGACAGTCTTCACGTCTGCTTCATGAGCCTGAAAAGCAAATAGCGTGCACGACTTCACCGGCTCCCCGTTGAGCAGAACCGTACATGCTCCGCAGTAGCTGGTATCACAACCGATATGCGTGCCGGTCAGGCCGAGTGTTTCACGCAAAAGATCGACCAACAGTTGCCTGGCTTCCACTTCTCTTTGGTGAACCTGCCCATTGACAGTGACTCGTATTTGAACGCGTTCAGATCCGACCGACATATTCATGCGATACCTCAACCTGTTCGCCACGACTTCGAAGCAGCGAAACTTCTAGACCTTTTTTCACCACATGCTTCACGAGCACCTTCTTATATTCCGCCGATCCACGCATGTCCGAGTGCGGCGCGGCTGCCTCCATCGCTGCTTCGGCTGCGGCGCTAATTCTCTCCTTCGTGAGTTCGCGTCCTCGCAACTCTGCCTCGGCTGCGGTGGCGTGTAGCGGAACGAGTCCCACGCATCCCAGATAAATGTGCGCCTGCTCGCAGGTGGAGCGGTCTGCCATGGTCAGTTGCACGGCAGCGCTCGCACTGGCATATACGGAGGCGCATCGTTTGAACGCAATGTAAGCTCCCCCGGAATTTTTAGCAGGAACTTTCACGGCAACCTCGCGCACCAGCTCCCCATTCGCGAGCGCAGTCGTGTAAGCGTCCTTGAGAAAATCGGCCAGCGCGATTGTCCTCTGCTGTTTCGAATTTTGAGTGCGCACTTCTGCCGACAATGCCAGCATTACCGGAGCCCAGTCGCCGGACGGATCGGCTTCGGCCAACGATCCCCCGATTGTGCCTCGGCTCCGGACCTGCGCGTCCGCGATACCGGCGGCGCAGTCGTGGAGAATGGGTATCAATTGGGACAACTCTGAGTCCGCAAGCTGGGCATGCCGAGCGAGCGCGCCGATTCGCACCACTCCCTGCTCCGATTTAATGCTGGATAATCCCGGAATCGAATTCAGGTCCACCAGCAACGCCGGACGCACAAGGCGCAGTTTCATCAGCGGAATCAAGCTCTGACCGCCTGCAAGAGGTCTTGCTTCGTCTCCCGCCTGGCTAAGAATGGAGGCTGCTTCCTCCAACGTCGCCGCACGGTAATATCGAAATGCTGCTGGGTACATTGAATCCCTGTCTCCTCAAGAGTACGCGGAAAATTGATTGCCTTCCCATTTTCTTGCGGCTGATCATGGAATCCTCCGAATGCTGTGAGGAACGAGCGATATTGAGCGCGCTCATATTATGCATCGGGTAGACCCTTGACAAATCTTCGCGATAACGTCGTGTGATAGCCTGCTGAAATATTGATCGCGCTCAGGAATTTCTCGTTGACAGCAAGTACACATGGCAGCATTATTTTCGACAAATTTTAAAGATGCAATCATGATTGTGAAGCGCAAAATGAAAGCCGCAGAAACGAACCGCTGGTGAGATGATTAGTCGAATTAAAAATGTCGTGAGCTGGGGCGCCATCGCCGCCCTGGCGGTTGTTGCCGGGCTCTACGCTCAGGCGGGCGGCGGAGCCGATGCTGTTGGCCTGAGTCTGTTTTTCAACGATGGTACGATGAAGCCGCTAACCTTCTACGGGAACCCGCCCCGTTATCTCAATGAAATCGACATCGTGACGTCGGCGCCGCCTGAAACAACCGACCGCGGTATCGATTCGTTGATGAAACTCGGCGAACTCTCGAAGCTCGACTGGACCGGCGTGAAAATCGTGGACGAGGACTGGCGCCAGTCCGGCGACGGCATGTATCAGCGGCAGCGGTTTTATCGAAATGCAAATTGGATGAATGCTCCGAGCGACTTCGTGGTTTACGCTACAGACGCAGGCGGGCGCCGGCTGGGCGCGACATTGACGGCATCGGCTGGGCGCGACGACCGAATGTCAAACGAAGACGACTTTTTCGTGCGGCGGTTCGCGGTCCGGCAGATTGCCACAGGCTGCCACAAAGTTGGCGATTGCACCGGCGCCCGGTTTGTGTCGCAACAATTGGTGCAAGTCAGGCACAACCGGAACGCCCGAAATCGAACGGTACTTTTGCCGCCCGAGACCGCAGGCCTTCAATTGGAGTGGAATCAGAACCGCTCTTCCCATTACACGGTCGCGGTGAAACATGCGACCCCGCAAAGCATGCCTTACGGTTACGGCTTCCAGGTGGAGTTGTCCGTCGTCTCGGCGCCGAAGAACGGCCGCCTTTACATGCCCGGTGAAGCGGTGAAGCTCCAGTTCACGTTTCGGGATGGAAAAGGCAATCGTCTCCATCCGGCGGGTTCCCTTCCGACCTACGGACAATTCATCCGGGACGAAGCCAGGAACGGCCTGGAGTACTACGATAGTCCGCGATTGAACTCGACCGTGTATTACGCGCTGAAACACCGTGAAGCGAATATCCTGGTCGGGCTATCGGGACCGGCCAACAAGCTTCGCCAAGCGAAATCTATCTTGGACGGCAAACAGTTATTCGAACCTCAGGCAATGGCCGAGAATGTTCGGACGGATGGCTACACCGGCGTGTTTACCGGCGTGCCGCCGTTCTCCGTCTCCCTTGGGGGCCGCGCCCGCTGGGATGAGCCCGTTTCCGACACGGTGACGTTGACTCTCCCAAGAGACGCGCAACCCGGAACGTATGTTGCCGCAATTAAAGCGCGGCGGGATTTCGGCGGGGAAGCGTTGAACCGTGCTGCGACAACGACCGTGCAGGTCGGGACGGTCACGCCGACGACGTTTACGCCGGCCACTGGCAAATGCGAGAACTGCCATCAGGGCCCGTCGGGTCTCGATCGTATTCTGCACGGGGTAAACGACCGTCGCGCGTGCTTTGCATGTCATGTGGCGCTCTCATTCGAGAATGACAATGCGCTCGAGGTTCGTGTGCACTCCATCCACAGCCGTTCCCGGCGGTATGCGGCAGATCCAAAGAATTGTTCAGTCTGCCATCTTTCTGCGCCGGCCGGCCTCGCGAAAGGCTGGCTCTCCGGCGCCGGGTTTTGATTGTAAGGAGGCAAGCAATGCGTTTGGTGACGTTCGAAACTGCGGAGGGTGAAAGGCGAATCGGCGCTCTCACAGCCGATGATCAGGTCGTGGATCTGGGCACGGCGGCTGCCCTCTACTTGCGCGACGTCGAGAAAGAAGGCGCTTATTACCGCATCGCCCAGGCCCGGCTTCCGAATGATATGCGCGGACTTTTTGAAGGCGGAGATCAGAGCCTGGCGCTGGCGCGAAAGGCGTTCGAGTACGTCCAGGAACTCGGCGCTCGAGCAAAAGGGCCGTCGGGCGAAGTTGTCTTGCGGCCGAGAGGTTCAATCAAACTTCGGGCTCCGATCATACCCAAAAAGTTTTTTCATACTGCGGGCAACTTCCGCGAGCATCATGTCGAAGCCCAGCGGGCCGGCTTTTCTCATCCCGTTCTACCATGGATCGTCTTCTTCCAGAATGTGGACGCGATTATCGGACCGGATGAGCCGATCATTTTTCCGGAGCATCTGACGCAGGAGATTGACTACGAACTCGAACTCGCAGTGGTACTGAAAAAGGCAGGCAAACATTTCTCGGCTGAGGAAGCGTCGGACTACATCGGCGGCTATGTCATCTTCAACGATGTCACGGCGCGTGATATTCAAAGGCGTGAGATGAAATCCGGCGTGTTCAGTTTCTGTAAAGGTATCGATACATTTTGTCCGGTTGGACCGTGGATCGTCACCGCTGACGAAATTCCCGACGCGCACAATCTCGATATGGAATTGCGGGTGAACGGCGAGGTCCGCCAGAAGTCGCATTCGAAGAAGATGTCCGTGAAAATTCCGCAGATCATTGCTCATTATTCCGCCATGGGCTACAGCGCGGGTGACATCGTTTCAACCGGCACCGTGTCCGGGGTTGCGGCGTTCAGCGCGGATCCGAAAGCGTGGTACCTAAAGCCCGGAGACGTCATCGAATGCGAGATCGAGAAGATCGGCATTTTGCGCAATCCCGTCATTTCGTGGCAGCAAGCATACGGCGACAAATTCCCCGTGGCCGCACCGACAGGAGTCAAGTAACTCGTTTTAGAAACGAAAGCTCGCAAGGAGAAAAATTCCTCGAAACGCAGCGGAGGAGAAATGAAATTTTCTTTCCTAAGGATGTTGATGATTGCGGCGGTCGGCCTGTTATGGGCCGCGCCGGCCGGGTCCGCCCAACAAGCGGGATCCGACCGGGCGGCTCGAATCCGTGAAGAAGCGTCGAAGCCGACGCCGCGTTTGGCCGACGGACATACGGATTTGTCGGGTAATTGGTCGGACCCGCCGGCGCCCCCGCTTGAAATCGTGCGCAGCGCCGATGGCAAGACGCTGACCGTGCTGGACCTGGATGCGCCTGAGCTGGATGTGAAAGGGCAACCGGGTTTCAAGGCTCGGGCCGCAGACAGGTCGCGGCGGCCTCCTTACAAGCCGCAGTTCGTAACCAAGCAGCGCGAGCTGATGTTCACCGCGAGCCTCGCCGACCCGGGAATTCATTGTTATCCGCTTGGAGTACCCCGGCTCGGTCCTCCAACAGAAATTGCTCACATGCCACACGTCATTTACTTCATGTATGAAGGTGGCGCCGCAAGACCCGGGCAACGGGACTTCCGCATTATTCCCATCGGAGGAAAGCATCACACGGATCGGGATCCATTTCCCAATGGTGATTCCATCGCCTACTGGGAGGGAGACACGTTGGTGGTGGATGTCGTCAACATCGATCCGGATACTTGGCTGGACAATGACGGCGATTTTCACGATGAGAATTTACACGTCATCGAACGTTTCACGCGAAAAGGCGACACTCTGGAATACGACCTCACCATAGAGGATCCCACTCTCTTTACTGCTCCATGGAAACCCGTTTACGCCGGGGCCCGAGTCAGGCTCGGCAGCAGACTCGGCGCAAACGCGCTGCTGTTGCGCGAAGGGGTCCACGACAATGAGGAAGACTATGCTTGTGTCGAACGGGACCGGGAGCACAAGGTCAACAACGATCGCCAGTAATCTATTTCGCAGTCTTCGGTCCGTATCAGAACGACAAGCGAACGGCAAACTGCATCTGTCGCGGGTTGAAGATCGCCCGGGGCGTTCCGTACGCCGGATTAGGTGACCCTTCCCGGTTCGTTGAGCGGGCGACGCACCCGGCAGCCGCTGGGTTAAACGGACAAAAATCCTCAGCTCCATACGTCGTGTTGAAGAAGCGCACGTTGAGCGTGTTGAAGAGGTTAAAGCTTTCTGCGATAAATTCCAGCTTCGTACGCTCGTCGATCGAAAAGCTTCGGGCAAGGCGCAGATCCAACGTCTTCAGCGAATCGCCTACGAAAGTGTTCCGAGGTTCGATGCCTACGCGATCGTTCACGCCGAAAACGTCTCCATTGGCGTCGAAGCCTGCGAATTTGGTAAAGCGGTGCGGGGATTCCAGCGTCAGAATCGTGCTCAACATGAAGTTGCGCGTCACTTTCGGAAAGGTGGCTGGAGTACTGAAGGTAGCATTTCCAGTGAAACGATGGCGCGCATCATCGGCGCTCAATGCACGCTCGGCTCGGAGATTCTTCGTATCTTGTGGTATCAGCACGAAGCTGGGGTTCGGACCATTATCCAAACCTTTCCCCAGCGTGTAGCTGAGGTTCATCCCGAAGTACCTTCCGGCCCGCTTCCCCAGCGTGAGGAACATGCCGTCGTAGACGGAGTCCCATTGAGAGTCGGCCTCGAAGTACACGGCAAAATTGGGATTCGCTGTGCCGGGCAGGCCCGGTGCGCCGCAAATCGCGGCCGGACAGAAATAGGTGTTTTTGGTGCCGGTTTGCCCTTTCGAGTTGTGCAGCACTCGAGTCCCGCTCGGGTCGGGCTGGTTGACGTTGAAGAAGCTACCAAGGCGCAAACCCCGTACCCGAAGGTAGGAAGCGGTCAGATTCCATGCGGGGTAGGGTTCAATTTCAACACTCGTCCCAAACTGATACGCCAGCGGGGCCTGATGATCGCGGGCGAAGCGGACGATCACTGCGTCTCCAAAGAATCCGCAGCTCGAGAGAAAGCCCGAAGGACAGCCAACCGCCCCCGAACGGACCGCATCCGGGTAGGTGCCGTTGCTGGGCGCCGCATTGAGCAGGTTTGGGCGCCCCAGCAGATTGTTGAGCGCCAGGTTGGTGATGAATGGGGCGCTGGCGAAAGCAAACAACCGCGTCGTGGCGTTCAAATCGTCCTCTTTGGCTTCACGAGTGGGGAATTTGCCCAGCGTGCCGCCGCACGACGGAATCTGGCACGCAAGCAACGGCGAAGGAATCGTACCGTGAAAGAAGCCACCGCCGCCGCGAATGACGGCCTTCCATCCACCGCCGGCGTTGTAGGCAAACCCAACGCGCGGGTCCCAGTTATTAAGGTCATTCTTCAACGCTTTGGCGGGCCACGTCTCCCACTCGTATCGGAGGCCGAAGTTCATCGTGAGACGGTTCGTGATTCGGGCCTTGTCCTGAATAAACAGTCCGTCATACGTGTGGGTCAGCACGCCTTTCGCCTGATTTCGCACTGCTTCGGAGATGGCGCCGCCGAGATACACAGAGCGGTTGATCGTCGGCTCCATGAATGTCGGTGCCTGGAATCGCTGGAAGAAAATGACAAAAGGGGTCCCGTTTATCAAATCGTTCAGCGATGCAAACGTTGCCTCGAAGGGGTAAAAAAGTGGGAACGATTCCGTCGTCCGAACCCAGTTGAAGTTTCCGCCGAAAGTCCAGGTGTGACGTCCACGCACATGCGTGACGTTGTCCACGATTTCAAAACGCGGCTCCTTGTAAAAATCCGGATTGCCCCGGTTGACACCGATGGCAAACGTGTTAGCCACTTCAAGGTGCGGCTGCGTACTGACGACCGGAAAATCGAAGCTACGCCGCGCATACTGCGCGCGCAGTTCGTTCACCAGTGTCGAACTAAAAGATGAAGTGAGATTTCCCACCACTGAATGGTCCTCGAGGTCGTTATTTTTGAAGGCGGAGGGCAGATCAAAACCGTCATTCAAGGGTGAGACGTTGGCGAACCGCGCATTGTTGAAGAAGTAGCGCACCGACACGCTATGTTGCGGGCTGACGATGTGGTCCCACTTGCCCAATACATTATCGAAGTTGGAATCGCGCAGGACGTTCAGATTCTCCGCCGGCAGGCCGAAGTTCGCTTTGGCGGCGTTGATTCTGGCGATGTTGCTCAGGATGAAAGAATTGTAGAACGGCGCTTCCATCCGGCGCTGTCCTTCGTAGTTCAGAAAGTAAAAACTCTTTTCCCGCCGAATGGGTCCTCCCAGCGAACCTCCGAACTGGTACTGCTCGAGCGTCTTGTTGCCGGGCTGGAGGATGCTGCGGGCATCCAGCGCGTCGTTGCGGAAGAAGCTGTAAAGCGAGCCGTGTGTCTGGTTAGTGCCGCTCTTCGTGATGATATTCACGATGCCGCCCACGGCGCGACCGAACATTGCGCTGTACTCCGCATTGATGACGCGGAATTCCTGCACTGCCTCCTGGGACGGAGTCGTCTTCTGAATTCCGGATGCGGTCGAGATGTTATCCGCGCCATCGATAGCCACGAAGTTGTAGTGAATATTCTGGCTGGCAAAGGAGATCTTCGTTACCGGTTCGACGATCACGTCGGTTGACCCCGAGGTTGTATCGCCGATCGAGACACCCGGCGCCAAGAGTACGAAGTCAATGAACTGACGCCCGTTCACCGGCAGATTGACGATCTGGTTTGAGTTAATCACCGTGCTCACCTGCGTGCGTGTGGGCTCGAGCACTTCCGCTGAAGCCTCGACAGTCACCTGCTCTTGCACGGCGCCCACCGCCAGACTGAAATCCAGTGAAGCAATCTGGCCGATTTGCAGCGTCACCCTTTTGGACTGCCGGCTGAATCCGCCCTTTTCGGCCGTCACCGTGTACTCGCCCGCCGGGAGAAGCGCAAATCGATATTCACCCTGATCGGAGCTGCCGCCGGAGCGAGAAGCCCCGGTCGCCGTGTTTACGACGGTCACGACAGCTTCAGGAACCGCTGCCCCGCTGCTATCGGTCACTCGACCTTCTAGCGTGGCCGAAATCGTTTGTGCGTAAACGGTGCTGGTCGTCAGGAGCAGCAATCCGCAGTTCAACATGAGGCGTGTTAGAAAACCAGCGATCTTCAAC
>WNGL01002438.1_pt1 | contig 22547 bp, 15 predicted proteins | sample 5400591 | NCBI WGS metagenome assembly WNGL01 (sample SAMN13153377, study PRJNA577476) | soil metagenome | isolation source: 80 cm soil or saprolite under Garry oak tree replicate 1 | place: USA:California | collected 2016-06-15 | reverse complement strand
CGTAAACCGTTGCTGCACCGCGAGCTTTGACGAAACGCTCGATTGTCGTCTCCTTCGGATGCGCCTTGGTCACTTTCGTCGCGATCATCTGAGCCACGAGAGTCGCCGCATCGTTCGGCGTTCGCGGCGGAAGCGGTAGATAGATGTGTAATCCGCTCGAACCGGAGGTCTTGATCGCGGCGTTGAGGCCGAAACCGTCGATGACTTCCTTTGCCCAGCGCGCAACCTGAATGACCCGCGCGAAATTAGCGCGCGGCCCCGGATCCAGATCGATGATCGTATAGTCAGCGTATTCCAGCGATTGAATACGCGAATGCCAGGGGTCAACTGAGATAGCGCCGAGCTGGATCGTGTATAGAAGTGTCAGCAGATCTCCGCCAATGATCCGCGGCTGCTTCTCCCCACCGTCGGTTTCTATCAGCTCGACCCGGACTTCTGACGGAGTGGTTTCGGAAGCCTTCTGCTGGTAGAAGCTTTCCCCATTGATCCCGTTGGGGAACCGCTTAAGGACCAGCGGTCGATCCTGAATCGTCGGGAGGATGAAGTCTGCAATGCGCGTGTAGTAGCGCATCACGTCTCCCTTGGTGTACTTCTCCTTTGGAAAGAAGACCTTGTCGAGGTTCGAAACCTTCAGGGTCTTGCCTCGGCCGAAGTCGAGACTTCCTTCTCCACCTGCATTCTCAATAGTGTCGAGCTGACCTAGCAGTGACGTGGTGTCGAGTTTCAATTTGGAAGCGCTAGACGTCGAGCGTCGCGGCATCTTCGGAGGAGAGGCTGTAGCCGTTCGAGCTCGCGCGGCTATGCTCAGCCTTGACTGTCGCTTTGCTATCGATCCACGGGTCGATTTTTTCTGTACGCTGGTAGGTTCTAATCCAACCTCGGTTGCATCCTTGTCGTCGCGAACACCGAGAAAGATCGGTTGACGAAGGCGCCGATCTGCGGTCCACTCGCTGAATTTGACTTCAACGACAAGTTCTGGCTTGACCCAGTGCGCTTTCTCATTGGTCTTCGGCGTTTCTGCGAACGGTGAGCTCTTTATCTCGAGGGGTTTCAACCGCCGGTACATCTCCTCCAAGCCCTGCCTGGTAAAGCCTCCGCCAGTGTGACCTACGTAAATGAATCGGTCCTTGTCGAAATAGCCGAGCAGGAGCGCCCCGATGTGCTCGCGGCTGTTACGGGGGTCCGTGTATCCGCCGATCACGAACTCCTGGCGGAATTCGATTTTGAGCTTCAACCAGTTACGCGATCTCTTACCTGGCTCGTAAGGGGAGTCGATCCGCTTGGCGATGACACCTTCCCAACCCTGACGCCGAGCCTTCTCCAACATCTTCTTCCCGTCGCCTTCGATGGAGTCGGTGATCCACAACTGCTTCGAAGTGCGTTTTCCGATGCGCTTGACGAGTCGAGCGCGGCGCTCCGACCATGGCTCACGTAACAAAACCTCGTCGCCATCCATAAGAATATCGAAGAGAATCAGCGCCGCCGGTGTTGAAGATGAGTGTCGCTCGATAAGGCGCGACTCCTTCACGTGCATACGGCTTTGCAGCTCCTGGAAGCGGGCCGGCTCGCCGTCGATCAGAGCCACAATCTCTCCATCCAGGACAAGCGACCGTTTGGTCTGCGTAGCGAGCTTTTTGAGAGACGCGACGATCTCGGGAAATTGACGGGCTTTGTCTTTCCCGTTTCGGGTCATGAGCTTGACATCGTTTTCCGTTGCGTATGCAAGTACGCGTATGCCGTCGTACTTCGGCTCGAAGGTCCAGCCTTTTCCGGGAACCTCACTTCCGATGCTCGCGTACATCGGCTCGAGTGCCGCTGCTGCGAACCTGGCGGGTGAAACCGAATCTATTGTCTCGGGGGACGCGCTATCACGAGTACTCTTTGCGCTCGGTTTGGTAGTCAAACGGAGCGGAGTGAAGGTTTTGCTGCGCTTCGGCTCATGGTTGCTTCTCCAGACGCGACTTTTCCCGGATGCGATCTCCTCCATAGTACGACCGGATTCGACCGACGTCATGTTTTCGGCGACGACGTCCTCTTTAGTCGCGAATTCGTCGCGGTGCTTGATCAGCAGCCACTGCGGCTTTGACGATGAAGAATCATCGCGCGCGAATCTCATGCGAACGAGCGCGAAGGATCCGTGCAGTCTCTCTCCGTGGAAAGTGATCTTGAGATCACCGCGTTTCAAACCTTCGTGGATGACCTCTTCTTCCTCGTCAGGAGAGGACGCAGCATCCGCGGAGTACGTACCACGATCCCAGAGCATGACGGTTCCACCGCCGTATTCTCCTTGCGGAATCGTACCTTCGAACGTGTTGTAGTCGATGGGGTGATCCTCGACCTGCATTGCGAGGCGCTTGACCGACGGATCCAGGCTCGGGCCTTTGGGTACGGCCCAGCTTTTCATCACTCCGTCTAGCTCCAGGCGCAAATCGAAGTGGAGATGACTCGCCGCGTGCTTCTGTATAACGAAACGCAGACGTCCTGGTTGTGTGCGAGCCGATGTCGTTTCACCAGATGGCTCGCGAGTTCGTCTGAAATCACGCTTCCGACGATACTCGGCGAGCTGCGCGCGCGCTGACCCGGAGCTTCCACTGGTTTTGACGGCCATGCAGGCGTCCTACGCTGTCTTTGCTTTCTTCGCCTTCGCAGGTTTGCGGCCGGCTGCCACCGATTTCCGCTTCGCGCGCACGGCGCCCCTTTTTCCGGCACCTTCTTCTAGGCTTGCACGGAGGCGGGACATGAGGTCGAGTACACCGCTGTCGGGAACCTCTTCTTCCGGCCCTTCCAGCTTGGGCTTCTTACCTTTCATCTTAGCCTTGATGATTCTCATCAGATTCGCCCGATACTCGTCGGTGTAGCGAGTCGGGTCGAATGGTTCGGCCAGATTTTCGACCAGCTGCTCCGCCATCTGCAGCTCCTGTGGTCGAACGCCCTCGCGGCTCGGGAAGTTGAACTCACTCGCGTTGACGAGCTCGTTGGCAAATCGCATGATCTCGAGCACGAGTGCATCGCCAACGACTTTCACGGCCGCGAGATGCTGCGTCTGCCGAATGATGATCTTGCCGATGCCGACAGATCCAGTCTGGCGAATCGCTTCGCGCAGCAATGCATAGGGTTTGTCGCCGCCTTTGCCGGGGACGAGATAATACGGGGTCTCGAAATAGCGGGGATCGATCTCGTCCTCCTTCACGAAGTCCAGAATGTCGATTGTCTTCGACTGCTCCAGCGCGGCGGTCTTGAAGTCCTCGTCGGTCAGGACGACGAACTTTCCTTTCTCGTACTCGTAACCCTTCACGATCTCGTTCCATGGAACGGGCTCGCCTTCAGCCTGACAAATGCGCTCGTACTTGACCGGAGACAGGTCCTCTTCGTGGAGCAGCCGGAAGCTGATATGATCGGCGCGAACAGCGGTCTTGAGCTCCACCGGAATGTTGACGAGTCCGAATGTCAGCGAGCCTTTCCAGATTGCAGCCATCCGTGAACCCTCCAAGTGCGAGTGAGCCCAGCGAGCGATGTGGATGAAAGCAAATCAAATGCCGAGTGTTGAGAACCAATTTTGTGATGCCCGAAAATGCAAAAGAGCCCCGCTGAGCGGGGCTCTTTTTGGTATTGAGAGTCAACTCACCTTTGTTACATCAGCGGCCTGCGGTCCCTTTTGGCCCTGAACGACCTCGAACTCGACTTTGTCACCCTCGGCAAGGGACTTAAATCCGGATCCGCTGATCGCGCTGAAATGCACAAAGACATCTGGTCCTCCCTCGCGCGAAATAAAGCCAAATCCCTTGGCGTCGTTGAACCATTTGACCGTTCCAGTGATGCGTGCCATTGAACTGATCCTCTCCCCCGAGGGCAATCTGTAAAGCATCTACCATAGGCTAGCGATCGCGGAGAATACGCTTCGCTTCGCCGGATATTCGTCCCGTGTGACGCAGTATCCATCCGGCGGCTGCAGAGGAGGGCAAGTTTTGTGCAACAGACTGGGGTTCTATGCCGCTCCGGCGACGTAGTGCGCTGATCTTCCGCAGCTCTTGCAGCGGAGTGTCACGTGGGTATAGGGCGGCGGAGGAACCTGGCGTGGATCACGCTCGATCGATCCAGAGCATGACGGGCAGCTCAGTGGAGAACCGTGGCGATCGTTGCTGATTAGAAAAAGTGCCTGAGCGGGGTTGTACGCATTCGGACGTGGCTTGCGCATGAGCTCTCCAGTTGCTCGACACGGCGCTGCGCGGTGGGCGTCGCATGGTGACGTTGACGGCTATCTATTGAGAAGAAGAGCCATCGAGATTCGGGAGCGGATACGCATCGGGTTGACGCTGATCTTTGTTGCAGCGTGCGGCCCGCATGCGCACATCCCACTCCGACCGGCCAATCTGCCCGACGCCCTTGCTTCTACTGACAGTGGAACGGTCCTGGCACGGCGCCTGGCACCGGTCTTATACCTCCAACGGGATGAATCGTTCCCGCTGGAACGGGTAGTGGCAGTCCTGCACCCCTTGAGGCGAGTAATCGCCTACCATCTGCTGTGGCGGGATGATATTCACGGGTCGTGGATTCCGTTCACAGTCCCCACGGACGAAGAGGTCCTATGGATAGGCTACGACACAACTTACGCCCCTACCGATGTCTGGACTTACTGGCACGGCCGGATCCTTCACACGCCGTGGCCCAAGGCACAAGTGGCTATCGACGTCCAATGGGGCAAGCACGGAAGCATGCCCCGAAACGTCCGGCAAAGTGACCTGCCAAAACCTCGGACGCTCAACTTTTTCTACGCCATGACGATCTTCGGGGAGCCCGACATTCTGCTCGGTGACATCACCCGTAAAGGACCGCTCTGTTTCTGTCACGGTTATCGGAGGTACCGTCAATTCACGCGTCCGCTCATGCTGGCCGAACGGATTGACGCAGTTATTCGAACCGAAGACCCGCGCGGTGTTTTGCTCGAGGTATTCGGCAGCAAATACTCCAACAAGCACCAGTGGCCATAGCCGGAACTCGACGCACTTGTATGTGATGGGCGCTGAGCGTGGCCTAGTCTCGACCGAATTGCTTGCGCAGTTCGTCCTTCGCTCGCTGTAAGACGCGTCGCTGGCTCGCGTCGAGGTCACGACCAGCGCGATTGATGTAGAACGTGAGCATGGACATCGCCGATTGAAACGGTGTGCCTTTACGTCGCTTGCTGCGTTCGGCACTTCGTTTCAATGAGGCTGCGATGCGTCGCGGGTCCTTCCAGGTGAACACGCTCTGCTCGAGAGCGAGTGCATTGCTGTGGGCGGTGACGGTTGCAGACCATTTCCGTCGAGGGTTTTTGCGGTGTGCACCTCCTTTGGTGCGATGTGACGTCGGCATTAAAACGACCTCCGCGTGATTTTCAGCTTCCGTAGACGATCTCACCCTCGGCGTCGAGCCCCAGCTCACTATGCGCTCCGCACACTCCACAGGTCCGGACGACATGCCAGAATTCTCCGAGCGTCTCTTGATGCTCTTTGCCTGCACGGGTGACCTTGAGCTTCTTGAAGCTGTACTCACCGCACTGCGGACATGGATGCGCGCGCGCGACTCGCTCGGCACGGCTCTGTGTGATCGCGGCCAAGATCACCCCTGCGTTTTCGGCGGTGGGTTTCGCTGAGAGCCTGAAGTCTCCGATCCTTCAAAGGTGGAGCGCGCAGTTTTATTGACTAGCTCGCGCAATCCACCTATCGCGCCCATTACCCCAGCCGCTTCCGCCGGCAGAAAGATCGTCGAGTTCTTTCCTTGAGCGAGCGTTGGGAGCGCCTCCAGGTATTTCATGCCCAGGAGATACATCGCGGCCTGTCCTTCCGGTAACGCGCTACCAATCTTGTGGATGGCTTCCGCCTCGGCTTCAGCCATGGCGAGTCGTGCTTCGGCGAGTCCTTTGGCTCGGAGAACCGCGGCATCGCGCTCGCCTTCTGCCCGTCGAACCTGCGACTCGCGCACGCCCTCAGCTTCCAGAATGGCGGCTCTCTTTCCCGCCTCTGCGTTTGTAACCGCGGCGCGACGCTCACGCTCCGCACGCATCTGCAGTTCCATTGACTGCTGGATGTCCCGCGGCGGCTCGATCGATTGCAACTCAACGCGAGTGACATCGACTCCCCAGCCGATTGATGCCTCCTCGATCACTTCTCTCATTCGCCTGTTGATCACATCGCGGCTGCCAAGCGTCGCGTCGAGCTCCATCTCACCGACGATATTGCGCAGCGTCGTCCGCGTTAGCGTTTCGAGTGCGTAAGGCAGGTTCTGCACCGCGTAGGTGGCCTTTTGTGGATCGGCGACACGGTAGTAGATGACGGCATCGATGTCGATCGTAACGTTGTCCTTGGTGATGACTGGCTGACTTGGGAAGTTCAGGACCTGCTCGCGTAGGTCGATGCGGGCAGTATGGCCCGCGGTAACTCGCTTGATCCCCGTCACGTCGCTCTCGAAGTAGCGAACGTCGATTGTGCGCGGCAGCTCGACGAACGGGATGAGAATGTTAAGACCGGAGCGAGCTAAGCGGTGAAACCGCCCGAGCCGCTCTACGACCATCACCTCCGCCTGGCCAACTACCTTGAACGATTTCGTGCCGACAAAGATTCCGAGAAGAACGAGTATTCCGAGTACTGCCAACCCGACCATTGAGTCCCCCTTGAAGACGGGAGGATATTATGAATAAAGCCCCGCTCTGGCGAGAGCGGGGCTTTCAGGTGAATCAACCTCGCTCCGCCAACTGTGGAGCAAGGTATGTCTTATCGCCGAGCGGAGGCAGTCGACTGGTCGCGCTGAGCGATGGCGAAGAGATCCTTCTGAGACGTGCTCTCTTTGAGAACATCCAACGCGCGCATCAGTTGGTTGTCTTCGGGGACGCTCCGGCGCTTGGCAGTTGAGTCACCAAACGCCAGGCGAGCGACGGTGTTGCCCAGGAGTCTGTCGATCTCTGAACCGGCTTGCTCGTACTGCGCGTGATCGACTGTGACGCCCTTGGCCTGGAGGCGCCGGTAGAACTCTTCGCGCCACGCCGGCGGCACGGTGAAGTCAGGCCGAACGGTTTTTTTCAGCTCGAGCGAGTAATCCATAAGGGTTACCCTCACATCCGCTGTCTTTGGCGCGAAGGCGTTGAACACCTTCTGCTCCGCCGTGGTCAGGGTGTCGGGGCGAACGATAATATCGGGCGTGATTGCTCCGCCACCGTATACGATTCGGCCAGCGTCCGATCTGAACGCAGGTCGCGAACGACGCACGGAATCAGTCTCGAGCGAATCAGGCATCACTTCAACGAACTCACCGCTGGGGAGAAGCTTGCGCTCTTTCTGGATGGAGCGGCCGTTTGGAGTGTACCACTTTGCCGTCGTCATCTTGAGGGCGTAACCACCTTCGAGCGGGAATACGGACTGCACGAGACCCTTTCCAAAAGATGTCGTGCCGACAATGAGAGCGCGGTCGTGATCCTGGAGAGCGCCGGCAACGATCTCGGATGCTGAAGCGCTCCGTCCGTCCGTGAGTAGCACCAGGGGCAGAGTCGGCGCGACTGGATCATCGGTGGCGACGAAAGTCTGGTTCTCACCGTTGCGGGCGCGGATGCTCGAGATCTGCTGACCCTTCTTCAGGAAAAGATTGCTGACGCTGAGCGACTGATCGAGGATGCCACCAGGGTTTCCACGCAGATCAATTACTACTCCCTTTGCCCCCTGCCGCGACAGGCGGGTGATCGAGCTCTCCAGCTCGTCCCTCGCGCTCTCGTTGAACTGGAGAAGGGGGATGTAGCCGATCTTACCATCGAGCATGATCGCGTAAGGAACTGCCGGAATGCTGATGATGGCGCGAGTGAAAGTGATCGGTATCAGCTCGGGCACGCCGGGCCGTGAGAACTTGACCAACACTCTGCTACCGGGATTCCCTTTGAGAGCATCCGAGGTCTGTGAGACGGTCCAGCCGCGGATATTGGTTGTGTCGATGATGTTGATGCGATCGCCTTCCTGCACTCCGGCCTGCTCCGCCGGTGTATGCGGGAAAACGCGCTGCACAGTGATGAAACCCTGTGTCTCGGCGATCTCCATCCCGATGCCGGCATAACGTCCGTTAGTCTGCGCGTTGAAGGTCGAAAGCTCCTTCGGGGAAAGCAGTACGCTGTAAGGATCATTCAGCTCGTGAACGAGTCCGCGTGCAGCCTTCTCGTACAGAGTCGCAGCGTCGACAGTATCGACGAAGCGGGTGGAGACAATGTTCAGGACCTGGTCGAGGAGGCGAGCGCCTTGCTGGCTTTCGCGCTGCTGGAATGCAAAGCCTCCGGCCATGAGTGGTATCAGAGCCAGTCCGAAGAGCAAGCTTTTCTTGGATCGGGACATACGGTCTAGTTGGAATGAGAGAGCGACGCCATCAAAGCCTTCTCGGAAGGTGCCGAGATTGGCTTAAGCTAATAAATACGCCCTCGGGGTAGTGAGTGTTCCTCAATGACGCACAAAAAGCACCAGGGGAACACTCCGTCAGGCGACCCGGGAAGCTAACACGTAATCTACCAGCCAGTCACGGTTAAGCTGCCGGAAGGTAGCATCACGAAGGAGACCGGCGGCGAGAAGCATCTCGTGGGCGGGTTGGAGCACTCGTTGCAAATGAGAAGGATATCGCTGGGTTAGAGGGAGCTGCTCGGCAAGAGAGGCAAGGGGTACTCTCCAGGTCACCATCCCTTCTTCTCTCGCGACTTCGAGCAGGCGGTAAAGTCGTCTAGCTACGGGATTGGTCAGTGATAGATAGTGCATTGCGGAGAGTGTCACGGTGTATCCAGCCGCAATGTTCGAACGAATGACGGGACCTATCGTGACTCGGGCATCGCCGGGTTCTGACGCAGCCAATACTGGAAACAGACTGAATTGTTCGCGCTCGGCCATTCGTCTGCGCGCGATGGAAACCGAAGACAGAATGGTAAAGCGTCCTTCTAGCGGCTGTCCTTCTTTTGCGACAACGTACACTCCGCTCGACTCGAGAGTAGTTCGCTCGAGTCTCGTCAAGGCAGATCTGAGCTGCTCATACGTTCTGCCGTCGACGCGCCGACCGATGGAGCGCAGGAAGGCGTGGAGCGTAAAACTTATCACTCCGTCTTCAGGAGCTCCTGCCTCGTGGTAGCGATGCAGGAGCTCGATGTACACGTCCTGATCAAATGTGCCGGGCAGTCGGTCGCCAGGGCTGGGCAGAACACGCCACCGTCCACCGCTCTCGGGAGAGAAGGAGATTGCCGTGTCCTCGGCGGAGTCGCTCAGTCGGAAGATCGGGAGCGACTCGAGAGACCGGTCGAGGACGATAGCACGCGTCGCGATTCGCCGACGGGCCACGAAGGTCATGCTGGGAGAATATGTCATCGGTCAAGTACATCGCAATCGCAGCGCTGATCCTGTTCGGAGTCGTTCTCGCGCTTATCGGGATTCTGTCGGTTACGCACGACACCCCAGTTAAGAGCGTAATCGCAGAAGGCGACAAGGGCGGGCCGCCGAGCATCACCGACCCCCTGTTCGCGCGAAGCATAGAACTGTTTACCGGAGCGCACATCGAGCCGGGGAACAACGTTCAGATCCTGCTCGATGGGAACGGCACTTATCCTCAGCTGTGGAAAGATCTGGCATCGGCGCAACAAACCATCACGGTGCAGATGTACTACTCCCAGCCGGGCGCAGTCGCCGACACAATGGCGAAGTACCTGATCGAGCGGGCACAGCACAAAGTGCGGGTGCTACTGCTGCTCGATGCTTTCGGGTCACAACCGCTCAAGCGGGATTGGATTAAAAAGCTCAAGGATTCCGGCGTGGAAGTGGTATGGCTGAGACCTCTTCGCTGGTACACGCTACAAAAGGCGGCACAGCGATCGCACGTACGAGTTGTCGTCGTCGACGGCAAGGTCGGCTACACCGGCGGCTTCGGACTCGCAGATTACTGGCTTGGCGACGGTCATCATGAAGATCAGTGGCGCGAGACGAACGTCCGATTCGAAGGTCCGACAGTGGCCGCGCTTCAGGCAGCTTTTGCCGCAGCCTGGGCCGAAGCAACGGGAGAGCTGCTCACCGGAGACCTGTTCTTTCCGAGGATCTCATTCGCCGATGTTGGAGATGTGCAGGCAGGTCTGATGCACACGATCCCCAGCACTGGTAGCACACCGGCCGAAAGATATCTGGCGCTCTCGATCGCCGGTGCGCAGAAAACGCTCTATATCAGCAACTCTTATTTCGTGCCCGGTGATAATTTCCTGCAGCTGCTATTGGCAGCAGCGCATCGCGGCGTCGATGTTCGTGTGCTCACCGTGAGCAACAAGACTGATGTGAAAACGACGTGGTACGCGGGACGCACCTATTACGAGAGACTGCTGGAGGGCGGAGTAAAGATCTATGAGTACCAGCCGACAATGATGCATGCAAAGAGCATGGTGGTTGACGGGATGTGGTCTTCGATAGGATCGATGAACTTCGATAATCGGTCTCTGTCGTTCAACGATGAGGCGCAGCTCGTGGCGCTCGACCGGCACGTCGGGGCACAAATGGATTCCATCTTCATGAACGACATCAAATGGTCCAAAGAGATAAAGCTCGATGAGTTCAGAAAGCGCCCGCTGTCGGGGAAGATTCTCGAATGGGGAGCGCAGAAGCTGCGGCGCGTGCTCTAACTGTCGAGCGCGGATCGCTCACTGGCCCATGATGTGACAAGCAGGTCTTCCGTGCTTACGCGCTTTCATCCTCTTGTACGGCGGTGGTTCAAGGAGACATTCGGCGAGCCCAGTGATCCGCAGCGTGAAGGCTGGCCGGCGATTGCGAGTGGAGCGCACACACTGATACTCGCGCCCACCGGGACCGGCAAAACCCTCGCGGCATTTCTTTGGGAGCTGAACGAGATTATCGAGCGCGGAACGAAAGAGCCATTACCGAACGCGATCCATCTCCTCTACATCTCCCCGCTCAAGGCGCTCAACAACGACATCCAGAGGAACCTCGACCAACCACTGACTCAGCTTAGAGAGCAGTTTGGGGCCGCAGGTAAAAAGTTTCCCGAAATCCGCGTTGCTGTTCGGACAGGCGACACGCCGGCATCCGCTCGCGCGAGGATGCTGCGGAGATCTCCGCACATTCTGATTACTACGCCGGAATCGCTCAACATCATGCTGACGACGCTCAAGGGGCGGGGGATGTTCAGCGGAGTCCGGGCGGTAATCGTCGACGAGATACACGCGATAGCGGGGACGAAGCGCGGTGCGCACCTGGCGCTCACTCTCGAGAGACTGGAGGCGCTGGTAGAAAAACCACCGCAACGCATCGGTCTGTCTGCGACGCAGAGACCGCTCGAAGAAGTTGCGCGATTCCTCGGCGGCTGCGAGGAGGAGAGTGCGGGGGCACCGGCTTTTCGTCCGGTTACGATTGTCGATTGCGGCATGACGAAGGAGATGCAGATCGCTGTGGAGTCTCCGGTCGCTGATCTCGGAAGTATTGGAGGCAGCATCTGGCCAGCGGTAGCGCCGTTGGTTCTGGGACACATTCGGAAATCCAGTACGACACTGGTGTTTGTCAATAACCGGGCACAGGCTGAAAAAATTGCAGCGCGAGTCAACAAGCTGGCAGAAGAGGAAATTGCACTTCCTTATCATGGGTCTCTCGCGCGAGAAAGACGGTTCGCGCTGGAAGAACGGCTGAAGGCAGGATCGCTCCGCGCGCTGATCACGACGAGCTCGCTCGAGCTGGGGATTGACATCGGTTCGGTCGATCTGGTGATACAGCTGCAATCGCCGAAACGTGTCGCTTCGGCGCTGCAAAGAATCGGACGCGCCGGACACATGCTAGGCGTGCCGAGCCGCGGAATACTGGTACCGACTTTTCGAGATGACGCAGTCGAGATCGCGGCGATAGTTGCGGCGATGCGAGCCGGAGATGTCGAGCCTACTCACGTCGTCCAGAACGCACTCGATGTACTCGCGCAGGCGATCGTAGCCGCGGTCTCGGTAGACGATTGGCAGAGCGCGGACCTGTTTCGTCTGGTGAGACGGTCGTATCCATATCATCAGCTGACACGAGGTGCTTTCGATGAAGTGCTGTCGATGTTGTCGGGGAAGTATCCATCCGACATCGCCGCCGAATTGGAAGCGCGAATTACCTGGGATCGCGTCAACGACAGGCTGATTGGAAGCAGAGCAGCACGGATGACGGCGGTAATCTCCGGCGGCACAATCCCCGATCGCGGACTCTACACGGTCAATCTCCCGGACCGCACCCGGCTCGGCGAGCTGGATGAAGAATTCGTGCACGAGTCGAGAATCGGCGATGTCTTTCAGCTCGGCTCCTCGACATGGAGGATCGCGGCGATCGAGCATGATCGCGTAGTCGTCACGCCTGCCCCTGGAACGCCCGCGCGGATGCCGTTCTGGCACGGAGAATACATGGCGCGCTCGCTGATGCTGAGTCATCGGGTCGGAGCGCTCCGCCGCGAGCTGGCTGAAGGTCCGAGTGAGGAGAGACTCGCGACCGAATACGGTTGTGATGCTGCCACTGCGAATTCTTTGGTGAGGTACATCGCATCGCAGCGAGCGGCGACGGGAATCGTTCCCGACGACCGCAACATCGTCATCGAGCAATTCAGAGACGAGACTGGCGCAGTGCGGATCGTCATTCACGCGGCGTTCGGTGGAAGGATCAACGCGCCCTGGGGGATGGCCCTTGCGCAGCGCGTGCGTGAGGCGCTCAATGACACCGACCTCCAGGTGCAGACGACAGACGATGGCATCATGCTGCGCTTGCCTGATCTCGGCATGAGCACTCCGCTGCAATCGCTGCTCGGTCTGTCCGGAATGGAAGCGGAGCAGCTGGTGATGGAAGAAGTCGGCTCGACATCACTGTTCGGTGCGCGTTTCAGAATGAACGCTGCGAGGGCGCTGCTCTTACCGCGCGGTAATCCGCGCCGTCGGATGCCTCTCTGGCTTCAGCGCCTGAAGTCGCTCGATTTGCTCCAGGTCGTCCGACAGTTTCCCAGTTTTCCGATTCTGGTCGAGACGTATCGAGAAGTCCTGCAGGACGCGTTCGACATTCCGGGACTCACGGAGACGCTTGCAGAAATCGCGGCCGGAAATATTCGCATCCATAGTGTGCACACCGATGTTCCGTCTCCGTTTGCCGCCAGCCTGCAATTCGGGTTCGTGATGGACTGGCTCTATGGCGACGACACTCCGCGCGCGGAGCAGAGGGCCGCACTGCTCTCGATAGATAGATCGCTTCTCGATGAAGTGATGGGTGGTGAAGGGAGCGACGATCTTACGCGTGAGGCAATCGATCAAACTCTTGCTGAGAGACGGGGAACAGCACCCGAACGACGCGCCAGAACCGAAGACGAGCTAGCGCATCTTCTCGATAGAGCTGGCGATCTGACGGCAGACGAAGTGCGATCCCGGATTGCGCCGGAAGAGGAAGGTGTACGCGGAGATCCTTTGGCCAGACTGTTGGAAACCAGGCGCGTGATTGCGCTTCAACTCGGATCGGAAGCGGCAAGGGAGTGGCGCTTCATTCTGACGGAGACCTTTCCGCGATACATCTCGGCGTTTGGTGCCGAGCAGTTGTCGCGGGTGCGCGGAACTACCGAGCTGGTTGAGCAGGATGCGGCGGCTCTAGTTCCGGACGTGCTCCGTCTCGCTGCGATCAATCCGTCGGTTGCACGTCGGGAAATTCTTGCACGCTTTCTCACGCAGTCCGGTCCAGTGACGATTCAGGAAATTCATGATCGGTACGGCTGGCCGAGTGAGTGGATCGAAGCCAGGCTCGCCGAGTGGGAGAGAACGGGGAAGCTCGTTCGCGGAAAATTCCGGCGTGAGGTACAGGATCTCGAGTGGTGCTCGAGGCGAGTGGTCGAGATTGGACGCAGACGAGCGCTTGCTACACTTCGTAAGCAGATCGAGGCCGTCGAGCTTCCGCACTTTGCCGCATTCATGCAGCGCTGGCAGCACTTGGACGAGCGTGACCGGCTCGACGGAGTCGCGGGAACGACGGCAGCTATGCGGCAACTATATGGTATAGCGCGTCCGCCGATTGCCTGGGACCGTGACTATCTCCGTGCAAGGGTCAAAGCGTATGACCCAACGACTCTCTCGCAGTTCACGGCGACCGGTGAACCTGTCTGGGTCGGCGAAGGAAACTACGACGAGGAGACCGGAGCGATTTCACTCGCTCGGGTTCGCTTTTTTGAACGCGGGACCGGTGGACTCTGGCTGGGTGAGCAACGGGAGGAGGAGCGCGATAGGGAGCCCGTGCTAAGCGAGAACGCTGAAAAAGTGAGAGCGACGATCGCGGAAGAAGGCGCGTCGTTCATCGGCGACATTCAGGCGATCACCGGACTGACGATGCTTGCTGTCCGCGAAGCGATCCGCGAGCTGGTAGCGTGGAGTCTCGTCACCAACGACACGGTCGAAGCTTTGCGCGAGATAGCACGCTGGAAACCGATGATGCCGCGAACCGGTGCTGATCCTACGAGCTGGCTGCCGTCCGACTACTCTCCATCACCAAATCGGAGGTACATGCGGACTCGCCCTAATCTGAGAAGACTTCCGCGGTGGCGACGGCCGGACAAGCCCGGGGCGCCGACGAGTGGTTGGACGGGTCGCTGGTCGCTGGTGCGCCGGCGAGGAACCATGGGGCCGGATCTTTCCGAAGAAGAGAGGGCCGAACGTATAGCACGCCAGTGGCTTACTCGATATGGCATCGTGTCGCGCGATTGGTGGCGGCGCGAGCGTCCGCTGGTGTCGTGGCGCGCAATCTACCGGGAGCTGAAGCGTCTCGAATTCCGCGGGGAAGTGCGGCGCGGCTACTTCGTCAAGGGATTGGGCGGTGCGCAGTTCGGGCTACCCGACGCCGTCGAGTGGCTGCGCACAGTGGCTGGCGAAGATCAGTCAACAGCGAATTTCGTGGTGATGGCAGCAAGCGATCCGGCAAATGTCTATAATCTGCCGTTGGAGCTGATCGATAGAGATCCGCTGTCGAGACCCCGTGGATCGGGGGCACTTCTCGTAACGCGCGGTGGCCGTATTGCCATAGCCGCCGAGGCACGAGGTCGTCGTTTTTCGGCTGCTGACTGGTTGTCGCCCGAGGAGCTGGTTGCTGCCAAGAAAGCGCTAATCGAACATCTGCGCGGGGAGAAATCCGCGCGCTATCTGATGTAAGAGATCAGCGGATATCCCCTCGACCAAGCGCGGCGCGCACTGCCTCTCGCATCGCAATTACTGCCTCCTCACGTGCGGCTGGAGAATCTTCGCGAACGTGAAGCTCGATTCCATCGGCGACGGCGAGGCGATGCCAGCGGAGCGCCATGTCATCGTCGTGCGCGACGGCTTCATCGGCACCTGAGTTGAGCGCAGGCGCTAGCGAAAGCGCGATCTTGCGCTCGAGAGCGTCGCCCGTAACATCGCGCATCTCGTTGCGGATCGTCTCGAGGCTTTGACCTTCTCGCTGGCGGATTTTGATCGATAGCAGCTGAAGGAGATGCCTATAGCCGTAAGTAGCTCCGGTGCCGGTTCCCTCAGGCCGGTCGAGCAGACCGGTCGCTACATAGAACCGAACTGCACGCGCGCTTGGGGCTGCGCGTGCAGAAGCGTTGGTCGGTCGGACTCCGGCTGCGTCTACGAGAGCTGTTGCGTGTGCTGCAAGTCCGCGGGCGTTCCAGGGAGCGTGTCGAGCGTGGGCGCGGAGGAGAGCGACAGGCGATTCAGCCATGTGGATAGGATAACATTAAAGTCTTCCGCTCGCTCATCGTGCGGGAGATCACCCGCGGGTGACAAAACGGAGATCTCAAAATCGCGTTTGATCTCGCGGAAGCCACGGAATTCTTCGACGGGCGCGGTCGATCCCTGCTCGCCCCACACGAGCAGCGCTGGCTGGCTGAGACGACGAAGTGCATGTCGCACGTCGATGTTGAGATTTCCGGACAGGAAAGCAGCCGGCGCATGACGCGCACCGCGCTGGTGAGAAGTCGCGTAATAAATCTCGACGAGCTCGCGGGAGACGAGAGCATCGTTCGAGTACGCGTTTCTGAGAAAGCGTCGAAGCTGTGGACGCGACACCAGAGCATTAAACATTGCAGTGCCGGCAATCGGTGTGTCGACAGCGAGCCGACCTGCTTCCCCGCCCAATCCGACAGGCTCGTTGAGACGAACGAGTCCTGATGGCGCGATGAGGGCAACAGCTGGAAAACGATGCGGATCACGCGCGGCGAGAACGATCGCATAAGCGCCGGAGAGAGAAGACGCTACCAGAACTGTTGGCTCGTCGATCACCCTGCTCACGAAATCCGAAATGAGCGAAATGTAGAGACGAGCGGAGTATCGGATCGCTGGACGATCCGACATTCCGAAACCGAGCAGATCGATGGTGTAAACAGTGTTCGCCCGCGCGAGCGCGTCGACGTTGTTTCTCCATTCGTAGGACCAGGCGGCAGCGTGAATGCCGTGGATCAGGAGAATGGGTGGGCCGCTGCCACGCTTGGTGAAGGCGACTCGCCGGTCGCGCCATTCAAAACCGCCCTCTTCGCCTCCGATTAGGTTGGTGAGCTTGTCGACACCTTTGCGCGCAAAAGCATTATAGGCTGCCGCGGCGCCGAGGAGCGCGCCACCGGACAGAAGAATTCTTCGCCAGGATCCTTCTCGCTCCCAAGGTCTTTCTAGCTCGTCGTTGTCCGGCATCACTCCTCACCTCGGTCGCCTAAGGAAAGCGCGGCCACATCTACAGCGGTATTCAGCAAAGGCGCGGCTACTTGAGAGTAACCGCGCCTCGGGCACTGCGCACGGGGGCAGCAAAAATTACCGCCGGGCGCGCTTCCTCGAGCTCGAACGCTTGCGGCCGCCGCTGCTGCGTCCGCGTGGCTTTGACCTTCCTTTGGACCGGGCGCTGGACCCACGCCGGGCCGCTGTCCTCCGTCCTGCCGCTTTCCGGGTGCCACCCTTCCGTCCTGCGGCTTTCCGAGAAGTCTTCCGACCTCTCGAAGGCCGCTTTTTGGCAGATCTTCTTCGTGCCGACGCTCTTGAGGCTTTCTTGGCGGCCTTCCGCTTTCGACCACCGGCAGCTTTCCTCGCCGCTGGCCGCGCGCTGGGGGTTGGAGTCGGCACAGTTCGGGTGACCGAAGGCGCTGTCCCGCCACCGAGTCCCGTCGTGCGTGCTGCGCCAGGCGGTGTGCTCCCCGTTCCAAAACCAGTGGTTGATCCCGTCGACGAAAGCCCACCAAACCCGGTAGTGCCACCCAGCGTTCCGGCCCCGCCGGTAGCTCCCCCGGTGCTGCCAAACCCGCCACCGGTTAGAGGCGACTCCTGCTTCTTACCGGAACCCTTAGGGCGACCCCTTCTTCCTCTTGGCGCGCCTCCGCCGAAGAGGTCTTCCTCTTCCTCTTCCTCTTCTTCGTCGCCTTCGCTTACGACCGTAGCGTCGGCGTCGGCCTCTTCGTCATCATCCGCGTCTTCAGCGCTGTCCCACAGGCGATCGCTGTGATCCTCATTGATCGCCCAGCCACCATCTTCGTCTTCGTCGTCGTCGTAGGAACGCTTGCCGCGACTGAAGCCACCGAGATCGTCCGGGTCGTCATCGTCCGCAAAACGCAATGGCTCCACTGATTCACCGCTCGGCATTGGTCCTCCCATAGAATGTCAGCACTTCGCACTGAAGTAGCGCGCTGTTTTCTGATTTTGCCCGCTGCACGTCGCGTGCCTTGTGCACCGGCGCCGAAAGCTCCTGCACAATTTGGACACCGAATACAACGACCACGCGGTGTCGTCAAGGTGAAGCTCTCTGGCTAACGGTTTACCGCGGACTTTGAAGCGAGGCGCCTGGCAATCACGCGAACGAGGGCATCATAAACACAAGGGTCGAACTGCTTTCCAACGTCCACTCGGAGGTGCTCCAGGGCTGCGAGTGGGGCCATCGGGTCACGGTACGCACGTTTTGACGTAAGTGCGTCGAAGGTGTCGGCGGCGCAAAGAATTCTCGCGCCGAGCGGAATGTCTTCCCCTACCAGACCCATTGGATAACCGGCGCCATCCCAATGCTCGTGATGGTGCTCTACGTACTTGAGCGGCTCCCTGATGTGAAAGAGCGGCGCAAGGATGTCGAGACCTATTTTCACATGCTGTTTGACGTGCTCGAATTCTTCAGCAGTGAGACTGCCGGGCTTGTTGAGGATCGCTTCGCGTATTCCGATCTTGCCGACGTCGTGCAGACGACCTGCGGCTCTCAAATCCTCGCAGATGCGTTCGTCGAGACCCAGTTCCTCCGCGAGCTGCCCGGCCAGTTCCGCAACCCGCTGCGAATGACCCCGCAGGTACAGGTCCTTGGCTTCCATCGCATTGATGAGGGTCTCGGCGATGCTTATCGACATCAATCGAAGCGATTCCTTCTCACGTTCGAGCTCCGCGGTGCGAAGCGCGACCTCTTCGCGAATGAGCTTGTCCAGACGACGCTGCTCGATCAGGTCTGCCCGCTTGTGGAGTGCGCGGTCGACCGCCTGCTGCAAATCAGCGAGCTCGACGGGCTTCATTAAATAGTCGGTCGCACCGGAGGACAGTACCTCGGTTGCCGTGGCCGCATCATTGACCGCGGTCAACATGATGATCGCAAGGTCGTGATCTCGCGATCTCGCTTCTGGAACGACTTGTACTCCTGTCATTCCAGGCATCCGCACGTCGCACAGCATCAGAGAGAAGGATTGGTTGTCGAGAATCTGCAACGCCTGATCACCGGAGCCGGCGATCTCCACCTCATATCCGCGCGAGCGGAGAAACTTGCGCAGCGCCAGACGGATGGTCTCTTCGTCGTCGACGATCAGAATCCGGGTCACTTCTTCGCCCTCGCCTCGGTATAGAGCGGAAGAAAGATTGTAAAGGTAGTTCCGACCTCAGGCTCGCTTTCAACCGAGATCGTTCCGCCGTGCGCCTGAATAATTCCATAGCTCACGCTGAGGCCCAGTCCGGTTCCCTCACCGGGAGGCTTTGTCGTGAAAAAAGGCTCGAACACCCGCTGGCTCACGGTTGCAGGCATTCCGTGCCCGGTGTCCGAAACGATGATCTGGATGATGTCCCGCTTGCGCTGCGTCGTCAGCGAGAGGTGGCGGAGCTTCGATCCCTCCATCGCCGACTCGGCGTTCACAAGCAAGTTGAGAAGAACCTGCTGCAACTTTTGTTCGTCGCCACGAACCTGGGGATTCGATTCGTCGAGATGCATGTGGACCTCGATTCCGCTCGATCGCGAGGCCAAGGCACGTAACCGGACAGTGTGCTTGACGATGGTATTGATGTCGACTGGGACGTCGCGCGCATCGGTCTTGCGCGCGAAGAGAAGGAGATCCCGGATCACACCAATGGCGCGATCGGCTTCGCGCTTGATCAAGCTCACCGACTCGAACTGCTCGCCCTGCAGTTTGTCCTCGAGGAGAAGCTGAGCGAAGGTGGATATTCCGGTGAGCGGATTGTTCAACTCATGGGCGACGCCAGCTACCAGCTCGCCAATCGCAGCAAGCTTTTCAGTGCGCCCGAGGTGGTCAGCAACCTTCCGCTCCTCGGTGAGATTTCTGACTCCGATCACCAATCCGACGATATTGTCAGTCGCGTCGCGAATGTGACTCAACGTCACAGCTGCGGGGAACTCGGTGCCGTCCTTTCGCCGATGAATGTGCTCTCCAGTCCATAGCGGCTTGTCCTGTGGAATAGTCGGTATGGTCTGACGGCGAGAAAGCTGCGCCGAGGCGACGACGAAGTCGTCAACGGACAAACCGGCAATCTCGTTTGGTTCGTAGCCGTACTCTCTGATTGCAGCGGTATTGGCGTATTGGACTTTCGCATCAATGCCAAGGATCAGCACGGGTTGATCCATGGTTGCGAGCGCTGTAGCGAGGGTCCGCTCCCGAGCGTGGGTTCGCTGCTCGTCTTCGCTGAGGAGCAGGACGTCGATGGCTAGCGCGATCGCGGGCGCGAGACGAAGCAACGCATCAACGTGTGGGCCGGTTTGTAGCTGCGCTGTCTCGGTGGTGACCACGAGCACACCGAGCCGACGATTACTCGCGATCAGCGGAATGGTAATGGCCGGTTCTTCTGGAACCCGCTCCGGATTGTGAGCTTGCTCGCGAAGATTCTCGACGAAGGTCGGCTTCTCCGTTGCCCAGGCAGCGCGAACGGAGGTTTGCTCAACTGGAGCGGTGATGCCTTGCATCGGCTCGCACGTTCCACAGGCTGCAACGCAGGCGAGCGTCTGACCATCGGCCGCGATGATACCGATCGCCTTTCCATTGGATGGGACCACCTCGTCGAGAATCTTGAGGATGCTGTGGCTCGCCTCAGCGACTGTGACCTTGCGGAGTGCGACGCGGGCAATTTCCGCAGCGGCCTCCGTCTGTCGCTGCTCGCTTCGCTGCGCGTCGAAGAGTCGCGCATTCTCGATTGCGACAGCCGCCTGACGCGCGATCAGCATGATGAGATCCAGATCGTGCGCGTCGTAGGCGTTGGTCTTATACGAGAGGACCTGCATTACCCCGACTGTGCGGTCGTGGTAAGTAAGCGGAGCCGTGATCTCGCTCTGTACCTCTCGCTTCGAGGCGACCTGAAAAATGGTTCCTTTCCACCAACGTTCCGGCTTCGAGGAGATTATCGGGACGCCGGTCTGGAAGACTTTGGCGATTGTCTCCGTCCCATGCGGAAAATCGAGAACAGTATCTCCCGCGCGCTCCTCGGAATCGACGACGATGCAGTGCGCATTGAACTTCTCGCAAACGGGATCAGCGATCATCAGCGCAAAGCACGGAGCATCGACCACGGACGCAACTGCTTTGTAGATCTCGCGGTAGGCTTCAGTCAGCGAAATCGTGGCAGAGATGGCCTGCTGCACCGTCGCGACCGCCGCGAACCGCGCAGCGCGACGCTGGAGCTCGGCGACGAGCTCAGTCGTCAATGAACTCCACCGTCACCGGACGCGTTATCACGCCTGATCTGACGCCTTCTTCGAGGAAGAGCCTGATTGCCGCGCGACCACGCTCGCCGTAGTCGAGCGTCCAGTCGTTGACGTACATGCCGACGAAAGTGTCAGCCTTGCTGCGGTCCAGACCGCGCGCGAAGCGCATCGCGTGGTCCAGTGCATTCTTGCGGTGATCGAGTCCGTACGCGATGCTCTCGCGGAGATGTCGCGAGACTTTTTTCTGAACGTCGCGCGGCATGTCCTTGCGTATGACGTTGCCGCCGAGGGGAAGTGGCAGGCCTGTTTCCTCGAGCCACCATGCGCCCATGTCGGCAACGAGGTGGAGTCCTTCGTCCTTGTAGGTGAGCTGACCTTCGTGGATCAACAGCCCGGCATCTACATCGCCGCGGATGACAGTTTCGCCAATCTGATCGAACGGAACGACTACTGGCATGAAGTCGGGCTGGAAAAGCTTGAGCGCGAGGTAGGCGCTAGTCATCATACCGGGGACAGCGACTTTTTTTCCCGCGATCTGTTCACGGGTCATCGGCTGCTTCGCCACGAGCATCGGGCCATAGCCGTCGCCCATTGATGCACCATGCGGCAGCAGTGCGTACCGATCCGATATGTATGCGTAGGCGTGAATCGAGACGGCAGTCACGTCGAGCTCTCCACGGAGCGCACGCCCGTTCAATGTCTCGATGTCCTGCAGCTCGTGGACGTAACGGATGCCCTGGGTATCGATCTGTCCGTCGGCAAGCGCGTAGAACATGAAGGCATCGTCCGAATCTGGACTGTGGGCGAGATGAATCGTGTTAGGTGAAGTCATGACTTCAGTCCGAGACTTTTTCGTGCCTGCTGTAGAGCGTTGATGATGTCGTCCTGGTGGCGCACGTACTCATCCCGTTTCCTGGCGAGCTCTCCTTTCTGTGCGGCGATGAGCCTTCGCTCGTAGGAGTGGAGCTCAGCGGTGTCGCCTGCAAGTGTCGCAAGACGCGCTTTGAGAATCAGCCCGAGGAGATGGTTTGGGTTCTCGCGGAGAATGCTGTCGGCTTGCGCCTTCGCGAGCGGAAGCGCTCCCGCGACCTCGCCGATCCGTCCCATGTCGTAGCGCTGGTCAGCGTTGAGCGGGGAGAGCATCTGGTATGCAGTCAGAGCCATCGGTGCGAAAAACTGGACGCTGTCGATCTTTCCCTCAGTCGCGAGTAGCATCACTCGATTGTAAAGACGGTCGGCCCGCTCCTGCGGTGACAAACTGGAAATGTCAGGGGCGCGGATTCCGGGGGACTGATCGTCCGCGACGCCACCCCGATCGTCCAGACCGACTTGGGGCAGCGCGTTCTGTGAACCGTCGACGGTGCTCCCGCGACTGGCGTTGAAGCCACGACCTGCCGCCATCGCGAACAAAGCGAGGAAAGCGAGGGCGGCGACGATCCAGGGCAGAGCGTTCGTTCTCGATTCGTGGGTAGGGGCACTGCTTCCAACCGGGGTGCCACAACGGTGACAGAACTTTGCTCCTGCGCTCAGCTCAGCAGCGCAGGACGCACAAGTGGCCCCCGCCAGTGGGGCGCCACAGTTCGCGCAGTACCTGCCACTGGCCGCTGCGCCGCAGGATGGGCACCT
>WNGL01004849.1_pt1 | contig 22548 bp, 21 predicted proteins | sample 5400591 | NCBI WGS metagenome assembly WNGL01 (sample SAMN13153377, study PRJNA577476) | soil metagenome | isolation source: 80 cm soil or saprolite under Garry oak tree replicate 1 | place: USA:California | collected 2016-06-15 | reverse complement strand
AACGGATTCGCGGGCACCCGACCTCATCGTGCAGCCGGAGTTGGGAGTCATTTACTCCAACTCCACCTCAAAGGACGCCGAGCACGGTGGATTCGCGCTCGACGACCTCAATGTCGCGCCCATTGTCTCGAACCCCGAAATCAAGGCGGCGACGGTGCACACGCCCGTGCAAACGACCCAGATCGCGCCGACCATTCTGAAGGCGCTTGGCCTGGATCCACACAGACTGGAAGCCGTGCAAAAGCAGGGGACGCAGGTGCTTCCCGCTTTGGGTACCGACTAGCCGGGGAAGCAAGAAGGAAGAGGGCAGAGCGCAGAGGACGAACGCTTGGTGCTATAGTTCGGGATTCAGCCCCAAATACGACATTGTGTCTCGGTTCAGTGATGGACTGGCGCGCGTCGCCACAAACCTTCCAAGCCTCAACTGCAGATTCGACTTTTCCGGTCTCCTGTGGTAAACATCGACCCCAGTTTCATCCAAAGCATGAGCGACTTGCCTTGCATACTCGAGCGAGCCCAGGCCGGCGATCCCAAGGCCGCCGAGGAATTACTGCCGCTGGTCTATGATCAGTTGCGCAAGCTGGCGGCGCACAAGATGGCTAACCACCCTCCTGGCCAAACACTGCAGCCCACCGCGTTGGTGCATGAGGCCTGGCTGCGGCTGGTCGGAGGCGGTCAGCGGCATTGGAACAGCCGGGGCCATTTCTTTGCCGCGGCGGCGGAGGCGATGCGGCGGATCCTCATCGAGGCGATTCGCCGCAAGCAGAGCCAACAGCGTGGCGGCCATTGGCAAAGAATCGAACTGGACGAATCCACTCTCGTGCTGGAGCGGCCTGCTTCAGAGATGCTCGACATCGATGCCGCCCTCGAAAAACTCGCCCGCGAAGACGCTTTGGCCGCCGATTTGGTTAAGCTTCGCTATTTCGTCGGGTTGACTCTTCCGGAAGCCGCCGAGGCACTGAACATCTCGGCCCGAACCGCCGACCGCCTCTGGGCCTATGCCCGCAGTTGGCTCCGACAGGAGCTGGAGCAGGGCGAGTCCGCGTAGGGGGCGCTTAAACAAAAGATGAATCCGCACTGGCGTGATTCGGCAGTGGTTTGCGCACTAATAGATGGCATCAGACAACATGAAACCCTCCGAAACCGTGTCCGGCTCGGTCGAACGCCAGTTGTTCTTCCGGGCGCTCGAGCAGCCGGCAGGCAAAGAACGCGCCGCCTTCCTGGACGGGTCGTGCGGTGACAATGCTGACTTACGCCGGCGCCTTGAGGCCCTGCTGCAAAAGTTCGAAACTCTCGGCGTGTTCCTCGAGGAACCCGCCGTCTCAGCGCCCGACTCGCTCCACCGGCTGATCGCAGGCGGCGGTTCCCCAACCCAGACAATACCGGCGAATACCTTCACCGAAAAAGCGGGCGACCGCATCGACCATTACAAGCTGCTGCAGCAGATCGGCGAAGGCGGCTGTGGCGTGGTTTATATGGCCGAGCAGGAGGAACCGGTGCGCCGGCGAGTGGCCCTGAAGGTCATCAAGCTGGGCATGGATACCAAGAACGTCATCGCCCGGTTCGAAGCCGAGCGCCAGGTGCTGGCATTGATGGATCACCCGAACATTGCCAAGGTGCTCGATGCGGGCGCCACCGAGACCGGCCGGCCATACTTTGTGATGGAGTTGGTGCGCGGCATCAAAATCACCGATTACTGCGACCGAAACAATTTGCCGACCCGGCACCGGCTTGAGCTGTTCAGCCAAGTCTGCCGGGCCGTTCAGCATGCGCATCAGAAGGGCATCATCCACCGCGATATCAAGCCTTCCAACATTCTGGTGACGCTGCACGATGGCGTACCGGTGCCAAAAGTCATTGATTTTGGGATTGCCAAGGCCACTACCAAGCAGCGCCTGACCGACAAGACCCTCTTCACTCAATTCGAGCAGTTCCTTGGCACACCGGCCTATATGAGTCCGGAGCAGGCTGAGATGGGCGGCCTGGACATTGATACGCGCACCGACATCTACTCGCTGGGCGTATTGCTCTATGAACTGCTGACGGGCAAAACCCCGTTCGATTCCGAGGAACTGCTGGCTGCCGGCTTGGACGAGATGCGGCGTACTATTCGGGAAAAGGAGCCGGTGCGGCCTTCGACTCGATTGAGCACCATGCTCGCAGGCGAACTGACGACGACCGCCAAACGGCGCGCATCGGAGGCGCCAAAACTGATCCACGGGCTTCGGGGCGACCTGGATTGGATTGTAATGAAGGCGTTGGAGAAAGACCGGACGCGCCGTTACGACACCGCCAATGGGCTGGCGATGGACTTGGAACGGCACTTGACTAACGAGCCGGTCATGGCGCGACCGCCCAGCCGGCTCTACCGGTTCCACAAGCTGGTGCGCCGAAATAAGCTGGCCTTTGTTGCCGCAGCAGCCGTCGCTGCCGCGCTAGTTTCCGGGACTGTCGCCAGCACCTGGCAGGCTGCGCGCGCCACCAAGGCAAGTAAAGAAGCGGTGCTCAATGCCCAGAAAGCACGGCAAGCTCAGGTGAGGGAATCGACGGCACGTGCCGAAGCCGAGCAGAACCTCTACGGTTCTCTCGTGCGCGAAGCTCGAGCCGCACGCGTCGCCCGCCGTACTGGCTACCGCGAGCGAGTGTTCGAACTTCTCCTGCGGGCGCGCACACTTCATCGTGACGGAACAGACCCAGTCGAACTGCGTTGCGAAGCATCCCAGTGTCTGGGCGATTTCCTGGGGCTCAATTCCACCATCTTTGCAGATTTTGCGGCGAGCATCGAGTCAACCTGCCTGGACTCCAGTGGCCGGCTCGCGGCCTTTGGGTTGGCGAATTCAACGATTGTTTTGTCCCGGGTCCCCTCGGGTGAAATCGTGGCGCGCTTGGGCAGCGAACCCGGCTTGCAGAGCCTCCGCTTCAGCGCCGATGGTACGCAACTTTTATCGGTGCACCAGTCGAACCGGGTTTGCAGGTGGAGCCAGGCGGCCAATGGCCATTGGCCAGAAGCTGCCGAGAAAACTATAGTACCTGGAGTGTTTGCCTGCTTGAGCTCCGCCAAGGGCCAGTTTCTTGCCGTCAACAATTCGTCGGCACATCGGGTAGAGCTGCTCGACCCTAAAACCAGGACGTTGGTGCGGGCAGCCCAATATTCACCAGAAATCCAAACGAATCTGGATCTGACTGTTGCTCTTAGCCGCGACAACCGTTTCCTGGCCATCGGCGGGGATTCCACATCAAACGGCGTCGTGGTGCAGATCTGGGATTGGGCGAGCGAGCAAAGCATCGTGATCCGGGAGCCGGGGTTGGCGAACCTTTTTTCGCTTAATTTTAGCGATGACTCAGAATATCTTTCCTGCCTCTCGAATAATGGCGGTCGCATCTATTCCAGGGCGGGCTGGCAAGCAGTGGCAGATGTCCGGGATACGTTAGACTTTGATAGCCCTAAGGGGGTTGGAGTTGCCTTCGCCCCGGAAGGTACTGTCGTGGCTTGGCCGGTCACTTTTCAGCGAAGCGTTCGACTTGTAGACTGGACCAGAAATGAAGATCTGGCTTTCCTCAAGGAACCACTCAGGGCAGAGCAGGTCGCTTTTGCCGTCGGTGGGCAGTTCCTCCTTACCTCCGGTCGTCGCCAGGCACGCCTTTACCACCTGAACACACCTGAGAAGCTGAATCTGACGGGACACCGCGGCGGTGTCAAAGGCGTGGCCTTCAGTCCCAACAATTCGCACCTCGCTTCGGTAGGTGAGGACAAGACGGTGAGGATTTGGGACCTGGCTACCTGTCAAGCCGTCTGGGTGAACGAACTTCCCGGCCGAGGCCAGACCATAGCCTACAGCCCAGATGGCGATTTGCTGGCGGCTAGCGTTCGGGCAATTGAGTCGGTGCTCCTGTGGGATGGCCGGACCGGCAGGCTGTTAAGCCAGTTAGAAACACCTCTTGGCCGCGGCATCGTCTGGTCAGTGCTGTTCAGCCCGGACGGACGCTATTTTGCCGCTGCCGGCCCTGACGGAGTCAGAGTTTGGACATTGGAAGCGCATACGACCGGTGCTCCCGAACCATGGACCGAGCCCACGCCGGTTAGATCATTTGGCGGGAGGGACTCCGGAGGGGCAGTTTTCTCCATGGACAGTCGGTACCTGGCCTTCTGTGACAAGAAGGCTGACCACCACGACGTGGACGTTTGGGATTTCATGGGGGCGGCTCAGCCGCGCACGGTGGCCACCAATCTCTCGTACTCTCTTCAAGACCGCGCTTTCACACCAGATGGTCGATATCTCTTGAGTACAGACAGCCACCGGGCGGTTGTCACCTTGGAGCTGATCACGGGAAAAGAGGTATCCCGCTTCGTAACTGAGGAACTCTCGCCCGAGGAATTCGCCGACGCAACGCGCTCGGGCTATGCCCCAGGCATTTGCCTCAGCCCGGACGGCACGAAGCTCGCCGTTAGCCTGGTTTCCAGGCCAGGGGTTGATATTTGGGATCCTAGGACGGGGCGACGGCTTTATTCACTGCCCGATGACAACGGATCTGTTTGGTGGCTGGCTTGGAGCGCGGACAGCCATAGATTGGCCGTCTCCCGCTCCAACGGTGATATCTCCGTCTGGATGCTTCAGGAAGTCGAGCGAGTCTTAGCGGGCCTCGGTTTGAATCCGTGAGCCCCCGGGTACGCTCTCCTCCTACACTGTCCCCCCTGGAAACGCTGCAACCCCTCCATGAACCGCCAGGTAGTGCGCGCAGTCCTCTGCGCGCCGCTCGGGGTTCATGCACGTCGGCGGGCAGAGGACTGCCCGCCCTACCTTTGGCGCTCGGTTCATGGTCCCCATGCATGCGAGAAATCGAAAGGAGGCTCCCCGAAAACGCAATAAATCCCCGTGGAAGGCCCAACGAGCAGGGCTTGAGAAACGTTGGCGTGAAATGTCCGCCGTTTACGGACTAATAAATAACACCAAATGAAATTATGCTTCCTGGTTTTTAGCAGTAATCAAGAAACAACAACAAACAAAGAAAGAACAAATCGTATGATCAGATTATTCAACCAATCCATCGGGCGTCTGAGCCTGACGAAAACCAAAACCTTGATCCCAGCTCCCTTGATCCACCTCCTCGCCCGTCACCGGGTCCTGGGCCTGCTTCTCGGCGGCCTGGTCACCATTGGCATGGCGACTTACGGTGCCGACACGCCCAGCAGCACGACGTGGTACTCCGGACAGCGCGCGTTCGCGCAGATCGTCGTGGAGCCGGCGGTTGACCTCGCCACCGGCAATCAGATCTTCCTGCTGACCCCGAACAATGTATCGTTGACGAGCAACGCAGCGCAGCGCGCCCACGCACCGTTGTTTCTGGTGCTCTATCCGGACAGCTCAGCAGTACCCACAAGCTCGCTGAACTGCACGCCGAGCAACTGCGGCCACCTCCAGACCTGGGCATACCCGCTGAAGGGACACGACCACTTGGTCGGCGTGCCCCACACCGGCGACTTCAACATCGCTTGGGATGTGATCCTGGTGTCCTTTACGCAACAGGGGTTCGATGATGGTGCGATCAACACGCGTATCCTGACCCTTGCCCAGTTGGACGCGGCCACCACCAATGGCGATGTCGTCAGGAGCGATGTGGTCCTGAGTTTCGTCTGCTCGATCACCTCGGTCGCCACTTACCTGCACGGGACTCCGCTGTCGTTCCCGGTTCCCTGAAAGACCGCTCCCGGGGGCCGGCCGCATGAGGCCTGGCCCCCGGCACCGGCATTTGCGCAACCCAGTACTGCCCCATTTACTCATTTAACCCCTTTAACTCATTCATCGGTTCCGGTTTCGGGAGGCTGCAGTAAAGGTCGAAGAATCTGCTTTTTTCATGTCACCATTCTTGACATCCGATTGTTTGTACTATGGAACCAAAATCGCTTGATGAAGAATCCGCTTTTTTGAGTCTTCCTCATTTGACTTTCACCGCGAAGCGCGGTTCTCGCAATTCGGTTCAGATTTGCAAGCGGGTCCCTTCGGTGCTCGGTCGAAAACTTGGCGTGAATTGTCCACGGTTTACGGACTAATAAATAGCATGAGATAGCATGATGCCCTCCAGGACCGTGACGGGGGAAAATGCCAAAACAAATAAAAATCAAAAACGAAAGGCAGAAAAATGAAAAACCAGATAAAAACTCAAGTGGCCGTCATCGGACCTAAAATCAAGACCAGCATGGTGTTGTTGGCTGCGGCCCTGATCGCCATGATCACGCCGTCGGCTGCGACCGCCGGGCGACCGTCCCAGACGCCTACCGCCACCCTGCTGGTGAGCGGCCTGGAGGGTAGCCAGGGCAGCACCGTCGGCCCCGATGGTGCGCTCTACGTCACCGAAAACTTAGAAGGCAGGATCTGGCGCGTTGACCCCGAAACCGGGCAAGTCACGACGTTCGCCAGCGGTCTGCCGGCCGGACTCTTCGGCATTGGTAATGGTGGGGTGGTCGACGTCGCGTTCATCGGCAAGACCGCCTACGTGGTGGGGTGGTCGACGTCGCGTTCATCGGCAAGACCGCCTACGCACTGGTCACTGGCGTCGCCTCGGACTCCGGCGGCACCAACGTTGTCGGCATCTACCGAGTGGACGGCCCGGCGAGTTTCACTGTCGTCGCTGACCTCGGCGAGTTCAACTTGCTCAATCCGCCGACCATCCCGTTCCACTTCGACCTCCCGACCGGATTCCAGTTCGCGATAGAAACATACCGCGGCGGCTTCCTGGTCACCGATGCGAACCTCAACCGCGTGCTGCGGGTCACACTCGACGGCGAGATCTCCGTGTTCATCGACTTCGACAACATCGTCCCGACCGGGCTGGCGGTGTTCGGCGACACCGTCCTCATGGCCGAGGGTGGCCCCGACCCCCACACGCCCCAAACCGGCAAGGTTGTGTCATTCGGGCCGAAATCGTCCACCGCTACGGAGGTAGCCTCCGGCGTCCCCTGGGTGCTTGACCTGCAATTTGGCCTCGGTCGCACCCTTTACGCCCTCTCGTTCGGCACGTTCGACCCGAATACTGAATTGCTGAATCTTGCGGTGCCGAACACCGGCGCGCTCGCCAAGGTCAACGGGGACGGCACCTTTACCGTGGTCGTGCACGGTCTGAACCAGCCGACCTCGCTCCAGTTCATCGGGACCAAAGCTTACGTGGTCACGCTCCTCGGGGAGGTCTGGACGATCGACGGCCTCTCGAATCCGCCCTACGGCCCGATACCCTGAACCGAGCGAATCGCAGACCCGGTGCCCAATGAGAACCTGAATCAAACCGTCCCGTTTACTCGCAAGCCGCGAGCAAACGGTCTGGACTACGAATTCTCGGGCGCTGGTCGCCGCAGGCGGGCAAAACACCGTCACCAATCCCATCTCCGGCACACAGCAGTTTTTCCGGTTAAGCCAGTAGCTCTCCTACCGGCCATTTCAGCTTCGCGCACTGAAGCCGTCCGGCATCGGGAGGGCGATTCAACAGGCAGTCCACCTTGCGCCTCTTTGGGTGGGACCAATTGGAAAACCCTCGGCTCCGCGCCGGAATCATCCCACAGGCCTCGCCAGGAGAAATTATTCATAATTGTCATTCAGCCCTCGCGCGCCTACGCTCCAGCGGTTGGTCGGGCGCTTGGCGCAGCGGTAGCGCGTCTCGTTTACACCGAGTAGGTCGGGGGTTCGAGTCCCTCAGCGCCCACCATTCCCATTGCTGACTGGTGAAGAAACGTAGAATCAACAAACAAAAGAATGGAAGGAGCGAACGATGAGAAAGCTGACATACACACTGACCGCCGCGACATTGGCTTTGATGACGGTCGTCTTTTTGCGAGCGCAAGACCCGGTCAAAGTGGACAACAAACACTACAAGGTCTTGTTCGAGAACGACCAGGTCCGCGTGCTGCGCATTCACTACGCGCCGGGCGACAAATCCCCGATGCACCAGCATCCTGACAGCGTGGCCGTCTTCCTCAACGATCAACGCGCGAAATTCACTTATCCCGACGGCAAGAGCGAGGAGACCAGCGCCAAGGCCGGCGAGGCAAAGTGGACTCCGGCGGGAGCGCACGAGCCTGAAAACGTCGGCGACAAGCCCCTCGAAGTGGTCCTGGTCGAACTAAAAGGCAAGGCGGAGAAGAAGTAACCGATAACCGAAGCGGCAGCGTTTCCCTGACCCAGGGAGGTCCGTCGCCACCAAAGCTGCAACGGACAACGAATAACGCGGACCTCGCGGATTTCCTTATCCGTGTCATCCGTGAAATCCGTGGTTATCATCCCTGCCCAAAGAGTCGCCACGCCCGTGCATTGCCAAAGTCGCCTCTTGCACATTCGCCACATTGGAATGGCATCGAACTTGCATATGCAGCGATGACATAAAATGCAAAGAGAACTCGAAAATATGAAACTTAACAAAAAACGCATTCTGGTGGTTGACGACGAGGCCAATATAACGACGCTGCTGAGGCTGCTTTTGGAAAGGACGGCGGATTATCAGGTCCAGGTGGAGAACGCATCCACACAGGCGCTGGCTGTCGCAGAAAAGTTCCTGCCTGATTTAATCCTGTTGGATGTGGATATGCCGGGCATGGACGGCGGCGAACTGGCCAGCCGCATTAATGAGAGTCCAACACTGAGAACGGTCCCGATTGTCTTTCTGACGGGAGCAGTTACCAGGCAGGAGGTTGCCAGCAGCGGCGGCTTGATTGGAGGGCTGCCTTTCCTGGCCAAGCCGGCAAATCAGGCTGAGGTGCTTGGCTGTTTGAGGAAGCATCTTCCCCCAAGAGCATACCTCACTGGAGTAGAGAGCCAGCAATTATTAGCGTGTTAGGGATTCCGGCAGCCAGCCACTAAGACGCTTCGAGTCTCGTATCTGCGGTCCGTTTCCTCCGCCAATCCGGGCGCAGGCCGTGGGCATTTTTGCCCCACTGAGCCGGATTTTGGCGCGAAATCTGCTGCTTTCCCACTGTGTGGACATCCATTGAGCAAAAAGCACGTTTAGGCTTCGGCCTGGCGGTGGCTGTTCTCCTTCTCGTCGCCGGCGCGTCTTACTTGAACGCAAACAAGTCGGTGCGGACCTTCCAAACCGTATCACACACGCAAATGGTCATGGAGGAATTGGCGAGCGTCCTCCTGGCCACGCTCGATGTCGAAACCGGAGATCGGGGCTTTGTCGCAAGCGGGAACGAGTCGTTTCTGGAACCGTCCGAATCCGGCCAAGTGAGGGTGAAGCAATCTTTCGTGAAGCTGCGAGCACTGATTGCTGGTGACACTGAACAGCAAGTCAGGCTCGATGGCCTTGAAGCCCTTGTCACCTGGAAGCTTGCTTATTGCAAGGACCTCGTTGAATTGCGAAAGACACGCGGGCTTGAACCCGCCGCCCACAAGCTCGCGGAGGGAGAGGGGAAACAAGTCATGGATCAGATCCGGCAACGAGTCAGCGCAATGAAGCGGATAGAAAGCGTACTCTTGGACGCCCGGGCGGCGGAGGCGCAGGATGGCGCGCGCACTACCATGCTGATCGTTCTGGCGGGCGCCTTGCTGTCAGTGTCGCTTGTGGCGGTTGCCGGCGTTTTGGTCAATCGGGGCCTTACGAATCGGAAACGAGCGGAAGAGGAGCGGGATCGCATCTGGAGTTTGTCTCGAGAGTTGTTGTGCATTGCAACCTTTGACGGGCATTTCAAGGACGTAAACCCGGCCTGGAATGCAGCGCTCGGCTTAACTACCGACGAACTGACGACTAAACCCTTCATTGATTTCGTTCACCCGGAGGATCGGGCAAGCACGCTGGCGGAGGCGGGAAAGTTGATGGCCGGAGGGGAAACAGTTCACTTTGAGAACCGGTATATATGCAAGGATGGTTCGTACCGGTGGCTGGCGTGGAGCGCAAGGTCAGTGGCAGAACGACGGCTCATGTACGCCTCGGCACGGGACGTAACTGAGGAAAGGCGAGCCAAAGATCAAATAGCGGCGCTTAATGCAGATTTACAGCAGCGCGCGGCGCAACTGCAGGCCGCCAACAAGGAATTGGAAGCATTCAGTTATTCTGTGTCGCACGACCTGCGGGCGCCACTGCGCCACATCGACGGTTATGTGGCACGGTTGGTCAAAGCGACCGCCGAGAAGCTCGATGAGAAAAGCCGCCGGTACCTCAAAATCATCTCGGAGGCGGCGAAGGAAATGGGGCAACTGATAGACGACTTGTTGGACTTCTCACGCGCGGGGCGGCAGGAAATGCAGAATGGGGTCGTCGAGCTGAGAGAGTTGGCGCAAGAGGTTATCGGGTCCCTGGGGGCCGAAACGCAAGGACGGAACATTCGCTGGAAGAACGGAGAGCTGCCTGTCATTGCCGGCGACGCAGTGATGTTGCGGCAAGTCATGATTAACCTCTTATCAAATGCAGTGAAGTACACACGCCCGCGCGACCCGGCGGAGATCGAGATTGGATGCGCCAGCCAAACCGACCAGGAAGTGGTTGTGTTTATCCGCGACAACGGGGTTGGTTTTGAGATGGAATACGTGGACAAGTTGTTCGGAGTTTTTCAAAGGCTGCACCGCGCCAACGAATTTGAAGGCACTGGCGTTGGGCTGGCAAACGTGCGCCGCATCGTCGAGCGGCACGGCGGTCGGACCTGGGCGGAGGGCGCAGTGGATCGAGGCGCTACCTTTTATTTTTCATTACCCAAAGAACAGAAAGGATCAACATGACCCCTCTTAGACCGATTCTATTGGTTGAAGACAGTGAGCGGGACGCGGAATTGACGCTGGAAGCGCTTGCGGAGAACCATCTCGCCAATGAAGTCATCCACGCCCTGGACGGCGCTCAGGCCCTGGATTTCTTGTACCAGAAGGGATCGTTCGCCGGGCGGGCCAGAGAGCTGCCGCTGTTTGTCCTGCTCGACCTGAAGCTGCCCAAAGTGGACGGCCTGGAGGTCTTGCGCCGGATCAAATCAGACCCGGAGTTGAAGGTCGTGCCCGTGGTCATGGTCACGTCTTCCCGCGAGGAGAGCGACTTGATCCAGAGCTACAAGCTCGGCGTCAATGCTTATGTCGTCAAGCCGGTTGGCTTCGAACAATTCACCGAAGTCGTAAAGAATCTTGGCGTTTTCTGGGCGGTGCTCAACGAACCGCTCCCCAGCAAACGCCCCCAGCAGTCATGAGTGCCCCTGCCGATTCACTGAAAAGTGGTGTCCTGCGCGTGCTGCATCTCGAAGATCACCCCCGTGACCTGGAGCTGGTCGCCGGCTGGCTGGAAGACGAAGGCCTCTGCTGCGACATTACATCGGTGCAGACCGCGTCGGAGTTCCAATCGGCCCTGCAGCAGACCCCGCTGCACCTGATTATTTCGGACTACCAGCTCCCTGGATTCGATGGGCTAAAAGCGCTGCGCATGGCGCGCCAGCGCCTGCCGGACGTGCCCTTCATCCTGTTTTCCGGGACGATTGGGGAAGAGCTCGCCGTGAACAGCCTCAAGCAGGGCGCGACCGACTACGTATTAAAGCAGAAACCGCAAAGGCTGATGGCCGCGATTCAACATGCGTTGGCTCAGGCCAAAGAGCACGCAAAGCGAAAGGAGGCGGAAAGGAAAATTCAGGCGCAAGCGGCGCTGCTGGATAAAGCGCAGGACGCCATTATGGTCTGGGACATGGAGGGACGGATCACGTTTTGGAACCGCAGCGCAGAACGAATTTACGGATGGAGTGCAGCCGAGGCGCTGGGCCAGGCCGCAGAGCAGCTCCTTTTTAGAGAAGGCGGTTCGCAGGCGAGCGCAGCGCTGTTACTCCTCAGCCAGCGCGGCGAGTGGCTGGGTGAGCTCAATCAGGTGCGCCGCGATGGCACTCCGCTGGTTGTGGAAAGCCGATGGACCCTGCTCCGTGATGGGCAGGACATACCTGAAGCCAGGCTGATCATCAACACCGATGTGACCGAGCGCAAACGGCTTGAGGCCCAGTTTTTGCGGGCGCAACGCATGGAAAGCATTGGCGCTTTGGCAGGTGGCATAGCCCATGATCTAAACAATATTCTGGCCCCGATCCTGATGGCGGCTGAATTGCTCAGTGAAGAACTGCCCGGAGAGGACCGAACGAAGCTGTTAGTGACGGTCAAAGCCTGCGCCCAACGCGGCTCAGAGATGGTCAAGCAAATCCTTACCTTTGCTCGTGGCGCCGGCGGCCAGGCCAGCCTCCTTCAGATCAAACCTTTGGCCGCGGAGATGGTAAGGCTGGCGAAGGATACCTTCCCGCGCTCGATCCGAATCCAAACCAAAGTCGATCCCGGGCTCCCTGCCATAATGGGCAATGCCACTCAACTTCACCAGGTCTTGCTGAATTTGTGCGTCAATGCGCGTGATGCCATGCCGGACAGGGGCGAACTCCGATTGAGCGCCAGCCTTATCGAGCTGAAGGAGTATGTCGTGAAAGGTGAACTGCAGCCGGTCTCGGGCAGCTACGTTGTTCTTTCGGTTTCGGATACTGGTCATGGAATGTCACCGGAGGTGTTGGGGAAAGTTTTCCAACCATTCTTCACTACCAAGGCAGTGGGCAAAGGTACAGGCCTCGGGCTGTCCACGGTCGCAGGTATTGCCAAGAGCCACGGCGGTTTCGTCGAGGTTTGGAGCCAGGTGGCGCGTGGCACGACGTTCAAGGTTTACCTGCCGGCGGCTCCGACTGAAGCCGTCCCCGCGCCGGACGAGAAGACCGCCGCGCCAACCATGGGGCGCGGAGAGAAAGTTTTGATCGTGGATGATGAGAATGCTATCTTGGAAATGACCCGGGAGATCCTGGAAGCTTCTAATTACCAGGTCTTGATGGCGCACAATGGGGCCGAAGCCGTCGCCATCTATCAGCGCCACAGGGGAGAGGTTCAAGCGGTGATCACCGATATGATGATGCCGATCGTGGATGGGCCAACCTTGATTCGAGCGCTGCAGAAGGTTGATCCCCAGGTCAAGGTCATCGGCATCAGCGGGCTGGGTTCCGAAGCGGTGTTGAGCAAAGCCGGAAAGTTAAGCGTCCGAACCTTCCTCAAGAAGCCCTACTCCTCCGCGAGTCTGTTAGGCAGCCTGCGCGAAGTCATCAACGAGGAGGTTTAGCCGGGCGCGCATCAGGCGGCGCTCCCGCGTTCGCTTTTTGCTTTAACCCGGAAGTGCTTCACCGACCCAGCCCTGCTCCACGTAGGCGCTACGGAGGCATTCCGCTGCGTCCCGTAGTCCTGTAGTCTTGTAGTCTTGTAGCCCCGTGATCCCGTAGTCCCGTAGTCATTCGCGGGGTCGGCTGCCATTACGCTCGCGGAAGCAGCGGGTAAACCACGCGGAGAACTTTGTCATCAATGACCTCAACGAGCCGTTAATCGAACTGTGGCGCTCGATCATCAGCACGCCTCGGCACTGGCGCGGCAATACGAATCACTTTGGCGAGGTCAACATTGGCGCAAATGGCTCATAACCTGGCCGCCTTTCTTTTGATGCGGTAGGGTACGGCGTCTTCTTTGATGTGGAAGCCGATTTCTGGTTTTGGCGGCAGTGGCGGCGGCTCGAGCAGAGGGCGCAATTTCTGGAGGATTTCGCGGAGAGTTACGTCGTGGATGACGAGCGTTTTGTCAATTTCGGCAAGCCGCTTGAGGATGGCGGCGTTTGCAACGAGTTCTTCGCGAATCTTGATGAAGGCTCGAATGACGTAGAGGCTCATCGCGACGGCGCGGGGGCTTTTGAGGAGGTTGGCGGCCATCAGCGCGCCGTGCTCAGTAAATGCGCGCGGCAAAACGGGCGAAAACTTCAGCCGGAGGAGGTGGTCGCATTTTGCGACCACCTCGGCCTTCTCCGTCTCGGAGAGCTGAAACGAAAAATCTGATGGAAAGCGGCCTTGATTGCGTTTGACCTGCTCGTTTAAGCGTCTGGTAGTCGCGCCATAAACTTCGGCCAGGTCGGTATCCAGGATGACCCTCTGGCCACGGATAGTTATGATGCGCTGGTCCAGCGGGATAGACTTGACCAAGGCAAGCTTGACTCGCCGGGGGTTGCTTGAGTGTCTCATGGTTTACTTCAGGGTTTGGTTCACTTTAGAAACGAAAGCATGGGTCGCGACAACAAAATTCCAAAACCGGTTCGCATTGTCAGTATGTGATTCGTCGTCGTGATTTGCCGCAAACCAACACCACGCATCATCGTAAATGTGTTCTCGTTTCCAGTATTCCCACCATAGCCACCAGTCGTCTGGTTCGGACTGAATATCGCCGTGCCGCTTTTTTCTGAGTTCCTCTTGGAGAGCTTTGATCAGCGGGAGTTAGGCTTCGCAATTGCCACATAAACAATGACCTGAACCTACAAAAGAAGATCTCCCCGAAAATCGCCCGGATGGCGCTAAAGCGACATGACGATCATGACGTTGGCAAGGCTTCAGCGGCCACCTTGAAATAATGTGCGGCAACTTCAGAAAAAGACTGCGCGAATGCCATGCGGCCTACTGACCCATTCCTCACAAGCCTCTCTTCAATAGGGAAGGTGTTTTTCTTTCCCCATTGCAAATGCTCGAACATTCTGTACATGCTCCGACAAAGGGCCATGATCAGCGACACCAAACCCTCAGTGCTCACTCGGACGCTATTCCTTGTTCTAGTGCCCCTCGCCACTCTTGCCCAAACAATGGGAACGGCCAAGGTGCCGGCAGACCTCCTCAAGGCAACGTTGCTCATTGAGACCGCAGAGACGAAGACCAACACAGTATACGTTCCCTCCGGTCTTTCCCTCATCACGACGCAAGGCGGTAGGCCCATATCATTAACCCCGACAAACTTAGTCGTTCAAGTCCAACAACCACAGACAATTTTTCACGGCGTTGGTTCAGGTGTCCTCTTGACCAAATCGAACGTCAACCTATTTGTGACCGCCAAACACGTTGTACAGTCGAACGAAGGCGTCTTCTTTAGGATTCCTCAGAAAAGCGGAACAGCCGCTGACCACCATCCTTTCATGTCGATGAAGCAATCCACCGGCATAGGTTGGATTTATTCCACCAACGCGGACGTCGCCTTGACTGTCCTCGTGATTGATCCCGCCATTGACGATGTAAGTTTTATTCCCTTGGACATCGCGGCGGAGCCGTATTCAAGCATTTCCGTCGGAGACGAGATCCTAGTTTCCGGTCTTCCATCGTCGGTTATAGAGCTGGATGGCCCGGCCCTCAGAAGCGGTATCGTGTCATCGAAACTGGAGGACCAGATGATCCTGATTAGCGTCCTCACACTTCCGGGAGATAGCGGTGGCCCCGTATTTTGGAAGCCCACGGTCGGTCTGAACATTTTCGGTAATCAGCTTGGGGAAGGCCGAGTGGCCGGACTCATTGGTCTTGTGTTGTATTCTCCGGTGTCCATTGAACCAGCCGTCAGTCCAATATCAGGCAGGGCGAGAATCTTTTTCGAAGGAAACTCAGGCCTCACTATGATTGTATCAACGTCCCGAATTCTGGAGCTGCTTGATTACCCTGTAACCAAAGCCGCCATGGCCCGCGCGCTAGAAAACAAGTAAGCGTTCGACATCGTAACGCACACACCATATGAAGCCCGACCCCCACTCAAGACCCGACTTCTCTCAGTTTGTCGTCCACTTCACGAAGGACGGTGCAACGTGCGGTGCGGCAACGGAGACCGTACCTGTGGTCCAGAACATCGGGAAGCAGCACGCCCGCGAGCGGTTGTTTTCCATCTTGGATGAGCGCAAGATTCGCGCCACGAGGATGCCCTGGACCAATCGTTCGGCGATCTGTTTCTCCGAGTGCACGTGGGGCGGGCTGCTGTACCACTCCCGGCAATACTCGCAGTTCGGTCTCGGCTTTTCAAAAGCTTACCTTTTCTCTCGTGGTGGCGGCCCCGCTATCTACCTCACCCCGGGTTTGCTGGAGCACCAAAAGACACACACCGGTCCCAGCGCGCTGCCATTCGACCCGCAGCTATACGCCTTTGTCACGCCGTTCATCCCAACCTACGCGCCAAAGGCGTACAAAGAGAAATTTTGGAAGAAGGACAACCCGGTTGACTATTCCCACGAGAGGGAGTGGCGCGTTCCGCACGACCTGGATTTCGAGTATTCACACGTTGAGTTCGTAATCGTTTCGAAGTATGAGGACATGGCTCAGGCGCCAAAACTCTTCAAAGACGCCATCGGGCGTGACAGGTGGCTGATTATGGAGAATTACAGCAAGATCGAAAGATTATGGCCACTCCATCTTGTACCAGATTGATGCCGAAGGAGCGCGCTGCAGGTCCCGCAGCAGCGTCTGCCGCGCCGCCGGATGAGCAGACCGGCATCGCACACCACCATCGGCGGGCAATCTTCGCTCCCGCCGAACAGGTGCCCACATTCCTTCTGGCCCCGGTTATCCCTTCCTAATTATTTCGCCGCAACCGGCTCTGCGCAAATTCCCTCAGGCTTGCAAACGCAGTGAAACGGTGTTGGCGGCGGGATTGGCAGGATTGCGGCTTCGGAGCGCGACTGAAGACAGCCGCGCTTGCTTGACCAAAGTTTGTCTGGTTACAGTGCCACAGACATGAGCCGCGCCGGAAAGATTGATCCTGCTAAGCGACATCAGCGATTGGCTGAACTCAGCAAACGAGCGCGCGAACTTGTAGCCGAAGGGGCTAACCCCGCGGGGAAACGTCTCACGGTCCTCGAAACCCAGATCGACGAAAACGCCGCCACCGTCTGGGGCATTACCGCCACCGAGTTGAGCGACATTCAATTCAGTCTGTCCGATTTGAAATAGCAGAAAAACATGTCAGCAAAGGTCAATGAAGGTTGTGAGTAGAATGAAATGGCGAATTGAAATCAGAAAAATGTAAATGAATTTGATCTTGAAACTATTCTCATCGCTTTGGTTTTGGGCGGATATTCTCTTAAGCGTGTCTGGCGGCGTAATCGTATATTGGGGGTTGCGAGTCGAAAAAAAGGCGGAACGAAAAATGCCGCCGGCGGATTTCAACCCTGACATTTTTGATGATGTTGTAGAGTCGCAGAAATCGGAACTAGAACGCGGGTGGCGTATCTTGATGACCGGCATTGTTGTGGAGGTTGTCGCCGCCCTCAGTGTAAGCGTGATTTCAAGTCTGGAGATTGCAGAGTCAAACGAGCGTGCCCAGATTGCGCAAAGGGAAGCGTCACAAGCAAATGAGCGTGCCGCTAGATTTGATGCAGACCGTGTCCGAATTGAAAAACAGGCAGAAGAAATTCGATCCACAAATTTTGTATTGCAGGCCAGGGTGCTAGAACTTGAAAATAAAACTGGAAGACGAAAGTTGACGGACGACCAAATCCGCATCATCACAAAATTTTTAGAAGCAACTCCGAGGGGAAAAGTTTTGTTCGATTGGGTCGCAGACGATGAGGAAGTTACACTGTATAAAACCCAATTGGCTGACTTATTCAAGCGGTTGGGATATGGATTGGAAGACCGCAGGCAATGGATGAGCACGTCGAGTCCAATTGTGGGGCTGCGCATTGGGATCATGGACACCAACAGCCCTCCGCCACACGCTGTATTTATACAGAAAGCATTTGCATCGGCCGGGATCGAGTTGACGGGGTTTATTGACGATTCAAGGAGCATCCCTGCTGGCATTTCCAGTGAGCCGAATACTCCGCCGGACAAAGGCGCGGTGGTAATCGCTGTCGGAAAAAAACCGGTAAGCTGAAGTCCGCGCAAAATTGAAAACCATTTCCCCACGGTGCAAAACGCCATACCGGGGAATCTCCCGCAAACGGGAAAATCCGTACTAAGGCACTGCCTGACAGGGTCCGTGGCGGCGACCGGTACCACTCGAAAGTCGGCGCGCCGTCCGGTTCGAGCTAGGCGGTGGGCTATCGTTGCTATTTAGCACCGATCACTATGAGCTCCGCTCCAAGCGCACGGCAGTTCAGTTCAGCACCGACCAACAGTGTGTCGAGCTGTCTCAGCCTAGCGGCATCGGGGCTGTTAGGGTGGGCCTGGGCATATTTGTGCTTGGTCTCTGTTACATGTGGCTGAACGATGACGACTCGGCGCTTGTAGTTTGCTCCCAGTTTGCTGAGTTCCTTGAGCATGGCTTCCCTTTTGATCGCCGTGCGGTTTCGCCAGACCAGCTTGCTGATTTTTTTGCCGACACCGGAGGACATGCCTTCCTCGACCAAGACACGATCCAAGAAGCGGAGGTTCTTCACAGCCTGCCCGGTTACCACTTCGTATTTTGAGACGGAAATTTCGCGGTTGGGCTTCACGCTTCCGGCACCCTTCACATGGATGAGGCTTAGTGTCGGCACGCTGCAGTTCAGGTCCAAGTGGATGAAGTCCGCGATTTCCATTGCGCCATCGTCGCAAGCAAGCCAACCGCCCGGTGCTGGACCTGCATTCGAGATAGGCCAGTTTCGTTGAACCCAACAGAAGAGTGATTTTTGGCAACCGATGGCGCTCAACGGAGAGGGCTTCTCGGAATCAACATCGAAGTCCTTCAGCTCAACGAATGTGAATTGTGAGAAAGGAATGTCACGATGCCGGATCTCATGAATAGCTCCATTGCTCACGGTGTGCCCTGAGTCATACCGGATTGTTAGCCAGCGAGGATGCTGGCAAAGCTGAAGGGCTTTCTCGAAATCGGCGTCGCCTTGCCCCGTTGCCAACGCGCCGGTGACATCGCTAACGACCAGCTCGGGATTGGAAAGGTCCACCCGAAAATGGAAATCGCCAATCACGGACTGACCTCGGGAGAGCCTCGCCGAAAAATCAGGACCATTGACCGAGGTCACCTCGAAACTTGTTTCGTAAGCCCATTTCTCTAATTCTTCCAGTGGTGTTCCGGCCGAGGGGTCATCACTCGCTAGCTCAGGCGGCTGGAAGGTGACATCGAAGGCATACTTCACCTTACTCCCATCGGCTACTATGCGAGCAAGAATGGGTAAAGGTGATGTGTCCTTTTTGGTAACGGCATCAAGATGCTTCAGTATGCGGGCCGTGGAGTCGGCGAAGTCACTCCAGCTTCGCGAGATGCCGAACCAAACGCGCGAGCGTCGCGGGGCAACCCCGATGGCAGTCCGCTGGTTGAAAATGTCCGATGTGCAACGCGCAGCGGTGAAGTTATAAGTCTGGTCGTCCAGGGGATTAAGCGCCGAGCGGAGGTCAATGCCTGAGAGGATTTTGCTGTCCGCTTTTACCAATGTCCGACGGTGGATCCCTGAAAGCCAAAGAGTACGAGCTTCACCCTTTACAAAGGCAGCGTTCAACCGGCCACGCGGAATACGCGTCACGCTGTTTAGGCCAGCGCCATCTGAATCGTCGAACCTTTGAGAAATCCTCTGCTTGAGCGCAGGTTCGGAAACGTAGATAGCGACCAGACGCTTGTAGCCGCAGACCAATGCCAAGTGGTTAACCGTATCTGTAACTTGCGGGTTCTTGGTCCAAGCTGCCTTTTCATTTTCAATGAAATGGATGAATCCGGCATGAAGCCCACCGGCTGATTGAACTAAAGACCGCGAAACGAGGCGCAGGTGCGGATCGCTCCCATCAAGTTTGAGAACGGAGGTAATATCACTCAGGATTTCTTCCAGCGCCTTACTCAGGTTTGGCGGCGACGTCTTGAGTTCCGCAAGCATGAGCGATTTGTATGGGCAGAGATCATCCAGTTCCAAGGCCATGGCTACCATATATTTGGCACGTGACATCCGTAGTGTCGACCATATTGGAAATTTTTCCAGCCTCTGGCAAGATCACGATTGGCAGCGGAATGGTCAGCCCGCCAGCCACGCTGGGCAGTCAGGACGGGAGGGGACCGGTAGCATTTGAAGGTGGGCGCGCCGTCCGGTTGGAGCCACAAACAAAAGAGTCCTTCGCGGGTTTTCGGCGTTGTCACGCTTGGCAACTGACCAGGCGATGCCTTAGCATACAAATGATGAAAGTCGTGCAGCCGTTTCCTTATCAGGGCAGCAAGCGCAACCTCGCGTCTGCGATTCTCGGTTATTTTGCCCAAGGCGTTGCGACCCTTTTTGAGCCATTCGCGGGTTCCGCTGCCATCACGCTCGCGGCAGCAGCGGGTAACCACGCGGAGAATTTTCTGATCAATGACCTCAACGAGCCGTTAATCGAACTATGGCGCTCAATCATCAGCACGCCCCGCCAACTGGCGCGGCAATACGAATCACTTTGGCGAGGTCAACAGGCCAACCGCCGCCGGTTTTACGACAAGGTGCGCAGTGAATTTAACCAAACGGGCAAACCTGATTGCCTGCTCTACCTGTTGGCGCGTTGCGTGAAGGCTGCGGTGCGCTACAACGCCAACGGCCAGTTCAATCAAAGCCCTGACAATCGCCGCACGGGAATGCTGCCTGCTACGATGCGCGAGAATATTCTTGCGGCTTCGGCGCTTTTGCGCGGCAGGACAGAATGCTCGTCGCTCGATTACAAGGAACTCGTCGCGCGCGCGAAGACACACGACTTGATTTACTTGGACCCGCCGTATCAGGGCGTATGCGGTGAGCGCGACCCGCGATACCTCAAGGCCGTTTTGTTCGACGAGTTCGCACAAGTGTTGGAAACTCTGAACGCGCGCGACATCAGCTACCTTGTCAGCTACGACGGGCGAACCGGCGACAAAATCCATGGACGACAACTCCCGAAACACTTGAATCTGCACTTAGTCGAATTACGGGCCGGCCGCTCATCGCAAGCCACGCTGCTCGGCAGAAATGAAGTCACCGTCGAATCCCTTTACCTCTCCCCTGCGTTGACAGACCGCCTTCACATCCGGCGGCGGTATCCCAGACGCGCGGCGGAACAACTGGCCTTGCTGGAGAACAGGCGATGAGCAGGCCGAAGCTGGCGCCGGATTTTGTCGAACTCTGCCGGTCGATCACCGCGAAACGTCCAAGAACGGTCATCAACCACATCCTCAAGCACGGCTTCATCACAACGCAGCAGCTCAAGGACAAATACGGATACAATCATCCGCCCCGAGCGGTGCGTGACGTGAAAGAGCATGGCATTCCCATCGAGATGTTCCGAGTCGAAGGAAGTGACGGGCGGAAGATCGCCGCTTACCGTTTCGGTGACCCGGCGAAAGCGCGGCTCGGCAGACAAGCCGGGCGCACTGCATTCAGCAAAGCTCTCAAACAAAGGCTGCTCGCACTCCAAGGTCCGCGTTGCGCCATTTACCAGGAATTGTTTCCCGAGCGAGAACTGCAAATTGACCACCGCGTTCCATTCGAGGTGCTCGGTGACGTTCGCTCGGCAACACAGAATGCAGAAGATTACATGCTGCTTTGTGGCTCGGCCAATCGGGCGAAGTCATGGTCGTGCGAACACTGCGTGAATTGGCTCGAATTGAAGAACCCTAAGATCTGCCTTTCGTGTTATTGGGCGTATCCCGAGAACTACACGCACATCGCGATGCGACAAGTTCGCCGTGCCGACATAATCTGGACTGAAGAAGAGATCGAGGTTTACGAAAAGCTAAAGCGGCGGACCGTTCAGCTTCAAAGGAACATTCCTGGATACGTAAAAGAAATCGTTGAGCAGCATCTTCGTTCGCCAGAATGAGGCGGTTCTCATGATTCTGTCCCGCCATGATTCTGTCGCTTCTTCGCCTGCCGTCGCGTAAGCTGGCGCGCCTCTTCCAGCGGCATGATTTCCTGCGGGAAAATCTTCGGCTTCTCATGACCGGTAGGCAGGAACTAGGAGACGTGATCAAAGTAGGAGGTTATGTAGGGCTCGGAGGCAACCCCTGCGGATGGCAGGCCGTCGGACCCCCAGGTGACGTACCGCCACACGGTCGCGACGAACGCGACAACGCTGTCCGAGGCAGCCACCAGCGACCCTGTAAGGGAGCTAACCGGGGCGACGATATGTCCGATAGCCTGGTCGGTCGGCCCGATGATGTCAATCACCAGGTAATCCCCGGACTGGGCTCCCGGCCACAGCGTCCACACGCAAACCGCTGCTCCGAGGGTGTCATTGTACACAGGGAGAAAGGTTGTGGGCCTGGCGACAGCGGGAGAGTTAATCTGACGGACCCGAATGCGCGCACTATCCGCACTGCTCCACCCTCCGACGGTCCACCGCGCCCACGCCTCGAGAAGCTCGACCGCAACCAGGACCCCTTCGACAGTGATCCCGCCAGCCTCGGGCGGGGCCGAGCCGAGGCTGATGAGAGGGACGCCGACTCCGCTGGCGTAGTAATGGACCTCAGCGCCCTCTGGCAATACAAGGTCGGTGGACAGAGCAAGGGTCAGATTCGGAACCAGGGCATCAGCGCTAGCGGAGTCCAGCATGTCTAGTGGAGGGACGGATTCCGGCGGGCTCGACGAGCCTATAATTCCGAACATGGAAGGGCGTGCCAGTCCGGTGAGGGCAGGAGCACGCGGCTCATTCCCCTTGCGAAGCAGGCCCTTTACCAGCTTAGCCAGACTGCCTGGTCGGTCACCTTGTTTATCGCTCATACATTGCTCCGCTGGGTTAGCAAATTCATACTGTGGGATAGCGCCCCCACTTCAATAAATCGCCATCGTTGGGTTTTGTTGGGTGACACAGGTGTCCTTTTCCTGCTGCCC
>WNGL01003550.1_pt1 | contig 22560 bp, 20 predicted proteins | sample 5400591 | NCBI WGS metagenome assembly WNGL01 (sample SAMN13153377, study PRJNA577476) | soil metagenome | isolation source: 80 cm soil or saprolite under Garry oak tree replicate 1 | place: USA:California | collected 2016-06-15 | reverse complement strand
CGGCTGCAGCCAGACGGGCTCGTCGCGCGGCGTCGGCGCGGGCGCTTCGAACTGCGACATGTCCCACTCCCTGGCCGGGCGCCGGCTCGCCGCGCGGCGGGCGTTGAGGCACCGGCTGGTGGCGATCTTGTACAGCCAGGTGCGCAGCGACGCGCGTTCCTCAGTGAACCCGCCGATGCCTTGCCAGGCGGCCAGCATCGTCTCCTGGACGGCGTCCTCGGCGTCCTGGAAGGATCCGAGCATCCGGTAGCAGTGCACCTGCAGCTCCCGCCGGTGCGGCTCGGTCAGCTCCCGGAACGCCTCGCCATCCCCGGCCCGCGCCCGTGAGAGCTGATCGGCTGTCACCATCCTGCGCGCCTTCCTTCCGCATCACGTGGTATCTCCACCCGGTATATACACCGCCCGGGGGGCGAACTGGGCGGCTCGCGGGCGCCCAGTTTCCCGGTGCCGCGGTGTATGCATCATCGACCGCCCGGACGATCCGCCCGCCGGATCGTGCCGCGGCAGCTGGAAACGACCCTGGGAGGTTGACGATGGAATCGTCCGCATCGGCCGGGCGCGTGGCGTCCGCCGTTCTCGATCCGCGCCGCTGGCGGGCGCTTGCGCTGCTGTGCGGCGCGTTTTTCATGGTGCTCCTGGACGGAACGATCACGATCGTGGCGCTGCCCTCGATCGGGGCCGGCCTGCGCTTTTCGGAGCAGGGCTTGCAATGGGTGCTGAGCGCCTACGCGCTCACCTTCGGCGGCCTGTTGCTGCTCGGCGGGCGAGCGGCTGACCTGCTCGGGCGCCGGCGGGTGTTCATGGCCGGTGTCGTGTTCTTCACGGCTGCGTCGCTGCTGTGCGGGCTGGCCTGGTCGCCGGCGGCGCTGCTGGCGGCCCGCGTGGTCCAGGGCGCCGGCGCAGCGATCATGACCCCGGCCGCCCTGTCGATCATCTCCACGACCTTCACCGAGGGCGCCGAGCGGAACAAGGCGCTGGGGATCTGGGGCGCACTGGGTGGCGTCGGCGCCACCACAGCGTGGCTGATCGGCGGCCCGCTCGTCGACGGCCCCGGCTGGCGGTGGATCTTCTTCATCAACGTCCCCGTCGGCCTGGCCGCGCTCGCGGCCTCGCCCGTGCTGCTGCGCGAGAGCCGGGCCGTGCTGACCCAGCGAAGCTACGACCCCGCCGGGGCGCTCACCATCACAGGCGCGCTGGTCCTGCTCGTCTACGCGGTCGTCGAGGCACCGGGCGCCGGCTGGGGCGACGTACGGACAATCCTGCCGCTCACCGGCTCGGCCGTGCTGGTCGCCGCCTTCGGGCTGATCGAGTCGCGCCACCCCGTGCCGCTGGTGCCGCTGCGCATCTTCCGCTCCCGGACGCTCGCCGGCGCGGACGCCCTGACGGTCCTTATCGGCACCGTCGCGGTCGGCATGCCGTTCGTCCTGACGCTCTACGCCCAGCAGGTGCTCGGCTACTCGGCCCTCAAGTTCGGCGTCAGCTCGGTCGTGCTCGCGGTCGGGGCCACGGCCGGCGCAATCGTCGGCCAGGCCGCGGCCCTCAAGGCCGGCTTCCGCCCGGTCGCCGCGACCGGCCTGGCGCTCATGGCCGCGGGGTCGCTCGTGCTCACGCAGGTCTCGGTACACGGCAGCTACTTCCCGGACATCTTCGTCGGGCTGCTGCTGTGCGGTCTCGGGATCGGCCTGGCCTTCGTGACCGCCACGGTCGCGGCGCTCGCAGGGGTCGCCGAATACGAGGCCGGGCTCGCCTCGGGCCTGAGCAACACAGCCTTGCAGATCGGCACGGCGCTCGGCGTGGCCATCGTTACGACCGTTGCCGTCTCCCGCTCCCAGCACTACCTGGCAGCGCACAAAAGCGCGAACCCGCTCGCCGCGCTGACCGAGGGCTACCAGTCCGCTTTCGTGGCCTGCGCCGTGCTGGCCGGTATCGGCCTGGCGCTGGCGCTCCTGCTCCCCGGTCGCCCGCGGAAAGCAGCGCACGAGCTGCCAGAGCCGGCCCCGGCAGCCAGTGCTGCTGCTGCAGGAGATGTGGTGACCAGATCAGGAGCGAAATGAGCGAACAGCGCACCGACTCCGACCACCCACGCCGCCTGCGGCGGCGGTAGCTGACAACACCAATCAGAAGGAGAACCGAAATGGGAAAGATCGTCGTGAGCGAGAATGTCTCGCTCGACGGAGTCATCCAGGACCCGGCCGGTGACGAGGGCTTCCGGGCCGGCGGCTGGGTCGGCCTGATCGGGAATAGCCCACAGCTTGCCAAGCTCGCGCTCGACGAGGCGCTGGCCGCCGGCGCGTTCCTGCTGGGCCGGCGCAGCTACGAGTGGCTTGCCGCGCGGTGGCCATCCCGGAGCGGCGAATTGGCGGACAGGCTGAACAGCCTGCCCAAGTACGTCGTGTCCTCGACGCTCGAACACCCAGCCTGGAACAACTCGACGGTACTGGGCGGCAACCTGCTGAACGAGGTCTCGAAGCTGAAGCAGCAGATAGACGGGGACATCGTCATCGCCGGCAGCTTCCAGCTCGTACATACCCTGATGGAGCACGACCTGGTCGACGAGCTACGGCTGAAGATCTTCCCGGTCGTGCTCGGGGCCGGCAAGCGCCTCTTCGGCGAAACCAGCGACAAGAAACCCATGCACCTGTGCGACCCCCAGGCTGTCGAGGGCGGCATCGCCTACCTCACCTACCAGCCCGTCCGAGACGCCTAGCGGGCGTCAGACGGCGCTAGCGTTCCGAAATGCTCGCGGGCGCTCTCCCCCAGCGCAGGCATCCGGGAGAGCGCCTCGTGAGCAGCGGGTCGCAGGAAGGCGGAGCACAGCGATGAGGACGCAGCTACGACGTTCATTGCCCAGGTACTGGAGATCGCCCCGCGCTGGTGGCGCATCACTACCACAGCGCATCCGGCCTAGCGCTTACCGCTTCCTGCGCGGATTTGCTCAAGACAGATCCCGGCCACAAACATGGCCACGCTCATTTGGGTGCTCATTGGGGGCTGGTGACACCCCTGACGGAGACAGATCATCCATTCTAGCTGAGTGCAGCAGTCAGAGCGGGTGTCGCGTGAGCCGGTTGCGGCTCGCGTGAGCCAGGGTTCGAGCTGCCCAGGCCCTATACGGCTCCTGCCGGACTAGATGATTGTGGTCACGGTGAGGAGGGGTCTTCGGTTCGATTCCGTAAGGGTCCTCAGCCAGCTCAGCAGGCAGATGCGGACGATCGAACGAGCTCAGGGTCCCGCGAGGGCTCCCCCGCCGGTGATCCGCTGCGGTTCATCAGCTTCACGCACGTTAAGCGGTTGGGGGGAGCACCAACGAAGGAGCGGTTCTCAGCAAAGGTGGTCCCGGGTAGACCGGTCCACCCATGTCTGCATTTGTATGGCTCTATACATCTATTGATGCTAAATATAATTTTGGGTAAAATTGCATTAGCATCTCAGGCCGGTTATGATACGCACAATCAAAGTCGGGAACATCCGGTGAGCGATAAGCACAGATTAGGCAAAGCGTCTAGGGGCTGGATACGATGAGGAAGATCTGCATTTTCGCATGCGCCCTTCCCGTACTCGCTTTATTAGCCGGTGGGCTGGCTTACGGCTCGGCTGGAGCGCATTACGTCAGGGTCGGTGACAGCGCCAAGTCCGCGGCGTCCTATGGACCTTCCAGGTCAATCAATTGGGGGAAGCCAGTATTTGCGACTACCTTCAACGGAACTAGGCTTAATAAGCATCGCTGGTCGAAGTATGACGATCCGGAGGGCAAATTCTCAGGATGGCGCCGGACTAAGGCTTCCGTGAAAGTTCGCCATGGCTCGCTCGAGATAATTGGCCATTATCAGAGGCCTTACGGCTACGTAGGCGGCGGTGTGTCCTATAACTTCAACCGCACTTATGGCCGATGGGTGGTCAGGTTCCGGGCTGACCGGGGCGCCGGATACGAGCCTGTGGTGCTGCTATGGCCGAAGGGCACGTGGCCCGACGACGGCGAGATCGACATGGCCGAAATATGGAATGCCCAGCGGGACGGCGCCGGCGAGTTTCTGCACCTTGGCAAGGATAACCGGGTCGCAGCGCATCCTATTCCGCGATCTGTCCATTTCTCAAGATGGCAAATTCTCGCCGTAGATTGGCTACCGAGCCACATCACCTTCTGGCTCGACGGCAAGAAACTGTGGCGAGTGAACCGCAAGAGTGACAACAAGAACTTCATTCCCAGCACGCCATTCCATCTCGCCATGCAAAATGACGAGAGCTGCGCCAATCACGAGTGCAAGCCTGACAAGTCCACGCCTAAACAGACCATCATGCAGATCGGATGGGTGAAAATCTACGCTGCCCCGGCTGGAGCGAAGTAGGCATCTCCACTGTAAGAGGAGCAGATGAATCCACCGTAAGATCGCGGGCGACCTGTAGCGCTCGGTAGCGGCTCATGGTCTGACGCTGGCTGCAAGGCGTGGTGGGCTAGCAGTTGTTGAGGGAGTATGTCACGTGTCGGCTGAGCCGCGATCTTCGTCTTCGGGAAATGCTGAGAGCGGCCGCTCAAGCAAATGGGCTCGCGTGGTATTCGCGGTATTGTTCGCTGCCGCGTCAGCCACAGCCTGGTGGATCATATTCAACTACCACGCCTCAGATGGCGTGCGCATAGCCTTAATATTTCTCGTCCTCGCGGCAGCTGGGGTATTCCTCTATAAAGCGGGTGCGGGCAACACGGTCTTGGTTTCGGCGGCAGCCACATTACTTGTGCTGTCCATGGGGGTTACGAAAGTTCAGGAAAATCAACTGATACCTGCAGGTGAAGTCCTCGCTAAGAAATGGACACCCTGCCCGCACAGCAAGAATCCCATGGCGGGAAGAGCGCCGGCCGGTCCGCGGGCCGACCCTGAGCCGACTGCCCTTGACCTTCGTAATAAATATGGTAAGGCTCATATTGACAGTGTCATCGCACCAGACGGAACAGCCCACGTTCGCAGCCAGGAACTCGTCTGTATTAGCACGCTACGAGTTCCGATCCCCAATCAGACGCTGTGGCTGGTATTGCGCATCGAGCCCACATTAGTGCCACCACAGAAGCCGTACAAATTATTCTTCGCCGAAGCGCAGCTCGGTAACCCGCGCATAGGCCAGTACTCGGTACGCGTGATACGGAGCTGTTCGAGTTCGCCTCCCGGCTCAGTCCATGTTCTCATGGTAGTAAGCGCGAATCCATTACAAAACCGGAAATTGTGGGCAAATTACAACCATAACCATACGGGTAATTGCCTAAACGGGACATACTATGATTCACGTCGGCGAAAACTGATAGGAACGATCGTGTCGAACCAGCTTGCCGTAACAGACGGATAGTGCCCTACTTCGCTGCCTCACGCTGGAGCTGACCTCGATGATTCAGGGGCAGGGGAGGTTGGTTACTGATCGTGTTGTGCCGGTTTTCGGCCGTGGTGTCTGGTTGACGGGTTCCCGGCGGGTGGCGGTGCTGCCCGATGTGCCCGGGGCAGGCACCGGCTCCCGACCGCGCCGGGGCGGGCTCCTTCCGGTCGCAGGGACGGGGTGGCTGGTCAGGGGCCGCTGTCCGTTTCCATGGGCACAAGTTACAGCCGTCAGCGCCAGGAATACACGGCCCACCGGGCGCCGATTAGATACACCTTGATCGGCACGAGCGGTCGACTTGAACCACCGCACGGACCGAGCCCGCAGGCACAATGCGCGCAGTCCCTACCGGCAAAGCCGGCCCCGGTCACGGCTGCCTCCGGCGATCGGGTGGCCGCAAACCATAGGAACCACTGGAGATCTTGATCACGCCCACTGACTCGCCGAGGCGGCAGAACATCCTGATCTGTACCGGCGCCGGTCTCCCTGAATTCGATCCCCGGCCGCCCCAAACGGCGGTTCCGGCGTGCATCCGATGGCCACGGCCGATTACGAAGCGCGACGACGCTGACGAGGGCCCTAGTGGACGAAGTGGCCAGGGTTAGCTGGGGGCTCTGACCCGGTGCACGGTATGGGGCCGTGCGGCGGGCACGGCATCGGGGTGGAGTATCGAGGCGATGGCCTCGACGCCGTCGATCAGGCGGGGTCCTGGACGGACCACGATGCCGTCGGCGTCGATCGCCCAGACCGGTACGCCGGGCAGCGCCTGGGCCGCGGACTGCGCCTGCTCGATCGCGCCCGGCAGGTGGTAGCCGCAGGGCGCGACGACGATGAGTTCCGGTGCCGCCGCGGCGATGGCAGCCCAGCTCGTCGGGACTGACCGCGCACCCGGCCGGGCCGCAACCGGCCGCCCGCCCGCCGCGCTGAGCAGGTCGGGTATCCAGTGCCCGGCGGTGAACGGCGGATCTACCCATTCGATCACCGCGACCGCCGGGCGGCGCCGCCCGGCGACTGCGGCCGCGGTGCGGGCGAGCCGGGCTCGCAGGTCAGCCACCAATCGCGTGGCGCGGTCGGATACGCCGGTGGCCCGCCCGACCATGAGGATCGAGTCCAGCACATCGTCGAGCGAGTGCGGGTCGAGTGACAGCACGTCAGCCTGGCACCCCAGGTAGCCCAGGGCGTCTTCGATCTGACCGGATGGCAGGGCGCACACCCGGCACAGGTCCTGGGTCAAGATCAGGTCAGGCCGCAGATCCGCGAGGGCCTGCGCGTGCAAGGTGTACAGATCCGCGCCGGCGGCCAGTTGCGCGCGGACGTAGCTGTCGATCTCGCGGGGGGTCATCCCGCGGGTATCCCGGCCGCCCACCACGATTGCCTTCTCCGACCGGGCCGCCGGCGGCTCGTCGCACTCGAACGTGACCCCGACCAAGTTCTTGCCCAGGCCGAGCGAGTACACAATCTCGGTCGCCGAGGGCAGCAGCGAGACCAGGCGCACCAGGTAAGGATAGGCACCCTCCGCGAACGGGCACCATCGGCTGTGCGGCCGGGTCCCCGCGGCGCCGGCAGGCGGATAATCGAGGTAGCTGGGACCACTGAGGGCGCCGCGGCCTCCTTGGGCGAGCGGAAAGGGCATGCCACGCGCCCGATCACGGTTGGTGACCGGCTACCGGCCGGCCGGCGGCGGCTGGCAGGGCAACTGGTTCACGGTTCCTCTCAGGTGGCTTTTACTGTGGTGGGCATGGGTGTCTCAGCGGCTGGCCCGGTTCCGGTGGTCGATCTCGCGCCGTTTCATGAGGGGGGTCTGGCGGGGAAACGGCGGCAACTGGCCCGCAGGGGCTACTGAACCAGCTCAGCCTGACGCGGCCCACGGCCGGAATCAGGGCCGAAAGTCATCGGGATCCGGTAACCAGATGACTGATTAGGCAGGGTACGCGTCGAGATCCCCCAGGTAGGCGGCTCTTTCTTCGTCTGTGATCCAGGCGATCGTGAAGGCATTGCGCTCGATCTGCACGAGCTCCCGCTTTGTCAGGTTGACGCCCTGGGTGACGGCAGCGAGATTTTCGCCGATGTAACCGGGAAAGTACGCCGGGTCGTCGGAGTTCACCGTGACACGCAGGGACCGGTCGAGCATGACCTTGATCTCGTGCGCCTTCAGGCCGTCGCTCACGTAGCTGTTTGAGATCGGGCACACGGTCAGGCCCACCCCGGAGCTCTTGAGCCTGGCCACGAGCGCGTCGTCGTCAAGGCAGTTGACGCCGTGGTCAATCCGTTCCACCCCGATTTCGTCCAGGCACTGCCAGATGTGGGCCACGGAGTCCTCTTGATCGACATCGCAGTGCATGGTGAGCCGGTAGCCCTCGCTTCGCGCCCGGTCGAACACGGCCTTGAACTTGACCGGGGGATTGCCCTTCTCGTCCGAATCGAGCCCTACCCCGACGATCCCGTCCTGGTAGAGCAGCGACTGTGCCAGGGTTTCCATGGCCGAGTCGGCGGTCAGGTCCCTAAGGAAGCACATGATCAGCTGGGTATGCAGGCCAAGCTCCGCGGCAGCGTTCTGCTGCGCGTGGCGGAACCCGCTGATGACCGTTTCGAATGGAATCCCGCGGGTCGTGTGCGCCTGGGGATCGAAAAAAGTCTCCGCATACACGACGTTCTGGGAACGGGCCTTCCGGTAGTACGCCGTGGCGAGATCGTAGAAATCCCCCTCGGTCTGCAGCACGCTCATGCCCTCGTAGTACACGGCGAGGAATGACGGCAGATCATCGAACGCGTAGGCAGCCCGCATCTCGGCGGCGGAGCGGTAGGGAAGATCCACGCCGTTCCGGGCCGCGAGCTGAAACTTGAGCTCAGGCTCCAGGGTGCCCTCAAGGTGCACGTGCAATTCGGCCTTGGGCATTCCTTCGATAAAGGACGACATCTCGCTCATGTCCTTTTCCCCTTCTTGAGTCCCCGCCGTGACGCCCGGGAGGCATCTCGGTGCCCGGAAGTCCCTACTGCCGGCTACCCGGCTGGCCCCAGAACCGGGCTCACGACGCGGAGGTTCACGCAATCGATCAGGCCGAGGTCGGTCATCGCGTAATCGGGTATCGCCGTGACCGACAGGAAAATCATGTACATGAAGGGTGAGGCAAAGGTGCAGCCGAGCTGCCGCGCCGCGTCGTCGAGTTTCGCCTCCTCGATGGCCATCTCTTCCGGGGGCAGGTCCGCCACGATCCCTCCGATTGGCAAGGGAAGCCAGGCCAGCACCTCACCCCCGCGGACCACCACCTGCCCGCCCCCGGCCCCGGCGACCCGGTTTACCGCCTCGGAGATGTCCGCGGGGTTGGTCCCGATGCACAGGATGTTGTTGTCGTCGGGCGAGGCGGAGGAGGCCATCGCCCCTTCTCGCAGCCCAAATCCGGAGATGAAGGCCACCGGGTGGTGGGAGGTCTTGCCGAAGCGCTCCACCACGGTCACGTACAGGACATCCTGTTCGAGGTCGGGATGGACAACACCGTCCTGGACAGCCAATGTCGCCTCGCGGCGTTTCCGCACGAACGGCACGTCCTGCGACATCCGCATGGACAGCACCCGGACTGCCTGGGCCGCCCCGTCCGCGCGAAGCTGGAAGTCCGACGGCTGAACCCGCCGATTCTGGAACGTCCGGAGCAGCCCGTGGCTTCGCGGCGGTGGCTCGGCCGGGCGGATCATCCGCCCGTTCTCGGCCACCAGCCGCCCCTTCGCGATCACCCGCTCCACTCCGAAGGCAGCGAGGTCGCCCACGAGGAGGATGTTGGCGAGGCGCCCCGGGGAGATCGAGCTCACCTGGTCGTCGATCCGATAGATCTGGGCACAGTTGATGGTGGCCATCTGGATGGCCTTGAGCGGCTCGATTCCATGGCCGATGGCCATCCGCACCAGCCGGTCGAGGTGGCCCTGCCGGAGTATGTCGTAGGCGGTTACGTCGTCCGTGCAGAACCCCACGCGATCGGTCTTTGCCCCGCCCTCCGTGACGGCCTTGATGTTCTCATCGAGGAAGTGCGCGACGGAGGACTCGCGAAGCATCACGTACATGCCGCTGCGCAGTTTCTCCAGGGTCTCGGCCGCCGAATAGCATTCGTGGTCAGCCCGGACCCCCGCGCACAACAGGGTCGCGAGCCGCCTGCCGCTGGCCATGGGGGCGCAGCCGAACACGGGCAGCCGGTTGCGGGCCGCCAGATCCAGCGCACCGAGCACCTTGCCATCGCGCTCGGTGATGAATTCCTGGACCGTCTCCCAGATGCCGATGCACTCGGGCCAGGCCTGGGCCTCCCGGTGCTGCTCGGGGCCGAACGTGAACCCCACCGTGGACTCGGGATACGTGTAGGGCATCTTCGCCGGGGCCGCCCAGAATAGTGAGAGGGGACTTTGCCGGGCTTCATCCAGGAACTCCCGAACGCCCGCAAGACCGGCTACCACGAAGATCTGGTCCAGCCCGGAGATCACGCTCGTGGTCCCAAACGGCACCACGGTGTTGGCGAACATGGTGACGGAGAGCTTGCTGCACTCAAGATGGATGTGGCCGTCGATCAAGCCGGGCACGAGATGGCGCCCCGCCGCGTCAACGATGATCGTGCCTTCGCCCACGTATTCGCTGACATCTCCGACCGCCACGATCCGCTCTCCGGCGACAGCCACATCCGCCGGGTAGATCTCCTCGGTGAACACGTTGACCAGGCGTCCTCCCGTGACGACCAGATCGGCGGGGCGGGCGGCCGCCGCAGCATCGAGCAAACCGACGTCCATCACCGGCTCCCTCCAGGTCGGCACCGCGAGCCACGATGCCGGTGCTTGGCCCGCGGGCAGTTGGCCGCCGCAGGTGCGTTCTCAGCGCCTGACCGGCAGGCTGGCCACCTCCTGCCGGACGCCTCGGCGGGCGAGCAGGTAGTACGTGACGCCGCCGACCAGGATGCCGATCGCCCAGCTGAAGTCACTGCCCTGCAGCCCGGGGAAGTGGTTGGAGATCGGTCCCACGTAGGCAGGCACCGCGAACGCCGCGTTGATCCACATCAGCGCCGCGACCATGCCCAGGGCCTGGGCGATGACCGCGGGCCAGTGAATGCCGCCGTTTCGCCAGTACAGCCCGCCGCGCCCGGCGGCGAGCGCCGTCGGGTCGTAGCGCCCGCGGCGAAGCAGGTAGTCCACTATGAGGATACTGAACCACGCCGACAGCCACACCACGATGTACAGCAGGAACCCGGCGAAGTCCTTGTAGAAGTTGCCGTGGAACAAGATGATGCCGGTGATGACGGCGCACACCACGGTGTCCACAAACACCGCTCCCCAGCGCTTGATCGGGACGCCGAGCGCCTGCAGGGTGACCCCGGATGAGTACAGGTCGATGGTGTTAATGGCGAACAGCTGGAGGATGGCGAAGATCAGGAACGGCACCACGAACCAGCTGGGGAAGCTCTGCGGCACTCCGAGCTGCGCGATGCCGACCGTCTTCTTCGTGACCGTGAAGGCCAGTACCCCCAGGACTTCGAGCAGCACGGACGGGATCGCGGCCCCCAGGGCCGCCGTCCAGAAGGTGGTGGACTTGGGGGTGCTGCGGGGCAGGTAGCGCGAGTAGTCGTTGCCGTTCTCGGTCCACCCCAGGCCACCGACCGAGATGATCAGCACCAGCGCGGTGGTCCAGACGGCCCACGACGCCGCGGGCTGATGGAAGGTGCTCAGGTGCAGCCGGTTAAGAGTGAAGATCGCCAGCACGATGAAGAACGCGATGAACAGGTAGGCGAGATAGCGCAGCAACTTCGTGATCGTCGCGTGGCCGAGCAACGGCATGATCAGCTGCACCGCCGCCGCGAGCACGATCACGGCGATCTTGGCGGGAGTCCCAAGCGTGGTCCCGTACCGGGAGAACAGCAGGATCACGGTGGCGACCACGAAGAAGACGCCCTCGATCTCGAACCCGACCTGGGTCACCCAGTTGAAGAGTGCCACCGGGCGGTTCCCGTTCTGCCCGAACGGCGCGCGGCTGACCATGAACGCGGTCGTGCCGGCCTCCGGGCCCTGCAGGCTGGCCCACCCGAGCAGGGCGTAGAAGAGGTTGCCGACGCCGATCGCGAGGATCGCCTGCCCCACGGACAGGCCAAAGATCATGATCAGAGTCCCGTAGAAGAAGAACTCCACGTTGAACACCGCACCGGCCCAGAGCCAGAAGAGGCCCGAGGGCTTCATCTTGCGTTCGGCGTCCGGGATCAGGTCGATCCCGCGCTGCTCGATCTTGAAGGCCGCGTACTCCTGCTGCGGCTTGGCCCTGTCCAGTCCACCCGCCCCCATGGTGATGTCACCGCTCATCGGTACCCCCAGGCAATCGGGTCACAGCTTTCGCTGTCTCCGCTATCATCCCGCCCGCCCGCGACGCAAGGGAACCTCTGCGGCGTCTTTCTCCAGCCAGCGCCGCGTCCAGCTCGACGGATGGCGGCCCCTGCGGACGACGACGGGGTGCGTGGAGTCACCGCCGCCTCAAGCTCACGAGTAGCCCTGACAAGGTGCTCCCCGGTTTCCTCGCCCAGATGGTGCACCCGGTCGTTCACCCCGACACCGGGCGAGCTGCCCAGATCGTTTCCGACCTGAACCGCTCACTGGCTCCAGATGGCTGGATGCTCAAGCCGCAGAAGCAGTCGTCCGGCCGGGCTGTCTACGCGCCGGCCGCACGGGTACCGGCGGCGTGGCCTCGGTATCCTTCGCCCACGAGACAGCGGCCCTGACTCTGGCAGCGGCCAGTTGCTCTCGAGCGTTGGCCAGGTGGATTTGGCTTGCTTGGTCGGCTCTCTAGGTGACCGTCTGCGGACCGCAAGAAACACCACCGATCCCCGCCGGGTCGCCAGCTCGCAGGTGCGTAGTGCCAGATCTGGACGGTCTGCGTCGTGAGCGGCCTTGAGCCAGTCTCCGCACATATCAGGCGGATCTACGTGCATGCCGCCACCGTTGGTGGGCCACGCTTCGTGACCTGCCTAGCGATCTTCGCACGAGCCCTTCGGCAGCATCCTCCGGAGCCCACGCGCCCCCGCGCGACAGCAGGGGCCCATCACATGTTCTCTGGGCTGTGGAGGTGGCGGCAATCGTCATCGCCGGGTTGGGAGGTCATGGGGTCAGCCGGTAGAAACGCCAGGTTTCCGTTTCGAGCGGCAGGACGTCGACGCTGCGGAAGCCGGCCTCCCGGGCGTAGCGGCGCAGCGTGGCGGGGCGCATCACAGCCCCGGTGGCCGCGGTGCGGGGGTCCCCCATGGCAGCGGGCAGGCAGGACACCACGCTCCAGCCGTAGTGGTAGCACTCCAGGTCGGAGGCGCGGGCGGTGAACTCGTCCGCGACCAGCTCATCGGCGATGACCACCGAGCCGGACTGCCCGAGCATGCCGCGCGCCGCCCGCAGCGCGTCCACCGAACGGGACATGTCGTGCAGCCACTCGAAGATCGTCACCAGGTCAAACCGTCCGGACATGCCCGGGCCGGAGGCATCGGTGACCGCGAAGCTGACCCGGCTAGGGATCTTGAACCCCAGCCTGAGTGACCTGTTCGACACAGCAGCGACGTGTGACCTGCTCCTGACCAAGTGTGCTCAATGGGCACGAGGTGCTCGTGGCCAGGGACGCGCCGAGTGATCCGGTGTCCATCCAGGTGACGCGGTCGCTGCTCCACTGTATGGCTCTCGTGCGGTTGCCGTTCGGCTGGCAGTATGGGCCGGAGGCCATCGACCCGGAGCATCAATGAGAGATGACATTCCGGTGACAGGTAACCCCGTCATCGACACCATGACCAGAATCTTCGACTGGCTGGACAGGCAGATCGACCAGCTCGTCCCACGCCCGCCTGCGCCGCCGCCGCGCGCGGCGCCCGCCGACATGACCGACGAGCAGCTGCACCACGCCATCCACGACGTCGGGGGGCGGCTGCTAAATAGCCTCGCCCCGGTGCTTCAGCGCAGCTTCGCCGGCGATGGCGCCAAGCGCGACCCTCGGTTCCCGCACCCCTTGCCGACCACCGCACGCGCGCACGCGCTGATGATGTTCACCCAGGCCCACGACTCGTACGGGCTCTCCCTCCTAGGTCTCCGGGAGCACGCCAGCGCCTCCGCCCTCGGGCCGATACGCAACATCGCCGAAACCCTCGCGCTGACCCAATGGCTCCTCGAAAGCTCTGACGAGGAGATCAGACGTGGCCGCGCCTACCGCCTCACCAGGAACGCCATCGGCCAGTACCGCGATCTGACGACGACGCTCGAGCGGATCGCCCCGCAATCCCCGCAGATACTCCAGATAGCGCCGCGACTGGCTGCTGCCGCCGACCGGATGACGCACAGCCTCACAGCGCTAGCGCAGCAGGACGGCGTCACCATCGCCACCAAGCCGAAGAAGATGTCCAGGCTCATCGAGCAGTACCTCCCGGAGTCCGGCGGCTACATGCTTTACGCCCTGCTCTCCAGCGCAGGGGTCCATCCTGGCGCCGCCCGCGCTTACCTGTTCTATGGCCGGCCGGGGACCGGAATCTCCGACTTTGACTTCAAGGGCCTGTACCACGTGCGGGCATATTGGATCGCGCAGAGCATCGGCCTGCACCTTGACCTCTGCCACCTGGTCGCGCCCGTGCTCGGCTGGCAAGGATGGGACGCGATCGCGGACGCGACTCAGAGCCAGCTGCAACCGCTGGCCGAGGAGGCCGAACGGCGATTCTCCGAATCCTTGCTGCGGGCAGTAGCCAACACGCCCGACCGCCGCTAGGAGCGCACTGAATAAGGGGAACCGGATCAGCGCGTCCGCCGACAGGGGTTCGATGATCTGGGATGATCTTTGCATGCAGGGCAGAGAGCGGGCAGACCGGCAGTTACTGGACGCTGGGGCGCTGGTGGGGCACCTGGTGCCGGCGGGGAGCATGTTCGCGTTCTTGGCGGCGCACCGCGGCGAGTTGTTCGCCGATGAGGATTTCGCGGACTTCTTCCCGTCGGGGATCGTGCGCTCAGACTGGCTGGCCGGGTTCGCCGGGCATGATTGCGAGACGCAGAATAGCGGCACCTCCGCGGTGGGCGGCGGTGAGCTCCGAGACGCGGGCCGTGCCCGCGCTCCTGGTCTGTATTGCGGGTGAACAGTGTGTGAACTGAGCAAGGTGAGCGCATGATGGTCGCCAGCAGACCCAGCGCCGGGGAGGTACCGGACGTGACCGTGGGCGACCATTTCGAGAGGGTGGCCGCCGTCTACGAATCGCTGCGCACCACCGACGAGGCGCCGGTGCGCAGGATCCGCCAGCTCCTGCCGGACCGCCCCGTCACCGGCCTGGATATCGGCTGCGGGACGGGACGGTACTCGCGGCTGCTGCGCGGGCTGCTGCCGGACGGCTCGCTGCTGGCCGCCAGCGACGTCTCGGCGGCCATGCTGGCACAGCTCAAGGCCGCCGGCCGCCACGGCAACGCCCGTGGGGTGGTGCCGCTGCTATCGACCGCTGAAGAGCTGCCGTTGCGGACCGCCAGCCTCGACCTGGTCACCGCGTTCAACTGCGTTCACCACTTCGACCTCGGCCGGTTCCTGACCGCCGCCGCCCGGGTGCTGGCGCCCGGCGGCCAGCTGTTCATCTACACCCGCACCCCGCAGCAGAACGCGCGAACGATCTGGGGCCGCTACTTCCCGGGGTTCACCGAGCACGAGCAGCGCCTGTACAGCGAGGCCGCGTTCCGGGACGCCGTCAGGCGGACCGGCGGGCTCAAGGTGGTCGCAACACAGACCTTCAAGCATCGGCGCTCAAGCACGGCCGAACGGCTCAGGGCCCAGGCCGAGGGGCGCCACTACTCGACGTTCTCCCTCTACACGCCGGAGGAGTGGCGCGCGTCCCTCGCGACGTTCCTGGCCCGCCTGCCCAGCCCCGAGGTCTCCTGGGTCGACGAGCACCTCCTGGTCGTCGTCGGCGGGAGCCGCCGCAACCAGGCGGAGCCTGACGGTCCGGGCAGCCCGGCGAGCCGGGCGATCAAGGATCAGACCCTCCAGATCAGCGCCGGGCGCGCCGGTGAGGCTCCCAGCAGGCGTCTTGGCGGCCGCTCGGCGACCAGCTCCTCACCGACGGCACGCGCTGCGAGCGCGCTGGCATCACGTCCAGCGCGAGTCCGGCCGGCGTCGGAACACCACCTCGCCAGGCCCGGATGTGGGGCGTTCAAGCTAGCGGCTTAGCCGTTGGCGGCGCCGTGCGGACAGCGGGAGGAAGACCGCCGCGAGCGCCAGCGGCCACACGGTGGCATCAGCAGCGGGTTGTGGCGACGACCTTCAGCGACCCCCATGCCACCGCGACCTGCGCTGGCTGGGTCCGTCCGCGGCCGCCGAGTTCAATCACGACTGCAGGGCAGCCGGGACCCGTACTACAGCCAGACTGCAGGCGACAGCGCATCACGCCCGGTCAGCGGCACGAGAGTGAATCGGGTCATGCGCGTCACCGGACGACGTTGACGCCGGTCAGCATCGTCGTACTGCAAGACGCTGGGACCCGCGCTCTTGACAATGCCCTTCACAGAAGGCAGCCATAAGGTATGTCCTGCTGGCATGCGGCCTTCCCCGACGTCCCGGCGCCCGGACGGGCTGCGGCATGACCGGCATCGGGCTGCGTGCGGCGACCCCTGCCGACAGCGAGTTCTGCTTCCGCCTGCACAAGGCCGCCATGGGCGGCTACATCACCGCGCTCTGGGGATGGGACGAGCAGCGCCAGCGTGGCTTCCACGCCCGCGGGTTCGATCCGGGCCGCTGGCAGATCATCACCGCCGGCGGGGCAGACATCGGCATGCTCGACATCGAATACCGTCCCGCCGAGATCTACCTCTCCCGCATCGAAATCCTCCCCAGCCATCAAGGCCTCGGCATCGGTACCCGCCTGCTCAGCGCGCTCATCGACGAGGCCAGGCGGAAAGGCCAGGACCTAGTCCTTGACGTGCTCACCGGCAACACCCGCGCCAGAGCGCTCTACCAGCGGCTCGGCATGACGGAGGTAGCCAGGCACGGCCCCGGTAACATCAAGATCACTATGCGGTCCGCCCAGCCGTGCCGGGAAGACCGTCACGCCACATGACCCATCGGTCTTAACAAAGGCGCTCCGGACCCCTCCGGACAGACAGCCGCGCACGAGGAGCGGCATGAGAGTGAAATGGTTCCGATGGGCCGCGTTGCCGTGCACTTGGTGACGGGTATCCGCGCTTTCGCTGCGCGTTCTGGCCGCTGGTCCGGTTTGCGGCTACTCGGGCCGTGCGGGGCGCAGGTCTATGTCCGCCCATGCCGCCTCCCAGGGTGTGCTGACCACCACCCGCAGCCTGCTCACCTGGGCGGCGGGCACCGCGGGCCAGAGTGTGAAGTCCCCGTGACCCTCACCTGCGCCGTAGCCGCGCCAGCTGCCCGGCCGCCCTTCGTGCTCGCCACCCAGATCGTCGATCGCGCGGACCGTGAATGACGGGATGGCCATCGGCCAGCGCTCGCCTGGCATCCACGGCCAGCCGTAGACGTGCAGCTGGATGTCCTCACCCCACCTGGACAGGCCTTCGATGACAACAGCGGCGTCGGCGAAGGGCAGTGCCGCGCAGATCGCGATCCGCATGTCCGGCGGTGTGGCCCGGCGAACCGGGCTCGGCCACGTCTTTGGCAGAACGGGATGTGAGGAGCGCTTTTCCCGGCCCAGCGCCTGCGGCAGAAGCAGGCTGTGCGCCGGGATCGCGCCGACGTAAAGCAGGGCCTCGGCGACGGCCGCCACGACATCCCTGCCCAGGCTCCGCCCGATCGCAATGGGGGGATCACGGGCGCAGAGCAGGGCCAGGTAGCTCTCTGCCGCGGTCGGCCATGGCGGTTGCGCCGTCCCCACCTGGACGCGCAGGGGTGCCGGCACCATTATGCGAGAGCCTGCCGCCGAGCCGGCGGCGCGGAATTCGAACCAGGCGACATCGTCGGGCGGCTCCGGCAGCGCGACAACATCGCCCACCCACAGCGTGCTGCTCCCGCTGCCGCCGTCCCAGTACATCCGGTACTCATGTCCGGCGTCATCGGCAAGCGACAGATCTGCCAGGGCCAAGCCGGCGTGCAGCGGCGGTAGTTCCTCGCCGGCCGCGGTCGCCTGGACCTGGAACCGCAAGCCTGCGTGGCTCAGCCGAAGCCACTCAAAACGTACATCCGCTGATCCGGCGGCCAAGCGCAGCGGGCTTATCGCCACCGCGCGCGGGAGCCAGGAAAGTCCAGCCGGGCCGCGGCTTCGCAGCTGCCAGTAGTCCTGTGCACCGGAGCGGACACTCAGCACGGAGCCTGCGAGGCCGCGGGCGGCAAGCGCCGCGTTAGCCTCCTGGAGCACCGCTTCAGCCTCCGGCTGGCTCAGCAGGCCCAGCATCACGAACGCGTCCGCGACCGCCCGCAGGCGCACCGGCTCCACCACACCCGGCTCTGCCCGTGCGACGATTCGCTCAGCCATGAGCCGCAGGTGGCTCCCGGCAGCTGCCTCCACGACGACAGTGTGGCCGGACAGTTGCGCTCAGCTCAACTAGCGGCTCTCCGGGCACGTACTCGACCGGCGCGGACAAGAAACGGCGGGCCGTGCCAATTCCGCCCCACCCGCCTGCTGGGACACCACATACGGCTGCACCAGCAGCACGGCCAGCTCGTCCTCGACATCCCAGCCGCCGACGAAGCGCTCGTGCCGCACCGCTCCCCGATACGGTCCCTCCCGGATACCTACCGCCCTCATAGGGTCAGATGAGTAAACCGTTCGACTCGTGGGTGCGGTGCCAGCAGACTCAGAAGGTGGGGTTGATGGTCGGCGGCTCTGCTGCCCCCGAATTGCCAGGATCATGAACATCGATCTGGCCAGCGTCACTCGGGCGCGGGCGGTCGTGCTGGTCGAGGGGATGAGCGATAAGGCCGCGCTTGAGGTGCTCGCAGAGCGGCGCGGCCAGATGCCCAGCAGCGGGGGCATCTTCGTGGTGGCGATGGGCGGTGCGGCCGGCGCCAGCCGCTTCCTGGATCTGCTGGGCCCGCACGGGATCGGCGCCAGGGTAGCTGGCCTGTGTGACGCCGGTGCGGACTTTCCAGAAGCAGCCCGCACAGCAACGGCGAAGCTCCGGCGAGCAGCTTCACCGGTTCATGGGAACCCGATCCGGCCGGAAGAGGCAATACGCGCGCCTTCTCGCAGGCGCGCTTGATCTCAACCGGGTTCCCCGGCCACTTGACCGCGTGCTCGCCCACGTATGACCAGTTCAGCAACAGCGATGCCCCTCAGACGCAGGATCGGACAGCTGACTGCGCCTCCTGCAGCGCCCCATACACACGCTGGCCGCCGCATGAGCGCGCGTTCGAGTTTCGGCTATGGGTTGCCCGCGATGAGTTGTAGCGTCGCGAGAGTGCACTGCGGAGACGCGGCAGTCTGGCGTGACCTGGAGCTCGGCGCACCTCGGCTGGCCAGTCTTGCGGTGGCTTTGCTGGGTACGTTGCGCCGGGACGGCTCGCCTCGGATCAGCCCCATCGAGCCGTATCGGGTGGGCGGTCAGTTGCTAATCGGGGTGATGGCGTGGTCGCAGAAGGCAGCTGACTTGCGGCGCGATCCGCGGTGCGTGCTGCACAGCGCGATCACTGGTCCCGACAGCGGTGAAGGAGAGCTGAAGCTCTATGGCTCGGCCGTCAGGGCAGCAGAAGAGCTTCGCCTCGCAGCGCCAGGAGCGTGGTGGCTGGCCTGGCCGCCGGACAAGGCCATCGTGTTCGCCCATTGATCAGGCGGTCTTCGTCGGCTGGGACACCGGACGTGGCTTGATGACCGTCGATCGATGGTCCCGGCAAGGCGGCTACAGCCGGAGCAGCCGCACCCACCCCTAGCCGCCGGCGAGCCAGCCGTTCCGCCCTCGAATCGTTCGTCCCGCGTCGGCTTACCCGACGAGTGACCTGGGTGGCGGCAGGATCTGAGCAACGACCACGAGTTGCTGGAAGCGCACGGCCATGCAGCCGAGCATCCGTCACATATCCCGTCGCACGATGCGCGGCAAATGAGTGCGTTCGTAGCGCATCGTATCAGCCTTGGGGCGTCGGCTGGCGTTGCCGTCCGGCCGAGCGCAATACGTCCACCGGGCAGTCCTTGGGGTGATCGCCGTCGGAATGCCACTGCGGGCAAATCGGTTAGCCGGGCATGAGCGTGTTTACGGACAACGAGCTCGGCTACCTCGCAGGGCAGCGCCTGGGCCGGATTGCGACCGTCGGCCCGGACGGGCAGCCGCACGTGGTACCAACGTCGTTTCGCTACAATCCAGAGCACGACGCTATCGACGTGGGCGGCCTGCGGATGAGCCAGACCAAGAAACTGCGCGACGTGCAGCGCACCGGCCGGGCGAGCATCGTGATCGACGACGTGCTTCCCCCATGGCAGCCACGCATGATCGAAGTGCGCGGGACCGCAATCGTAATCCCGTCGGGAGGCAAGGCCTTCGGAGAGCGGTTCGAGGACACCATCGTCCGCATACAGCCCACGCGCATCATCTCCTTCGGGATCGACTCCGGCGAAGTGACTGCCAGCGCGCGATCGGTCAGCGCGACCTAGCTGACAGCTTGATGGGGCAGCGTGAGCACCATAAGCGACTCCGCGCCCAGCCTGCGGTCTTGAAAAACCGGAGGAACTGCGGCGCCTGCGCTGGTACGCCGGCCAGCGAAACCTCTGCGATCTGGACCTGGCACGCAACGGCTCGCGGTACGGCTTTGTGCTGGACCTCCCGCAGAGCCGGACCGAGACCCTGCTGCGCGCCCGCGTGCAGGAACTCGGCGGCACCATCGAGCAGCGCGTCGAGCTGGTGCGCCTGGCCGAGCGCGGCGGCGCCGTCGACGCCACGCTCCGCGACGCCGCCGGCCGGGAGATCGAGGTGAGCGCCGGCTACGTGGTCGGCTGCGACGGTGCGCACAGCCGCGTGCGCCACGAGATCGGGCTTCCGTTCGAGGGGCAGCCGTACCCGCAGGACTGGCTGCTGGCCGACGTCGCGCTGGACGGCGCCGGCAGCGACGGCGCGGTTCACGCCTTCTTCCGCCCGAACGGACTGCCCCTGGTCTGCATACCGATGGGCGGCCAGCGCTGGCGCCTGGTCATGGCCAACGCGGGCGACCGCGGCGGCCAGCCGCCGACGTTCGCGGAGATTCAGGAGCTGATCGCGGAACGTGCGCCGCGGCCCATCGAGGTCCGCGATCCGCAATGGCTGGCGTCCTTCCGGTGTCACCTCAGGTCGACCAGCAGCTACCGGCGCGGGCGCGTGCTACTCGCCGGCGACGCCGCGCACATCCACTCGCCGGCCGGCGGCCAGGGCATGAACACCGGGATGATGGACGCGCACAATCTCGCCTGGAAGCTGGCCCTGGTCGCGGACGGACGCGCCCCGGACGCGCTCCTCGACACCTATAGCCAGGAGCGCGTCCCCGTCGCGTCCGGCGTGCTCGAGTTCACCAACAAGCTCGTCGGACTGTTGACCATGCGGAACCGGGCCAAGCGGGTCGTGCGGGACACCGTCATTCCCGTCGTGAGCCGTACGCCGATGGTCCAGCGCAATGCGGCCCGCAAGATGTCCCAGCTCTCGGTCGCCTACCCGCGGAGCCCGCTGGTCCAGCCCGACGGTCACCGCCGCGGGCCGAAGCCCGGAGATCGGTTCCCCGACGTCGACGTCCGTGGCGAGCACGGACCGGCCCGGCTGCATCACCTGCTCGGCAGCGGACGCCACGTGCTGATCGTGTCCCGCGCCGGCGTCCGCAGCGCGCTCGAGACGGCCGGCATCGGGCGCTACGCCGGGCTCGTCGACATGGTCGATGGCGATCCCGGCAGCGGCTTCGCACTCGTCCGGCCCGACGGAATCCTCGCCGCGCGCGGATCAGCGGGAGACACTCACCGTGTCGTCGACTACCTGCGCCGACTCTGCGGGCTCGGAGAACCCGGGCCGGCCGCGGTCCTGAGCGAGGTGGTCGCGCCATGACACCACGGACACCCGCAGCGCCGTCTCCGCCGTCGTGATCCTGGCTATGTTGACCTTGCTCCTGTGCGCACCCGATTGATTCATCTGTGCGGCTCAAGTTGGCTGGTCGGCGCGGCGAGAGGCGCGCAGAACGGCGGCTCCGTGCGCGTTCTCCCTGATCTTCTCTATCACTCAGCGTGATGATGCCGATCGACGTAGCCCAATGCCGACCGCCGACTCGGCGCGGCGTGACTGGCCTGGAAGTCGCCGCCGGACCCCGGTGCCCGTCGACTATGCATGGACGTCCCGGCCACCGGTGGCCAGATCCTGCCTGACTTGGGACGCGCCGTATGCGGCAGAAGCGTGCGTGGCTGGCCGCCCAATAGAGTTGGGTTTCATGCTGGAACTGATCTCACCGACGATCCGCTTGCGTAGATCCTGGCTGGCGTCGTGCGAGGAGTGGGGGCGGGGGGTTCACCAGGACGGGGCGGGCCTTCATCCCGATGATGACGTGGATACGGCGGCAGGCTTTTCCCCCTGGGTCGAACGGCTCCTGCATGAGGCAGATACCTCGATCCCGGCCCGGGAAGGACGCGTGCACGCGACTTACTGGTGGGTTGCGCAGGGTGGCACCTATCTGGGGGCTATCTCACTGCGCCATGAGCTAAATGACTTCCTGCTGCGCGCCGGCGGTCACATCGGGTACGGAATCCGGCCGTCGGCCCGCGGCCGGGGCGTCGCCACCTGGGCGCTGCGGTCGGCGCCGCCCCGGGCATCCGCACTGGGTCTGGAGAAAGTACTGGTTACCTGCGATGACGCGAACCTGGCCTCGGCCCAGGTCATCATGAAGGCCGGTGGCGTCCTGGAAGATGTGCGTCCCGGCGAGCTAGGGCTCACCCGCCGCTACTGGATAACACTCTGACCTGGCTGGCCTAACCCGGGAAACCCGACCGGTCGGCGGCAGATGAGTGCACCTGGTCAGGGTTATAGGGGCGATGGGTGCCGGAGCTCATAGATGGGGAATTCTGAGCCGTCCGGCAGGCGGATTGCGGCCAGCAGCCCCCAGCCCTGATCGGCGACATCCCGCGCCACTTGGACTCCCTTGTCCCTCAATTCGGCAAGCGTGGCGTGAATGTCGTCGCACATCAGGTAAAGCTCATGGCGGCCGTCCCCGTCAGCTGGATGGACAGCAAGCTCGGCCGGGGGGAGAGCGAAAATGAGCCAGCCTCCGCCCAGCCTCCGCCCGCGTCGACCGACGAGAGGCTGAGC